>OHAB01001808.1_pt1 | contig 11278 bp, 7 predicted proteins | sample 1577031 | NCBI WGS metagenome assembly OHAB01 (sample SAMEA3541477, study PRJEB24748) | human gut metagenome | biome: human gut; feature: human-associated habitat; material: faeces | place: China | collected 2012 | reverse complement strand
TATTAGATTTAAGGTTAACAAAAGATTGGCTGTCTGGGATAGATAGCCTTTTTTTTATGCCCGCACCATTCGATTCATCCAATTAGTATCAATTCACTTTATACAACTTTTTAACCCACCAAAAGTGTTTTTAAACCCCAAAAGTTGTAGATTATAAATACTATGCTTATATTTGCAACATGAAAAAAGCGCTCGAGAAAATGTAGTATCTACAACTCGTCTGTGAAGTAGGTGGCGGTTGTGATATAGACAGCGTTCATAAGACAAACAAGCAAGCAATCTACAACAATAAAAATATGAAAGTTAGACTTATGACGAAAGTTAGTGCTGCAACCCTCATTTCAGCAATTGCCTGCAGCATATTCACGGGATGTACCGAAAAAGACCTATACAATCCCGAACGTGGAAAAACAGAACTAAAGCCGGAGAGCGAATACTTTGACTTTGCAACAACAGCCCAGGTAGCTTTTGACGTGAATTATGGAAAAATCGCAGGAGGCGCATTAATAGAGGTGTTTACAGAAGACCCCATCACCTATCAGACAAACAACCTCTACTCCATCAACGGCGAAGCGGTTTTTAAAATCTTTGCAGATGCAGACGGACGCTTCACCGGCAACGTAGAACTGCCCAAAGCGACAGAAAAGGTATATATCATCTCACAAAGCTGGGGAGCCCCCATGTATGTGGAAGCGGATGTGGAAAACGGCAAAGTGGTGGTAGATATGACCGAAAATAATGCCAACACCCGCTCAACTGCCATGACACGTGCAAAATCCAACCTGACTATCGACCTAAAGGATAGGAAGGAACGGGTATACTCCATCGTTGGATGGGGACAATCTCACGGTGAGATTATTGATAATAATGACATTGTAACTACGGGAAATTTCAATGACGGAACTTTAAAGCAGTTACAACACACACTGTGGAAAGGTTATGACAGCAAACCCAGCAATCTGGACAACAGAGCTTTGGTGAGCGATACAAAGCATGTGAACACCACCATTGCCCAAGCATATATCAACAACCAGGGACAACACGTAACGATTACCGATGCAGAACTGTATCTGACCTTCCTGACCGAACGTGCCGGTTACCTGACTTCCATCGGCTATTATTACTACAAGACCAATGACGTTCCCAACAGCCCTGACAAGGTAGACAAATTCATTATCATCCCTAATGCATCCATTGCAGGAGACGACCCATATACCGGACGAGGTAGTAACAAGTATTCCCAATCTGCCGCTCCTATAGAGAGGAATACAAAAATACAACTTCTGTATCAGGACGAAAACGGTAATGTCTCCACCAAATTCCCGGCAGGATATACCATAGGATATTTCATCATCCCCAATGGATATACCCCCAATAAAGGTATCGACTACTCTATAAATTATATATATTCCAATAAAGAATGGAACAAGATATATGCAGGCCAACAAGCTCGCTTTATCTCCCTCTCCACCAGCAACGGCACGGTAGTCTACGGAGTAGAAGATGGCGATGATACCAGCTACGAAGACATACTGTTCTGTATCGATGCCAACCCCAATGAAGCCATTCAAGACCCGGACCGTCCGGTCATAGACCCGGAAGAGCCTACGGTGACGAGCTCCGAAACAACCTACCGCACGTATGCCTACGAAGACATCTGGCCCAATGGCGGTGACTATGACTTGAACGACGTGATTATCGAACACAAACGGGCCATTTCATTCAACAGCAACAATTATGTGCTGAAGGTGGAAGACACCTTTGTACCCGTACAGAAAAGTGGTGCCGCCACATACTCCAACGCATTTGCCGTGCAATATGTGGCCAGCCAGCGAGGCAGCATAGAACTGCCTGCCGGAGCAGTCGATGAAACAGAGACCTCTTCTGTCATCCTATTCCCCGATGCAAAGTCTGTGCAGGGCAACGAATTTACCGTAACCCGTACATTTGCAGACAACACATTGCCTAAGAAGAATCTGGAGAGCGACTTGAACCCGTTCATCATTGCCCAGTATACAGCCGGAGCCGACAACCGGACAGAAGTGCATCTGCCCAAGAAGAAAGCGACCGGTAAAGCCAACGCAGAGCAAATCGGAGCCGAAGACGATGCCTACTACATCAACAAGGACGGCAAATATCCATTCGCCATCATGCTGCCGGCCACAACCGGCACGGAAGGCCCCATCCGGTTCACTCCGGCAAAGGAAACCGTACGCATCGACCTGGAGTATCCCGATTTCGCCAAATGGGTAGAGTCCAATGGTGCCACCAATAATGACTGGTATCTCTACTACCAGTCGTCCAAAGAGTGAAATCCTACGACATTGCTTAAAGAAGAGCCGCGCAATAGTTGCATTTGCGCGGCTTTTTCATGCATGACCATTACCGTTATGAAATTATTTTTTCTACATTTGCATCCGCTAAAAGGAAACAAAACCGCATCAGGCTGAAAAAAACATGAGGAATACATCACCCGCCGCACCTACCATCCGCTTCCGCCGCTGGAGCAGAAAAGCCTACGCTGCATTTGCCAGCATAGGACGGTGTGTCACCATCGGTTGCCTGCGCAAAAGCGTGGCAGACAGCTCTCTGTCCAAACAGAAGACTGCGGGAACCGCCGGACATGCCGGATGCGGGGAAGAGAGTACCTGGAAAGGAGAAACGGAAGGAAGGGAAACCGACACCGGCATTCCGCTGGGTAGCAGCAGCGTCCTGACAAGTATCCTCACGGAGCCGGGAACGAACCGGCACATTCTTTTTGAAACACAATTCATCCGCCCCTGCGGGAATACGGGCGGACAAGACACATATAGCCTGAAACAAAAGAGAACAAGAGGTACGGATTACCGGAAGCCATGCAGCAGAATGACGAGCTGCACCGTCCCGGCAATCCGTACCTCTGTCTTTATCCATGAACATAACCCAAGAAAGATATGACCCTACAGAAATTAAAGGAACAAGTGCTGCGCGGCAGCCACATCAGTAAGGAAGAAGCCGAATGGCTGGCTGTGCAACCCGACAAGGAAGCGCTATACGAAGCTGCCCACGAGATAACCCGGGGCCTGGCCTCGGAGGAGTTTGACATGTGCTCCATCATTAATGCCAAGTCCGGACGATGCCCGGAAAACTGCAAGTGGTGTGCACAGTCGTCGCACTACAAAACCCAGGCAGACGTGTACGACCTGGTGGACAAAGAAGAATGCCTGCGGCATGCCCGGCATAATGAAGCCCAGGGCGTGGCACGTTTCTCGCTGGTGACCAGTGGACGGAAGCCCTCCTCCAGAAACATGGAGAAACTGTGCGAAGCCGCCCGGCACATGCGCCGGCACTCGTCCATCCAGTTGTGCGCATCACTGGGACTGCTCAACGAAGACGAAATGCGGGCACTGCACGACGCAGGCATCACCCGCTATCACTGCAACCTGGAGACAGCCCCCTCCTACTTTCCCCAACTGTGCAGCACGCACACGCAGGAAGAGAAGCTGCGCACCCTGCAAGCCGCCCGCAACGTAGGCATGGACATCTGCAGCGGCGGCATCATCGGTATGGGCGAGAGCATGGAGCAACGTATCGAATTCGCCTTCACACTGCGCGAGCTGGAAGTACAGTCCATCCCCATCAACCTCCTGAGCCCCATCCCCGGCACACCGCTGGAACGGCAGGCGCCACTCAGCGAGGAGGAAATACTGACCACCATCGCCCTCTTCCGCTTCATCAACCCGACGGCTTTCCTCCGCTTTGCCGGAGGACGCTCGCAACTGAGCAAGGAGGCCGTGAAGCAAGCGCTGCACATCGGCATCAACTCTGCCATCGTGGGCGACCTGCTGACAACGCTCGGCTCGAAAGTGTCGGAAGACAAGGTGCTGATAGAAAATGCCGGATACCGGTTCTGCGGCTCGCAGTTCGACAGAGAGCACCTATGGCACCCCTATACCTCCACCACCAACCCGCTACCGGTGTACAAGGTGAAGCATGCCGAAGGCGCCACCATCACCCTGGAAAGCGGAGAAACACTCGTAGAGGGAATGTCGTCGTGGTGGTGCGCCGTCCACGGGTACAACCACCCTACACTGAACCGGGCGGCAGAGGAACAGCTGGGCAAGATGTCGCATGTGATGTTCGGAGGGCTGACACACGACCCTGCCATTGAACTGGGCCAGTTGCTGCTACCGCTCGTCCCGCCGTCCATGCAGAAGATATTCTATGCCGACTCGGGCTCGGTGGCAGTAGAGGTGGCCTTGAAAATGGCCGTGCAGTACTGGTATGGCAAGGGAAAGGCGAAGAAGAACAATTTTGTGACTATCCGTTCGGGTTATCACGGGGATACATGGAATGCCATGTCTGTCTGCGACCCGGTGACGGGCATGCATTCGCTGTTCGGGGCATCATTGCCGGTGCGCTATTTCGTGCCGCAGCCGCGCTCGCGCTTCCACGGCGAATGGGATGAACGGGATACGGTGGAACTGCGGAAACTGGTAGAGGAGCATCACGAGGAACTGGCAGCGCTTATCCTCGAACCTGTGGTGCAGGGCGCTGGCGGCATGTGGTTCTACCACCCCCAGTACCTGCGCGAAGCGGCACAGATATGCAAGGAACATGGCCTGCTGCTGATATTCGATGAGATAGCCACGGGCTTCGGACGGACGGGAAAACTCTTTGCCTGGGAGCACGCGGGTGTAGAACCGGACATCATGTGCATAGGAAAGGCCATAACGGGCGGATACATGACGCTGTCTGCCGTACTGACGACGAATGAAGTGGCGGATACCATCTCCAACCATACACCGGAGGTGTTTATGCACGGACCCACCTTTATGGGGAATCCACTGGCATGCGCCGTAGCGTGCGCTTCGGTGAAGCTGCTGACCTCGCCCGAATACGACTGGCAAGGCAAGGTGACTCGCATCAGCCGGCAACTGCAAGAAGAGCTTGAACCGGCACGCCGATTACCGCAAGTGACGGATGTACGTGTGCTGGGAGCCATCGGGGTGATTGAGACAAAAAAGCCCGTAGACATGGCGTGGATGCAAAAACGCTTCGTTGAGGAGGGAATCTGGGTACGCCCGTTCGGAAGATTGGTATACCTGATGCCTCCGTTCATTATAGAGCCGGAACAGTTGAGGAAGCTGACGGGAGGGTTGATGAAAATTATACAGGAAATGAATTGAGAGGATAAAGGGAAAATTATTATATCAAGAATTTATGAACGTAACTAACTATATGCAGCAAGAGCTGCAAACATTGAAAGAACACAGCAACCTGCGCCGCCTGCCGCAACTGACACACGAGGGACGCACGGTTGTAGCCGATGGCCGGCATATGCTGAACCTTTCGTCCAACGACTATCTGGGTCTGGCTGCCGACCGCCAGCTGAAGGAAGAATTCCTGCAGACACTGACACCGGACACCTTCCTGCCGACTTCCTCCTCCTCCCGCCTGCTGACGGGGAACTTCGGGATTTACGAAGAGCTGGAGACGGAACTCGCTACACTTTTCGGCACAGAGACAGCACTGGTGCTCAATAGCGGCTATCATGCCAATATGGGGATTCTACCCGCCGTGAGCGATGCACAAACCCTGATACTGGCAGACAAGCTGGTGCATGCCAGCATCATCGACGGCATCCGCCTATCCACCGCACGCTGCATCCGCTTCCGCCACAACGACCTGGTACAACTGGAACGCCTGCTGGAACAACACCATGCAACATTCCGGCAATTGATTATCGTCACAGAAAGCATCTTCAGCATGGACGGTGACCAAGCCGACCTCACGGCATTGGTGCGTTTGAAAAAAAGATACTCCAACGTACTGCTCTATGTGGACGAAGCCCATGCATTCGGCGTAAGGGGACCGCGCGGTCTGGGCTGCGCCGAAGAAACCGGATGCATCCGGGATATAGATTTCCTCGTGGGCACCTTCGGCAAGGCAGCGGCGTCTGCCGGCGCATACATCGCCTGCTGCCGGACGATACGCGAGTATCTCGTCAACCGGATGCGAACCCTCATCTTCACCACGGCATTGCCTCCGACAAGTATTGCCTGGACACTGTTTATCGTACGGAAACTTGCCAGAATGCAGGACCACCGCGAGCATCTGGCAAGAATCAGCCGGACACTGCGCGAAGCATTACAAGCCAAGGGGTACGGATGCCCCAGCGCAAGCCATATCGTCCCACTGATTATCGGCCCCAGTGCCGACACCGTGCTGTGCGCAGAGTTGCTGCAGAGGCATGGCTTTTATGCACTGCCGGTACGCCCGCCCACGGTGCCCGAAGGGACATCACGTATCCGCTTCTCGCTGACAGCGGACATTACAGAACAAGAGATAGAAGAAATAATTAAATATATATAGTATAAGAAAATTCATCACATATATTATTATGAAACAAGTTTACATCATCAAAAAAAATAATCCCAAGCTGCTACTGTTCTTCGCAGGATGGGCAGCCGACGAAACACCCTTTAAACAATATTGCCCCCAAGGCATGGACTACATGATTTGCTATGACTACCGCACGCTCGATTTCGATACCTCCATCCTGGAGCAATACCGGCAAGTGAACGTAGTGGCATGGTCCATGGGCGTATGGGCAGCTCCCATCGCACTGGCTTCCGTGCCCAAGGAGAAACTGCTGCTTATAGCTTTCAATGGTACCATTACCCCTATCGGTGACACAGATGGAATTCCCGAAAAGACCTTCCGAGACACCTTGAGCGGACTGACTCCCGCCTCGCTCCAGAAGTTCATGCGCCGCATGTGCAAAGACAGCAATGCCTACAAAGCCTTCCTTGCCATCACTCCCCGCCGGGACTTCAACGAAATTAAGGAAGAGCTGGAACTCATTGAGAAAAAATACACCCAAATGAGAGGGATAACCATCGATGAAAACGGCAATTATATCTACTCCAATGATGACGAGATGGATGCCTTTGTAAACGATAAATACCAATACATCGATTATGACTACGCTTTCATAGGCGTCAACGACCGCATCTTCCCTTTAGAAAATATGAAACTAAATTTCGATGACATGTTCGATGACGACAAACTGATTGTTGCAGACTGCGCCCACTATGACGAACCAATGTTCCGCTTCTTGCTGCAAGACATGTGGTCGATGCCCATTGACGATTTTCTAAGCCATCTGAGAGAACTGGATACATAACAAAAGGATTGAAAAAAATGACAGATACCCCTACACACCCCATAGACAAAGAACTTGTAGCAAAACGATTCTCCTACTCGCGAAGCACCTACGACCGCGAAGCCAGCGTGCAACGGCAAGTAGCCGAAAAAATGATGCGCCTACTGACCGATGCCCTGCTTTCCGCAGGCATACCCCGTCCGCAACTTCCTACACACTTCCGCCACATCGTAGAGCTTGGTTGCGGAACGGGCAGCTACTCGCGCATGTTGCTGAACACCTTGCAACCGGAAACGCTGTTGCTGAACGACCTCTGCCGGGATATGGAGGAATGCGTCAGGGAGCTATGCACTACGCGCACTCCCCGCGTCAGCTTCTTGCCGGGTGATGCCGAAGCTCTCGACTTCCCCAGAGAAACCGACCTGATAACCTCGTGCTCCACCCTGCAATGGTTCAACGACCCAGGTGCTTTCCTCACCCGCTGCCACCAAGCACTGGTGGCAGACGGCCTGCTTGCCTTCAGCACCTTCGGCACCACAAACATGCACGAAATACGCCAACTGACGGGGCATGGGCTGGACTATCTCTCCGTTGAGGAGCTGCAAGCCCTGCTGTCTCCCCACTTCGATATTCTCCATGCCGAGGAAGAGGTAGTAACCCTGCCCTTCCCCACCCCTCAGGCAGTGCTGAAGCATCTGAAGCAAACCGGAGTGACGGGAACGGAAAAAAGGATATGGACGCGCAGCCGCCTGCAATCCTTCTGCAAAGAATACACAACCCGGTTCAGTGATGCCGCAGGCAACGTAAACCTGACCTATCACCCCATTTATATCATCGCACGAAAAAAAACAAAATAATGGAAACAAAAAACATCTACTTCATCAGCGGCATTGATACAGATGCCGGAAAAAGCTATTGCACCGCCTGGTACGCCCGTGAGCTTATGCAACGCGGCCTGCGCGTCATCACCCAAAAATTCATCCAGACCGGCAACACCGGTCATTCCGAGGACATCGACCTGCACCGCCGCCTCACCGGAACCGGCTACCTGCCGGAAGACAAAGAGGGGCTGACCATGCCCGAGATATTCTCCTATCCCTGCTCTCCCCACCTCGCCGCCCGCATAGACAAGCGCCCGATAGACTTCGGAAAAATAGAGCGTGCCACCAGGGAACTTTCCCATCGCTATGATACCGTGCTCGTAGAAGGCGCCGGCGGTCTGATGGTTCCCCTTACCGAAGATTTCCTGACGATAGACTACATTGCGGAGAAGCAGTACCCGCTTATCTTTGTCACCTCCGGAAAGCTGGGCAGCATCAACCACACCCTGCTGAGCTTCGAAGCCATCAAGAACCGGGGCATCGCGCTCGATACGGTACTCTACAACCTCTATCCCACGGTAGAGGACAAGACTATCCAGGAAGACACGATGAAATACATCAAGCAGTATTTGTCCAAGCACTTTCCCGGAACAAAGTTTGAGGTAGTGCCGGAAATTGTGTAAATTTGCAGCACATAAACGTCCTACTGCACATGGAAGCATTTACATTAGATTCAACTGAAATTATCGTACTCGCTACGGCGGGTGGTCTGTTCCTTATTCAAATTATCTACTACCTCTGTCTCTACAACCGTATTCATGCGCGCAGCCGTGCCGTGAAGCAGGGAGACACGCACTTCACCCAGGAACTGCCCCCCATATCCGTCATCATCTGCGCCCGCGAGGAATCCGAGAATCTGCGCCGCAACCTGGGCGCCGTGCTGGAGCAGGACTATCCCCAATTTGAAGTCATCGTCATTAACGACGGCAACACCGATGAGAGCGAGGATTACCTGACCATCCTCGAGGAGAAATATCCCCATCTCTACCACAGCTTCGTGCCCGATTCCTCCCGCTACATCAGCCGCAAGAAGCTGGCCGTGACGCTTGGAATCAAGGCCAGCAAATATGAATGGCTGGTGTTCACCAATGCCAACTGCATGCCCCAAAGCAACCAATGGCTGCGACTGATGGCACGCAACTTCACATCACGTACCCAAGTGGTGCTGGGATACAGCGGCTACGAACGCGGCAAAGGCTGGCTGCACAAACGGGCGGCATTCGACAATCTGTTCACTTCCATGCGCTATCTGGGATTTGCCCTGGCAGGCAGCCCCTACATGGGCATCGGGCGTAACCTGGCCTACCGGAAGGAACTCTTCTACCAACAGAAAGGATTCTCCGCACACCTCAACCTGCAACGGGGAGACGACGATTTGTTCATCAACCACGTGGCTACCCCGGAGAACACGCGGGTAGAAACGGATGCCAATGCCATTGTGCGCATGCAGCCGCTTCTGCGTACCAAGGACTGGAAAGAAGAGAAAATAGGCTACGCCTCCACAGCACGGCTGTATCATGGAATGCAACGCTGGCTGGCCGGTTTTGAGACCCTGACCCGCCTGGCATTCCACGCATCCTGGATAGCCGCGATGGTCATCGGCATTCTGCACTTCCACTGGCTGGCAGCAGGCGTCGCTTTCCTTTTGTTCCTGCTCCGTTTCACCATGCAGGCAGTCATCGTGAACAAGACCGCCCGCGACCTGGAAGAACAGCGCAGATATTACTTCACACTACCGGCTTTCGACCTATTGCAGCCGATACAGTCTTTACGTTGGAAATGGTACTGTCTGTTCCGCAAGAAAAGCGATTTTCTGAGAAAGTGATTCTCTTATTCGTAACGGATGGAAGTTGCCGGATGGATGCGTGTAATCAGGAATGATGGGCCCAGCAACATCAGGACCGAAGCCAGCAATGTGCCGGCATTCAGCAGCAGGAACAGCCAGATATTGAAAGATACCGGAACAGTAGCCATGTAATAGGTTTCAGGGTCGAGCTTGAACAAGCCGGACCAGCGCTGCACGAAATAGAACGCAAGGCCGATTATGTTCCCCCAAAGCATGCCTTTCCCAATGAGGAAGACCGAAAACCAAAGGAAGACTTTACGGATGGTAAAGTTATTGGCTCCCAAAGACTTCAGCACGCCTATCATGGAGGTACGCTCTATGATGATAATCAGCAGGCCGGATACCATGGTGAAACCCGCCACCCCAATCATCAGAATGAGAATGACCCAGATGTTGACATCCAAGATGCCCAGCCAGGCAAAGATTTGGGGATTGAGCTGCTCTACATTACGGACGCAATACTCGGCACCATAGCGGTCGGGATTCTCATCCGTATCGGCAGCTATCTCATAGGTGGTTTCTTCCAGCTTGTCATAATCGCGTATTTCCAGCTCCACACCGCTCACCTGGTCCGGCTCCCAGTTGTTCAGGCGATTCACCAGATAGAGGTCGGTAAGCAGGAATAGGTTGTCGTATTCGGAGAAGTTGGTTTGGTAGATACCTACAATCTTCAGGCGGCGAGCACGCACATCGTCCTGGATGAAGTAGGTGTCTATCTTGTCACCAAGTTTCAATTGCAGCTTGTTGGCAAGAGACTTTGAGATGACTACGCGGTTGGACGAAGCGGAATCGCTGAATTGCGGAAACTCCCCCTCCAGCAGATGGCGGTGGAAAAAGGTGCTGTCATACTCCTGCCCCACACCTTTCAGCACCATTCCCTGAAAGGCATCGGCGGTCTTTATCATCCCCGGCTTGGTGGAGTAGCGTTGTACATGCTTCACTTCGGGATAATCGGAAAGCGCAGCCATCATGCTGTCGCCCACCACCACCGGGCGCGTCTCATAAGAGCGTGCAGCATCCAAGTTGCCTATCTGGATATGGGCACCGAAACCCACGATTTTATCCCTTACCTCGCTCTTGAAGCCAACAATGACGGACACGGCAATAATCATCACCGCCAGTCCGAGAGCAATACCCACCATGGCAATAAGGACAGCCGGACGGGAAACTTGCTTGCCCGGCTCCGAGTTGCGATAAATGCGCAACGCTATAAAGCGAGATAAGTTCATAAATTAATCCCTAATCCTTCATTTCTCTTCCCGGATAGGCTTCCAATGCTTTTTGCAATACAAACAAGGCGCGGTTCAAGTCATCTTTCTTCAGTACGTATGCGATACGCACTTCGTTGCGACCGGAACCCGGCGTAGTATAGAATCCGGAGGCAGGCGCCATGAACACCGTCTG
>OHAB01001807.1_pt1 | contig 11290 bp, 7 predicted proteins | sample 1577031 | NCBI WGS metagenome assembly OHAB01 (sample SAMEA3541477, study PRJEB24748) | human gut metagenome | biome: human gut; feature: human-associated habitat; material: faeces | place: China | collected 2012 | reverse complement strand
TTTATCATACTGAAGAATCTGTTAAAAGTATCATGACTGGGGATGAACTCCAGGCCGGGTATGCGACTCTTGAAAAAAGCAATTTTCGAATTGCCAAATTCCTCAATTTCATTCCAGGACTGGACCTCACAGATTACAGCAGCAATGAATATATAGATACTAGTTTCCATTTTATGGACTTTCTTGCGGTTCATACTAGGATCTTCTATTTGTTTACAAAGGTCAATTATACCAATTTCCATGTTAGTTTATGTTTTAATATATTTTATAAAGATAAGAAAAAACAATCGACACAAACAGACAATAACACATTAATAATCAACAATATAACAAATAAACAACAAGGAATAGTATAGTAAAAAATATAATATATTTACTCTGGAACGCTTAGTTGAATTTATAGTTTCACCAAGGTGAAGCAAGCGTATCATTTGGGTGACTACGCCTCTCCACTTAGATGCCAATGTATTGTCACCTAGGTGAAACCACAAAAGAAGACAGACAAAAGATAAGCATCCGGGATTGTGCGTGTTTTTTCCAGTCATAACAAAGTCAAAAGCCTAACGTACTTCGTTTGGCTTTTGATTTTATAACAGCTTGAAGAGAAATACACAAGAGGCCGAATGCTTACAATTCTTCCATAAACTTGACCAACGAGTGAACAATGCTTCAATCCATATACACCCACGCAGGGTGTGACTATGGTTGTCTATACACGTATTCACCTCGTCATTGTTTCAATCCACACACCCACGCAGGGTGTGACCTTTTTGTACATTTGCAATGTGTTCAGAATATGTTTCAATCCACACACCCACGCAGGGTGTGACCCAAAATGCCGAACATTCATGAAACCTATTATAAAGTTTCAATCCACACACCCACGCAGGGTGTGACACTATCTCCTTTTACTCTAATACAATAATATTGTGTTTCAATCCACACACCCACGCAGGGTGTGACTACGATTTCGGCATTGTTTGAAGGAATCATTAACTTGTTTCAATCCACACACCCACGCAGGGTGTGACAGGAGTGGCAGGTTTACTCTCTGTTGTAGTATGGATGTTTCAATCCACACACCCACGCAGGGTGTGACGACACTTGCCGCAGTTAATTCCCGTAATCCGCGTGTTTCAATCCACACACCCACGCAGGGTGTGACACAGGCAGAAGTTTGGAAAGTCTGGCACAGGAGTTTCAATCCACACACCCACGCAGGGTGTGACAATAGGTCTTCCCGTCCTTCCCCGGTACTCCGGGTTTCAATCCACACACCCACGCAGGGTGTGACTTAACAAAAAAATAGGTATTCCATGCTTCTGGGAGTTTCAATCCACACACCCACGCAGGGTGTGACCTATACGAGAAGATACTGGAGTTGCAGGCTATAGTTTCAATCCACACACCCACGCAGGGTGTGACAAAAAGGATTGAACTTAAATTGTTTGTATAATGAGTTTCAATCCACACACCCACGCAGGGTGTGACTTTTCATATCGGCGTGCATCGTACCCGTTGCTCCGGTTTCAATCCACACACCCACGCAGGGTGTGACTCCGGTAACGTTTAACGTCAAACCGTCGCCGTCTGTTTCAATCCACACACCCACGCAGGGTGTGACCGCCCAAAAAGCACGAAACAATACTATCTCCGGGTTTCAATCCACACACCCACGCAGGGTGTGACAAAACAAGCGATTTCCGACGTTATCAAAACAAACGGTTTCAATCCACACACCCACGCAGGGTGTGACTATTGTCTGTTTGTGGCGTCGGGGTATCTCCAACAGTTTCAATCCACACACCCACGCAGGGTGTGACTTTAGTCATGTTGTTTAAATAAATCTTATTCAATGTTTCAATCCACACACCCACGCAGGGTGTGACAAATGAGAGGTTCCCGGTAAATATCAACGCAAAGTTTCAATCCACACACCCACGCAGGGTGTGACTTTGTCCCCAATCATCGCTTTTTTCGATATATAGGTTTCAATCCACACACCCACGCAGGGTGTGACTCGGACGCCTCCGTATAATTTCCGACGTTTAATTGTTTCAATCCACACACCCACGCAGGGTGTGACTTAGCGAATTGATAACGTCCGGTATTATCTTTCTGTTTCAATCCACACACCCACGCAGGGTGTGACGATGCGAACGGGGAATTTTTAGACACGTTGAAAGTTTCAATCCACACACCCACGCAGGGTGTGACGCAATTGGTGTTGTAAATCCTCAATTTGGCGGGTTTCAATCCACACACCCACGCAGGGTGTGACTCTATATCTAATAACATATTATAAATCAGCAAATTTAATCCACTGTTATGCGAATCATCATTATTATTCAACTTCATAACAAAGAAATACCCTACAAATAATTTAATCTACTGATTATTAACACATGCGAAGATACTACTTTTTTTGTAACACACCACATTCGCATTATATTATAAGAGCCTCCTCAAGTTTATACGCCGTTTCAACACCTATTACTTCCACCCTCTTATTCTCATTTTTACTAAGAATATAAAAACGAACACTATCAAGAGACATATCAATAATATCCCTAACTCTCCCTTTTAGAAGAGAATATTGCGCTTCCGTCACTACACACTCAAAGACTGAGTTCTGCACCCTCTGTCCATAATCCAGACAAGCCTTGGCCACACATCGTAAACGGCGAGCCCCCTCTTTGCTTGTAGTATCCACATCGTAAGTCACAAGAATGTACATAATTAAAAATCATTTTATAAGAAATACCGGATAATCGTCAATATCCTGCCTGATATATCTTGCCATTAACATAGCCTGCACATAAGGCAGAAGCCCTATTTCAACTTTTTCATTAAGATAAGGATGAATTATCACTTCCCTTTTCCTTGCCTGCCATGCAGTAATAAAAGTCTTTTTCCCTTTATCTGTCATAACAACCCCATTATCACCTTGGAACAAGAAGTCTTTTACTGAAATCTGTCTTTTATTAATCAACGACAAAATAAAACGGTCGCCAAGGTAAGCACGTAACTCTTCCATCATATCTAAGGCCAACGATGTGCGCCCCGGACGGAGTGTATGGAGAAACCCGACGTATGGATCAAGGCCAACAGTTTCGAGAGCGGCCGCAACATCATTGGCTATCAACGTATATGCAAAAGACAACATGGCATTCACCGCATCCTTGGGAGGACGACGATTGCGACCATGAAATGGGAAATCAGTCTTCTGATTAAGTATCAAGATTGGCAATACCTCAAAATAGGCATTCGAAGCCATTCCCTCATAACCAATTAATTCCGTCTTATCTTGAGCCTTCAAAGCATCACGCTTGGCACGTTCCAATACTTGCACCGCCCTATTAATGTCTTCATTCTCACCATAATCACGAATATATCTCCTCAATATATTGCGATAGTTTTGAATCTTACCACCAATCATCAACCTAACCACATGCAACGACCAAGATGCATCGTCCGACAATTGGTACTGCTTTTTGCGTAACAGAACATTCCCTTTCGTAGCACCTTGAACCCTGCTGATAAATCTGCCTTGTGGAGAAAGAAATGTGAGTGATATACCATTGTCACTACACAATTTCATCACACCGGGACTTGCGCCCATATATCCGAACGTAACGATGCCCTCTATATTTATGACAGGAATACGAAACACCTCCTCCTGCTGAACAGATATAACGACATTCAGCCCATCCTTACTAAGATACGCTTCCGGTGTCGTCACATACAAAGTATTCAATAGTTTTCTCATAGATACAGATTTTTAGTAAGGTAATTATCTACCGAAGTACAATTATTTACCATTTCCGGCATGCAGATATCTTTCAGCGAGCACTTGTCACAATGTTTCCCATATTCAGCCTTCGGGATAACCGCTTTACTAAATATATCGTGCATATCCCGGGCACATTGTCTGACTATATTTCGCAGCTCCTCCGTTATATCCACATTAACCCGATGGCGAAGCTCCCCATAAAAGAAAGAGCCGTATGGTATATGGATAGCATACATTTCTTCTATGCACATGATTTGTGCTGCCAACTGCACTTCATCCACCTCGTTTCTTTTCGGTTTGCCATGCTTATACTCCACAGCAACCGGTTGCCATCGCCCCGGATAGTTGGGATGCAAAATCGTATTTTCAAAAGATGAGGAAGGAAGTAACTCTATGGCATCAGAGATTCCATAGAGTCCAAGTTCACGCGAAGCGATATTCACCGCACGCAATGTTATCTGGTCACCACACTTTTGTCTATAAAACGGATCATCTACATGCTTGTGCAGAATCTGTCCTTCGATGGTGAGACGATTATCATCCCATTGCTGCTCAATGTGTATCAAAGCCCATTGCCGGGGACAGAACCTAAAGTGCTGAATCCCCGACAACATGAGCATATCGTCTTCATTGTACATACGATGGAATTATATCAGTTCCTCAATAGTTACATTTGATGGAGCATTCTCCTTATCTATAGTAACTGAATAGTCGATGAATGAGCGTGGTGCTCCATCGCAGACTTTCTCCACTTTTACCAATTCAAACAACTTGTTGGCGGGAGCATTACCCAATATGGAGTCATGCTTGAAGACTATCAGTTTTTGAGCACTCATCAATCCACGTGCCGCCGAACGATCCACATCGAACATGTTCTTTAAAGCTTCCCAAAATAGTTCAAGGTCTTCTTCAGAAAATCCTGTCTGTTGTGCCAAGTTAGCGGAGATGAAGCCGTGACAGACATAGAGGCCATAAGGAATGGTCGCTTTACGTCCCTGTATTCCCACTTGTGATTCATAGGTCTTTTCTTCATCACGAGCTACACATACGGTTAATGCATGCTCTGCTGAAACAATCATATCTTGCGAACGGGCAAAAGTCATTTGAATCGGCCCCCTCACTTGTCCTGCGTTAGGTCCGGTTGAGAGTACTGCTCCAAAAGTCCTAACGTCAAAGAAGCGTCTGCACATAGCAATTTTACCAGCTGAACTCTTATCGGCAGGAGCTTTTTCTTTGATTTTTAGTTCTATTCCTAAATCTTCTTTGTACATTTTGCGGATTTCTTCATTAATAAAGACCTCTTCTCCAGAAATTTCTTTGGATTTGACAAGAATATCGTTACCTGCTTTTCCTGCTTGGGCTATTTGTACATAATTACGTACCTTGCGTTTCAAACAAACATCTGTAACAAGGCCTATACCAGTTTCAGCATCTATCCGAGGAAGATTACCTGCATCCGGGTCACCATTTGGATTACCATCTTGTACATCAAAAATGTAAACGAAATCAATTCTATTCTTTAATTCTGACATAATTGTATATTTTTAAAAATTATTCTTCAGTTTCTTGATTCTCTCTGTGAGCTTTCTGATGATAATAGCCGAGGAAGAATCGTCCTTGATCTTCCAAACTCAATGTATTAGGAAAATTTTGAATTAAAACTATTATCTCTTTCTTTTGATTATCAAAGAAATTAGCAAGGCCTTTCTTCTCTTTAGCCAATTTAGCATAATGACTGTTTGATAATTTGAGAACTGTTGAAAATACTGTAGATGGCGTAGATGAAGCCGCGTTCATGTAACTTGAACGAATGGAATCTTGTTTATTTGCTGCATATTGTAGGTTTTCCAACACGGCAAACAGCCTTCCACAAAGATACCCTTGATTTTGATTTTCTTTGTCTAACATAATATCTAATTTTTTATGGTTGTTATTTTCGTTTAGTCTGTTGAGATATGCCTTGATGATAGCAGCACGCACTATATTGACGGATTGTTCTGCACGTATGCGACGAATACATGCTTGAAAGAGAGAAGCCGGATACGGCAACCCTTGAAATATGCTTCTCACCACAGCATCAGGAAGGTTGGGAGTCGCATCACTTGACTTTCCTCCAAGAGTAACATTTCCAAGAATGGAATGCATTCCCACGTACGGCTTCTTATCTTTGCGAGTGTCAACCATCTCCATATCCGTAAAATGTTTACTTATCAAACCTGCAAATTCACGCAAAGGCATCTCATTCCAATATACTACCGCAATTCTTGCCGAATTAGGAGCCAAACCCAAAATGAAGAATTTGTCATCATCGTTTGCCGATAATTTTCCGTTATAGATAGACTGGAAAGTATCATATACTAACTTTATGCGCCTGTTTGAGTCGTCATTTTCTTCTTCAATCCGCCCCAACAAAGAAAATAGACTATTTTCGGACTCTTTTGAAGCCTCGCTATTGGAGGAAGCCCAGAAAAGATAAGTACGTGAGCCCACCATAAACTTATTGTGAGAATCCGAACGCAGCAAATGATTCAATGCGGTTGTATATGCAAATTCAGCTTCTTCTGATATTGGAGCATTGTATCCTTTAGATTTCCCATACGAATCATACCCGGAATTAACTTGAAATGCAACTAGTTTAGCTGTTTCTTGGCTTCCAAGTATCTTTGTAGCAGTTGTAATCTCTACAACTTTTGAATATCTCCCTGTTATCAAACAAAGATTTCCTGCCACGCCATGATTCTCGTCAAACAAATTTATCAATTCCCTTTTCGAAGCCACTATTTTCGTATCCCCTTCTATAAGGAAAGAAAAGGTAGAATATTTCTTATTAAGATTTTTGGCTATATCATCCCATAAAGAATCTTTCTGCATAGCCCCAACTATAAAAGAATGGTCTTGCTGATAAAATGCATAAACAGCTTTTATGTCCTCATTATCCGGAAAAGCATCATATATATCTTTTACTTTCGCCTTAAATACTTCAAAGTACTTACGTATCTTTTCCATATCCCCCTTATCGGAATAACCAAATACATATTTACAATTGTCATACAAATAGTTTGCAACAGGGGCACTTGACCGGCTAACACTTTTCTTAACAAGAAACCGCTGTGCCGACTTCTTATCTATGCGCCTGTCTTCAAAGCGCAGAAATTTTCCACATCTATCAATAACAATAATAAATCCAATCTCTTTGTATTCTAAACCAAAAGGGGCCACATCATCTCCACTTCGATGATAGTAATCATATAATGCTTTCAGTATCATCTCAACACCTCCTCACTATCTTTATCCGGTACAACAATCACTCCCTTTTTCATTTGGGCTCTATAAAACATAGCATTCGGTTTTTGTGGATTTTCCTCAAAGTCCATATCATAAAGCATAATGCCGAAATCCCTGTCTTCGGCTAAGGGATAATCAAGATTATCAGTACTTTCAATATACTTCCAGTTTGCAGAAAACTCACGACATCCGAGATAGGGCTGCGTAAAACATTGCCCTTGTGATGCCCTGCGTTCGAACATCTGATAATACTTCATAGGATTCTCGTCGGCACTTGGCTGATGCTTGGCAAAAGCCTCTTTCGGACGGTCTTTTACCGGAATAAATACTAACTTAGCATAAATTCGGTAACGCACATCCAACAGAAGCAACGTGTTCTTCTGCTGACGTTTATCTTCAATAATGATAGGTGATTTACTGGCAACTGCCCCCACCTCATTCCGTCTAATGGTAGCCCATTTAATAGGTCTGAGTACCTCAATCTTTGTTACCTGCCAACGCATGGCATAGCGTTTAAACAGTATCGCTTCAAAGATGGCGCGTGCCGCCGATGGCGTTATGACATCGTAACTCACACGCTCTACTTTCAATTCCGGACGAGTGAAACAAGCCCAATCGCCCCACACCTCCAGACAATATTCTTTATCTGTATATTCCATATCATTCATCGTTTTCCTTGTTTTCCAATAAATCTTCCGGCTTCTGACCTTCAAAAAACCTTTTTGCCGACAAGGGAGTTACCACTTCACGACCGGTTTTTTGCTCCAACTGTTCGCGTGCCACACGAGCCACATCACCACCGTCAGCCGCACACTGCATATTTTCACCCAATGTCTGAGGATTTTTAGCTTTAGTAATACTTGTCGTAGAGAGTTCGGCCAGCATATTAAGAACCAATTCTTCATTGGTCATATTGTCCCGGAGATTTTCTTTCTTCAAGCCCTTGAACTGTTTGTACTCCTTTGCCGACTTTCCGGTCCATTGCTGATAGATAATGTCTGTAAGAGTAGCATATTGAACACCTTCCTCTACATTATGTAGTTTCCATTGATCTGTAAGATCTTTACGGATTTCAATGCTCTTCAAGCGTTGGTTTATCCAGTTGTCAGAGTAACCAAGTCGCTTGTAGTCCATCATAGCTTGCTCAATACTCAACTCAGGGTCTTGCATCTGATCAAGACGTTCGGATGCTACATGTGCCATCCATTGCTTGAACGGTTCTGCCTTGGGAGATGGGATAGACTGAATGATACGTAGTAGTTGTTCTGTATCAGCCACATCTGTAAGTCGCATCTTACCGTCTGTGGCTTTCATTTTCAAACCGTGACAATTTGTCACGGTTTCATTTCCCTCTTCTTTAAGTCTTTGCTTTAACTTACGCCAATAAGCAGTTGCATCAACACTGTCTGTTAAAACTGACACCACATCAACTATCGAAAAATACCATTTTTCCTTTTCATCATCCCACACGGTGCGGACTTTACGTTCTTCAAACAATTTCAATGTTTCTTTCTTTGTCATATCCGTTTCTTTATATCATTAATACTTCCTCCAGCCAATGGTTATCAAGGCTGAGACCTGTGGCTTTATTATACTGAGACCTGTCTGCCAATACATATATTCCTTCCAATATTTCTTCGACAAGCCCATAGCCTTTCAGTTGCTTAAAATCATAGGAACGGATGCCTACAGTAAATTTCGCCAATTGCTTCACCAACGAGTAGGTACACCCCGATTCTTTCAACTGCTCTATAAGTTCCATGCTGTTTTCCCAATTTATGATAACATTTATACTCGTATCATCAATCAGGTGAAATTCTTTTGATGCAGTTTCAAAACATAACTCAGTAGGTTTGTAGAGCCAGTGCTTTATATCCTTTTCATCAAATGTTTGTTTTCTGCTATACAATTGACAAAAATAGGCTTTCATGGTAGAAGGAGCAAACCAATCACTATCTTCCGGCAAATTCAACCGAGCATTGTTGGAGTCAGCCATTGAACCGAAGAGCTTTCGCTTCTCTGCCGCCAGACTGAACACAAATGTATGTCCCATGGCACTTCGTCCTTCCCGATTGCACCGTCCCGCTGCTTGCAATACAGAATCGAGTCCTGCTTCTTGACGGAACACAACCGGAAAGTCTATATCCACACCGGCCTCCACAAGCTGGGTTGCAATGACCCTGACAATCGGCTGCGACTCATCCTTCAATAAAGTTTTTATTTTACCAATAGTTTCGTGTAAGTGGGCAGGGCACATCATTCTAGACAAATGCAATTTCACTCCGTCATTGGGCAAACGGTCATACAGCTCTTTGGCATCTTTACGAGTGTTCACTATGCACAACACCTTATTATATTCAGACACCTTTGCAGCTATCTCATCGTATGTTTTTCCTGTATCATCGATTGACAACTTCACACGGCGAAGCTGGTCATGCAAAGCAAATTCTTCCGGAATAATTTCCTTGATATGTTCTATTCCCTTAAAATCAGCTTTAGGATTTGTTCCTTCTATCAGACCACTCAGTACCGGCTGGCTTGCCGTGGTAAACAATACCGAAACCCCGAACATTTCCTGATACGCTTTCAGCGCATCGACTATCGGCCGCAAGAAGCCGGTTGGCAACATCTGAACCTCATCCAAAACAAGAATTGAATTTGCCATGTTGTGCAGTTTGCGGCAATCAGATGTTTTATTGCTAAACATAGATTCAAAAAGCTGTACATTGGTAGTGACAATAATGGGATAGTCCCAATTCTCTGTAGCCAATTTTGCTTTTTCCCTATTTTCCTCGTCCTTAATATCATCGGGGTCGAAATTACTATGATGCTCCAATACATTTTCTTCACCAAAGATTTCCTTCAAAAGCCCTGCCGTTTGCACAATGATACTGGTATATGGGATGGCGATGATGATACGATTCATTGAATGGCTTACAGCATGCTTCATGGCCCATAACAAAGAAGAAAGTGTTTTACCGCCTCCCGTCGGAACTGTAAGACTATAAAATCCTTTTTCGCTTGAAGAAGTTCTACTGCATTGTTCTTTCACTTGCTGGCGGATGCGGTTCACTTTCGTATCGGCTGCATTCGATTGCAGTTTTTGCATATATGCCTCCAGCTGTGGAAGCAAATCGGCAAGCGTAGCCGAATTTCCCCGCTTCCGCCATGACTCTACATCCATAAACCGTTCTGTATCGAGCCGGTCGGCATCTACAAGACAGGAAAAAAGCATACGGGAAAGGTGATGAAAGTGTTTCCATTCAACCTTTGATTTAGAAAAAGGTGAATCAATAAATTCTTGGAATAATAAAGGTTTGTTTATGCTAATGTCACCCTCGTTTATTTCTTTGGACAATAGCCTCTCTTTCAATATGTTTTCCACATCCCCGAAATCATGTAACCCTGTGTGATGAGAAATAATTTGGTTTACAAGAAGATGGGAAACATCCTTTCCCATAAGTTCTTTTGCCAATATTCCACCCACAAAAGCATGGGTATGATCATCATAGCGCTTCTTGTCACTCGTAGGCAAACCATTCATCTTGCGTATGTATTGCTGGAATGCCGCCCGTTCCTTTCCTTTGTCATGAAGTAGGCCGAGCGCACGCCCCCAAGAAGGAAGTCCGAACTGCCCGGCGAAGGATGCCGCCATATCAGCAACCCCCTTTTGATGTTCATCATTGGTTTGTATCATCCATTGACCATTATCCCTATTTTGATACAAATGGGATATCAACTGATTTTCCTCTATCATCTGATTAAATTTATAAGGCTAGCATTCCACAAATATAGTGAATAATATCAGACTCTCGCAAAAGAAAATCATATTTCAAGTCAGCTCCATCAGTTTTCATCCTTAAAACAAGAAATACAACCAACAACGACAAGAACAGGCATTCCGCTTTGTCGCCTCTACGCGGAAAAAAGAGAACAAACCATTTCGGGGGGATACAAAAATTTCCGTCACTACATCTCTTTTAGAATCAGTAAGATGTAGTGACGGAAGAAAAAACAATCTGATTATCCACATAGGTAATCCAGCATTTATATTTCAAAACAAATAACGTATAAAGCAAACGTTATCGGGCATTCCCATGTGATGCAATCATCCATCAATGATGCTTTTATGATATGATTGCAGATAATTAGTAAACATCAAGCTTTCACCACCGCCAGCAACTCATCCGGTGTAACCAGTGACTGCTCGCC
>OHAB01001792.1_pt1 | contig 11402 bp, 13 predicted proteins | sample 1577031 | NCBI WGS metagenome assembly OHAB01 (sample SAMEA3541477, study PRJEB24748) | human gut metagenome | biome: human gut; feature: human-associated habitat; material: faeces | place: China | collected 2012 | reverse complement strand
GATTTCGAACCAAAAAGAAGAAATAAAATGTGCCGCCCTGATGGGCGGCATGTTTAAAAAGGCAAGGTACAGATGATTACGTACTTACATTCAACAGGCAATAGTGCGGGAACTATCGCTAATCTATAAGGAACAATTTTCAGAGAATAGTTTGGGGTTCGGACCAAAGAGAGGGACACATGGTACTCTCAGATAATGCCAGTAAACGAATAGACATTTTTGTGTTTGTAAAACTGTGATTTTATCCAGTAGTTTTTTTGTATGGATGTGCTTATAATAGTTTTATATTATTTTAATCAAAGTGCAATAGAATGGAGTAAATACAACTTGCAAAAAATACTTTTTTTTCAATGGCATTCTTTCATGAACGAAGGAATTGAGTATGCATTAAATAAACTCGCATATGCATATGATACATTTTTTTACCAATTTACAGACTGGGAAAAGGATGATAAGTTCTGTGAACTTTTTCGGGATAAATTAAAATCACAGGCTTACAGATGCGTGTTTTCTGTCAATTATGCACCTTTGATATCAAACATATGTGAAGAACTTGGAGTACCTTATATTTCCTGGGTATATGATTCGCCAATACATATCCGTAATATGTCGTCCATGACAAATTCATGCAATCAAATTTATTTTTTTGATTGCGGACAGGCACAAGTGTTTGAACAACAGGGAGTTTGTGCGAAACATCTCCCCTTGGCAGTGGATTCAGAGGGATGGCAGAAGATAATTGGGAAGCATCAGCTAACACAAAAAACAGATGTCAGCATGGTGGGACAGCTATATCAGACACAATATCAATATTTTACTGCACCATTAGATCAGTATGAAAAAGGTTATTTAGAGGGAATCATCAATGCACAGATGAAAATATATGGTGGATATCTGATACCGGAACTCATAACAGAAAAATTATTGTCCTCGATGAATACTATATATAAAAAGGTTTCTTCGGATGGTTTTCAGATACAGAGGAGAGAACTGGAGTATTTACTTGCACAGGAAGTAACCGGAAGAGAAAGGTATCTTGCATTGGCATTATTATCAAAAAGATTTGAGGTTGAACTGTATTCAGCAGATAGAGACGAGCGGTTAAAAGATGTTGTTTTTCGAGGGTATGCCGATTATAGTTCAAAAATGCCGCAGGTTTTTGCAAAAACGAAGGTAAATCTCAATATTTCACTTAAAACAATACGGACTGGAATTCCGTTAAGAGTATTAGATATTATGGGATGCGGTGGATTTGTGATAAGTAATTACCAGGAGGAAATTGCAGAGTATTTTCAGATAGGGCAGGAATGTGAGGTTTACGAGAATCTTGAAGATTTGGTTGTAAAAACAGAGTTTTATCTGCATAATGAAGAAATTCGTAATCGGATTGCTATGGCAGGGTGCGAGAAAGTAAAAAGGGATTTTTCGTTTGAGGATAGGATAAGGCAGATATTGGGATAGACAAAGAAAAAATAAAAATTTTTTAAATTATATTAAGTTTCTTAAGCAAAGAGTACGATATAAAAATTAGGAGTATTTTTAGAGAGGCAGGTGAGAGGAATGGTAATTACACATAATATGGCTGCGATGGGAGCAACCAGACAGCTGAAGACTTCTGTGAAGAAAACAGAGGAGGCTTCTGATAAACTTGGTTCCGGATATCGTATTGTGACAGATAAGGACGACGCAGCAGGTCTGTGTATTTCGGAGGCTATGCGTCATCAGATAAAATCATTAAATCGTGTGGACGGTAATCTGGCAGATGGTATCGGACTGATACAGACGGCAGATGCAGCTTTGGAGGAAACTCAGAATATACTTGATCGAATGGCTGAACTGACGACACAGGCTGCAAATGATGTTAATACAGATGCAGATCGTGATGCAATTCAAAGTGAGGTTGGGCAGTTGCAGGAAGAAATCGATCGAATTGCAAATGACACAAGCTTTAATGGGCAGTACATGCTTGCAGCAGGAACACCGAAAGCAGCACCTGGATATTATAAGGTTCAGGCAGGAGCGTTAGGTGGACAGGCAATCAATATTGAGTATATTAATGCGAGCAAGGAGAGTCTTGGTATTGCTGATCTGGATGTAAGCTCATATGACAATGCTGGAAAGTCATTAGAGAAGGTTCAGAATGCGATTTCGATTGCAGGACAGTGGCGAAATGATTTTGGTGCGACACAGGAAAAGCTGGAGCATGCAGTGCGAAGTACTGAATTGACACATGAGAATACACAGAGCGCAGAAAGCAAGATTCGTGATACCGATATGGGAGAAGAAACAGTTATTTATACCAGAAATCAGATATTGGTAAATGCCGGACAAAGTTTACTGGCTCAGTTTAACAGTAGTCCGAAATCGGTGGCAATGTTATTGCAATAAGATAATTGAAATACGGATTATACGATGATATTTTAGAAAGCTGCTATGAATCAAAGAGATCATAGTGGCTTTTTGAAATTAATGGGTTACTCTGTAAAAATGTATAATATGGGGACTATAATGGATATAGAACAGAAATTAGAGTGGAACAATAATTTAATAGAAGATTTAAAATTATATATGCAGAACAATTATTCGTACATATTTTTTAGTCTTATGATGGATTGTGTAAAGCTGCCAGAAGTTGATGGTATTATATTAGGATCATCTTATGGACTACATGGAATTGATCTCAAACGGTTGTCAACACAGGTAAACGTGTCAATGACATCACAGGATTTGGAATATGATTTGAAACTATTACAGTTTGTTTTAAACGAAAAAAACAAAGAAATAAAAAAGGTGGTTGTTATACTCGGTGGTTATGCGTTGTATGATAATATGAAAAAGAGCAGAATGGGGCAATATTTAATAAAGCATGTTTATAGACCTGTTTTGGAAAATATAGATACATCATGGGAGGGAATGTCCTGCACAGCAATGGAAAAAGAAAAAATTAGATGTGCCGCAAAAAAGAAAATTATAGAAGAGGGAAATTTTTTTAATTCAATTTATTCTCGGGAGGATAATTGCGAAAGTAAATATAAGGGAATTATATGGCAGGAATTATCAGATGAACAAAGAAAAGTATATGCCAAGGACAGGGCCTTGGCACATAATAAATTGAAAAATATATCTTTAGAAGATCAGAAAGAGAATGTCAAGTATTTAAATGAGATGGCTCGTTTATGCAATGTTTGGGAAATAGAATTTTATGTAATCATTCCGCCATTTACGTCTGAATATAATGCTTTAACGGATAAGTCTATGAAAGAGGAATTGTTGAAAACGTTAGAAAACATGCCATATGCAGTCAATTACTACGATTTGAATAGTGAAGAATGGAGAGGTTGTTTTTTGACAGAGGATTTTTTTGATATGGATCATTTGAATGATGGTGGCGCTGTTAAGTTTACAGAATTTATAAAGAAAGTATTTGATTAAATAAAATTTTATGGATGATAAAAAAGTAGTATTTATTATTTGTGTTAATAATGAGTTGTATTTTAAAGAATGTGTATATTATATAAATAGACTTGTACTTCCAGATGGATATAGTACGGACATCATTGCAATTCGTGAGGCGGATTCCATGTGTGCAGCTTATAATGTCGGAATGCACAGTAGTGATGCAAAATACAAGATCTACTTGCATCAGGATGTTATGATTCGGGAGTCCCATTTTCTGGAAAATATTATTGCACTATTTTCGCAAAAAGATGTTGGAATAATCGGAATGATTGGTGGCAATCAGATGCCAAAGACAGGTGTTACATATCGGGCCTGGGATGTTGGAATGGTTGACTGTAGGGATCCGGAGATGGCATATTATTTAGCTGGTTCGAAAGAAGGTGTAAAGGCTGATACTTTTGTTGAGGCAGTGGATGGACTTTTGATTGCGACACAATATGATATTCCCTGGAGAGAGGATCTGTTTACACATTTCGATTTTTATGATGTTTCGCAGTCATTTGAGATGCGAAAAGCAGGGTACAAAATTTTAGTGCCATATCAGAAGAGCCCATGGGTAATTCACGATAGCAGTTTTGCAAAGCTGACCTATTATGATGAAGCGAGAAAGATATGTTTGAGAGAATATCCGGAATATTTATACGCAGATGGTGGATTTGATTTTACTTATGATAAAGAGTGGAATGAATTGAGTGATTTGTTAGCAGATCAGATAAAATCATTGATTGAAGCCCATGCATGGGATTCAGTGGGAGAAATTATAGAGTCGTACCGAAAGGCGGGAAGAAAAAGCAGCACATTAGAGACAATAGGAGTTATGTATGATATTTATAAAAAAGAAAAATCAGCATTTGTAAAAATAAGCTTCTTTTCCGGGTGTGCGGATTACCAGAGTATGTATCATAAATATATGACGGTACGTTTTTTGCTGAGACGCATGGAACTCGGATTTGAGGAAGAATCCTACCAGGAATTGATCTGCGCGGTAAGTTCGGAGAAAATTTCCTGTGAAGCTGTCATTGAAATGGTGATCCGGTCAGTTGTTGACAGGAAAACAGTACTTGAAAAAATCATGACAGTTTATAAAGAGGCTGGATTATATGATTCTTATGAGAAGTGTAGAAAATTGTATCGGATGATAGAAAATAAACCGATGCCGATGACATATAGTATAGGGAGAAGTGAAAAAAATGATGAAGATTAAACAAGGAGTATGCAATAGAAAGAATGGGTTTATTGTGCCGTGCCTTACATATTTATTTACGTTATTTGAAAAAATATCTATTTTTTATTTTATTCGTTCGATTGGCAGTAAAGTAGATGAAAAGAAAGGCAATAATGAAACAGATAATAAATGCTTTGTGCAAATGGGAGTATTTTCTGAAATATGGGTATTGGGAAATATTATTTGGGCTATATTTGCACAAAATGTTATCAAATATACTGGAATAAAGTGGTTTAGTATTATATGTATGATATATGCAATAGAACGTATCTGGGAAATGTTTGTTTATCAGGTAAATGTATTGTTTTTTCATCGACTGAAGGATAAAGTGTTGGAGGTAGAGCAAATAAAAGAGAAACAAAATGATAAGACAAGTGAGCCGTATTTAATTATTTCCGCAACAAGAACTGTTATTTTGTTGATTTTTAATATGGCAGAATATATTTTACATTTTGCGGTTATATATGCGGCGGCTGTTAATTTAGGATGGATTGATAGTGTGGAAAGCGGAGTATGGCAAAGTTTTCAGATATTCATGAGTATGGGAGATTTACAACAATATAGCGATAGTAAAGTATTGGCATTTACGTATATAGAAACGATAGTGGGGATATTTATGAATGTTGCCTGTCTTGCATATTTTATTGGAATGCTTCCGGCTACAAAGTCAAAGTTGCAGGTGGAAATAGAAAGTCAAAAAGATAATGAGTAATGATTATTCCTAGTTATCAAAATTTGTGAAAAATGCACAAAAAAGGCAAAAAATATAGTACTGGATGACATATTTTAAAAAAGTTGTTTTTTTCCAATTATTTGATCTAAAAAAAATAACCATATGACGAGGTCTGAATGTTGTTGACTCCCTAAATTAGCATAATACTGATCTGCTTGCCTGTCTCTGGAATGATCTGTATACTGTCATTAGTTTACAGAAAGAAAAAGGTCCAGAGCACCCGCCGTGACAAGTCGTGTACTCTGAGACCATGGTTAAAAAACCATGATTATTATATCAGACTACACACTGGTCCTCAAGGAGGATTTTGGTGTTTTTTGTTGAGTAAGCGTAAAATAATTCGACGGATTGCATAGTTGATTTGTAAACCTCATAATGAATAACAGAAAGTGCTGGTGTTTTACTACATTTTGCTTTGCTAGATGCCAGCATTTTATGTCTTAAGGGATAATGAGAAAGTTTTTTTGTTTAAGAAGTATTTTTGCATAAAGTTGTTGCTATAATAAAAGGAAAGAAGTAAAGTGAAAATTAAGAGAATATTAAGGGAATATGATAAGAATATATTTGAAAATAATATTGGGACTAATATGGTTTGCGGTGATTTTGTTTTTTTATCATATTTATAAATATGATTTGCTTTTGATTATTTTGTTTGGAATAATATTGCGAATGTATCAGCTATTAGTGTCTTTTTTTAAAAAAATTTTTCTATGAAATAAGTATACAAAGGAGACAGAGCGAATGATTCAATTTCAAATAAATAGTAGATTAATTAGAAAAAGTAAGAAAAATATAAAAGTGTTGGGAACAGCTTTAGTTATAATATTATCTATAATTAGTTTTACTTTTGTGGCATTTTATGAAGATACCGGGATTGTAGGGAATGTGATCGGTATAATCACAATGATTATTGATTTTTTAGGTATAATATGTATAGGATATGAGTTAGAAATGTCTCAACGAATACAGGAGGCGCAATTTATCTTTGAATTAAATCATGCATTTGTAGAAAATGATTGTTATGCAAAAGTGTATGACAAGCTTGAGATGGCGGATAGGAAAAAAAAGAAAGTTAAATTAAAGACAATAGAGATATCAAATTACCTTACATTTTTTGAAACAATGTATTTATTATTACAGGAAAAAGTGATAGAAATAGAGGTACTGGATGATCTATTTGCTTATCGTTTTTTTATTGCTGTACATAATGAGATAATACAAAAAGAGAAACTTATAAAAACACCGTATAATTTTAGAAATATATTTTTATTAGAAAAAGAATGGATGGAATATAGAAAAAGAAAAGGATTGGGAATTTATAAGACAGAAAATTGTTTGCGAAATGCTTGTTTAAAGGCTGATAAAATGAGTGATTATGAGAAAATATGTGAGGAATGCGGGCGATGAATTTACAATATAATGCATTGAAGTTATATAAATGTACGGAAGCTGATGTGGGTTTGATAATGGAACTTCAACAGGAAATTATTGACGGATTGTTGGACAAACAGATTTTAAGAAAAAATACAAAAGAAATGTTTTTACAGTGTACGCAATTCCCAAATTTAACAGTTGTAGTAAAGCATAAACAGGAAGTGGTTGCATTAGCGGTCTTTGTTGATGCAAATGGAACAGAAGAGGATTTGAGTAAAGATTTAGTTTTATATAAGCCACAAAAAGCTGGAAATATTAAATTAGTTATGGTACGAGAAAAATATCGGGGAAATCAGTTACAGAAAATTTTAATGCTTTTTTTGGAACGCTATGCAGTAGAAAAAGGGTATACGTGTTTATGTGCAACTGTATCGTATAAAAATAAATACAGTTTAAATAATATAGTGCAGTTGAGGTATGAATATGATCATTCTGCAAAAAAATATGGCGGATTACAAAGAAATATATTTGTAAAAAGTGTTGAAAAAGAAAAAAAAGAAAGAAGAAAAAAAATTTTAGATTATATGGAAGAAATGTTTGAAACAAAAAATATACAGAATATAATAAAAAATGATATCGAAAAGAATAAATATTTTTTGAAAATCGGATATGAGATTGCTGGAAGTGGTGATATTGTTGAATACTACCATAAAAAAAAGAAAATGAGCAAATATGGAATATTGTTAGATGGGTATGTTTGGTTTGAGGATGCTAGGCAGTATTTATTTGAAACAAAAATAGAGGAATGGGAGTTGAAAGAAGTAATTTGTGATTTAAAAAATTTATAACAGGGAGAGTCTTACTAAAGCTGTAAATGGTCAAAATCTTAGTTCCACTATACATGAAGATGCAGTTATCATGAAAAAACTGCAAATATAGTAAAAAATTCTTACACAGAGCATGCGGCTATGCTACAATTGTAAATGCTATTAATATTTGATGATTACAGAATCATATGGCGATTTTCGTTGCAGACAGTGAAAAATTGCAACAAAAGGAGAAATATGGGAGAGAAAAAAGAGAATCGATAGCTATTGTTTTGTTTGCGATTATTGCAATTATCGTATCTATAGTTGCGATTCTTGAGTTGTATGTAGTTATGAAGTCTATTTGGATTAAATTATTGGTGATTTCTTTTGTAACTATACCCTTAGCAGTTGTATATAATGACTATAAGTGTGAACTTCCTGATATTTTAACTCTCGTTTTCTTAAAATGCTTATTTTAAGCCATTTACAGCAGATTTGGCAGTAATTTTATGAGAGTTAATTTTATGGGAAGTTCACAATAAGATTAATATAGAGAAAGAGAATAGAGTGGAGGCTTGAAAATATGACAAATGAAATTATGATTGTTATTGGTTTTGTCATAACTGTAGTTGCAATGTGTAAATTATGGAATTTATATGCAATGAAACAATATGGAAAAGCCAAAGCAGATAGATTAGGATTGACATATGGCTTTTATGTAGACAATATGCAATCTTTTGAAATCGAAGGAACAGGAAATGATGAAAATGGAGATTATGATGTTGCAAAGGCCGTTAAGAAAATAGAAATGCCAGATGATGTAAGAATCAAAGTATAATGAATAAAATAGATTTTTTAGAATTTTACAATGGTGTAGTTAAAAAACTAGGGATGCATCTGGAAAATGAATACAGGCAGTTTCATTTTTGTGATAATCCGGATTCGTCGTATGAAGAATATCTTAATCAAAAAAACATGCTAAGAGTTTTATACCAAAAGAAAAATGGTGAAAGTAAGACGTTATTAGACCGCCATAAGGTGTGCGCCTGTATGGCGGTTGTAATTATTAAGGTCAGGCTGATAAATGGTGATATCCAGACGGATGATGATTTTTCTTTATCTGCGGCATCAAGAATTAACGGGCAACTGGCTTTTATGAGTACATGGGAATTGTTTTTGGGTTTCATAAGGCTTCATAAAGAAGAAGCATACAAAAATTACCGATTGCCAGACACATATCATAATAATTCTTTTTTGGATACTATTACAAGATCATTATTTATGGCTAATCAGTTGAACGCTTTATCGACTCCTTTAATTGCAAATGTTTTCTTCTTGTTAGAAAAGTATTTTGAAGTAGAAGAACAAAATAATATTTTAAAAGCTCAAATTTTATGAAATCACAGTCTTTCCCAGTGCCCCTTAAATTCATCCTCCGTCATCCCAACCCCGATCAGCCGGTACAGCGTCATCTGTATAGAGGCTCCTCATAAATGACATGTTCTGCGTAGGCAGTATGAGCCTTTTTTAGCAGATCATGCCGGTAAAGTTTATTCCAGCAGCCGTAAGTAACTTTTTCTGAGATCAGAAATTTTTTGCGTTCACTGACAGAAGAAATTTTAATCACCTCCGGTGTAACATTCCGACCGGAGTCTACGGCACCCAGACGGTCCGTATAATAAAAATATTCAAACTGGATGATATCAGCATCCGAGTCTTTGGCTTTTTCATAAGTTCCCAATAGAAAATTATCAGCAACAAAATCATCTGCGTCAACAAATGCAATATATTCACCCGTTGCGTACTGCAGGGCAATATTTCTTGCGCCGCCCTGGCGCATATTTTCCTCAAGTTTTAAGATCATAATACTTTCCGGATAGGCACGTTCGAATTCCTGCAGCATGTTCCAGGTGGCACCCCCATCTGTGGAGGCGTCGTCTACGAAAATCAGCTCGATCTGGTCAATTCCGATTGTCTGCTGTACGAGCGACATAAAACACTTCGGAAGATATTTTGTTGCATTGAAACATGGGATGATGACACTTATTTTTTTCATAGATCAAAATTCTCCTGATAAAAAAGTTGCATATGGTATAATATACAAAAATGGTATATCATTAATTTATCATAATTGAAAAGAACGGACAATATCAGTATAAAAAACAGGGAGGTATCAATGGCTGGAAATATAGCGATCGGTATACAGGATTTTTCAACGATCATCCAGGGAAACTATTTTTATATAGATAAAACGCCTTTTATTAAAGAATGGTGGGACTGTGGGGACAGTGCGACTCTGATTACCCGTCCACGTCGTTTTGGGAAAACGCTTACAATGAGTATGGTGGAGCAATTTTTCGCCATAGATTATGCGGGTTTGGCAGATATGATGTCATGATCGAGCTGAAACAGCCGGCGGAACGAGATGCAAAGGAAAGACAGTCCTGATCGAATCGGCTGCTGATTGTCAATAGACCACTGGAAACTTGATAAAAAGTAAAATTCAGGATACACAAATATTTAGTTCAGTAAAATCTGAACCACACAGGAGACCAATCACATGTTATCAGTCTGCATTATCACCAAAAACGAAGAACACAATCTGGCACGTTGCCTGAAATCTTTCCAGAACACCGGATTTGAATTGATCGTAGCCGATACCGGCTCCACAGATCAGACAAAGAAAATTGCCGCAGAATATACGGAGAATATCTATGATTTTCCATGGTGCGATGATTTTTCGGCAGCGAAAAATTTTGCAGTTTCAAAGGCGGCATATCCGTATGTAATGGTCATTGACAGCGACGAGTTTTTACAGCAGATCGATATGCCGGAGTTAGAAAAACTGATTGCTGCACATACAGGCGAAGTTGGCAGGATACAAAGGATCAACATTATTTCCGGAAAAGACGGCAAGCAGGAGAATAAGGAATGGATTAACCGTATTTTCTCAAAAGAAAAATTTCATTATACAGGAAGAATCCATGAACAGGTGACTGCATATGACGAAAAAGAATATCTTACATACAAAGCACCGGTTGTGATCGGGCATACAGGCTATGATCTGCCACAGGCAGAGAAGAAGAAAAAGGCGTTGCGCAACATCCGTTTGTTGGAGCAGGAGTTAAAGAGCTTAGGATGGGATGCAAATGCGCATGCAGATGAGCTGGAGCAAAACATAAAGCATTCCAAATCGCAAAAGACAATGCCGGCACAAAACATTGCGGATTTAAAGAAAATGGAGCAGATCCCGTATCTTTTATACCAGCTTGGAAAAAGTTATTATATGGCAGAAGATTATAATGAGGCATGTTTCTGGTTTGCCCATGGTCTAAGCTATGATCTTGAACCAAAGTTAGAGTATGTGATCGATATGGTGGAAACCTATGGCTATGCACTCATCAACAGTGGACGTGCAGAGGAGGCACTTTTTTTTGAAAATATATATGAAGAATTTGGAGACAGTGCGGATTTCCAGTTCCTGATGGGACTGATCTATATGAATAATGCTATGTTTGATGCCGCAGTGGGAGAATTTTTAAAAGCGGTAAAACACCGCGACTGCCGGATGGCAGGGGTAAATTCCTATGCAGCATATTATAATGTGGGTGTTATCAATGAATGTCTGGGAAAAATCAGTGAGGCGAAGTATTATTATCAGAAATGTGGCGGTTATGAGCCGGCGGTAAAACGTTTGAAACTATTGTAGTCAGCCTGTTGTAGATAGAATACGCAGGAATGGAGAAGAGAATGGGAATATATTTAAATCCGGGAAATGAAGAATTTCAGAAAGCACTTAATT
>OHAB01001784.1_pt1 | contig 11448 bp, 21 predicted proteins | sample 1577031 | NCBI WGS metagenome assembly OHAB01 (sample SAMEA3541477, study PRJEB24748) | human gut metagenome | biome: human gut; feature: human-associated habitat; material: faeces | place: China | collected 2012 | reverse complement strand
CAGCCTATTATACACTATTTCTGACGATTTGAGAAATTTCCTATAAAGTGAAAAAAACGCCTGTATTTCTACAAGCGGTTCAATGATTTATCATTTATTTATCTGTTGTACTGTCTCCGAACAAAATCCGCATGTAATCACGGCGGGCATAGAGAATACGGTCAATATAAACTTCGCTTCCGTAAGCACGGTAGAAGCTAATGTAATTGTCACTTATAATAAAACGATAATCACTCTCTATATCCGCAATCGAAGATAGCGGAGCTCCGGTCTGTGCATAGTTTTGTAAAATGCGGAGGCTCTTTGTAATTCGACTTACGGTTGCTAATGCTGCGGATGGGTTCAGTAACTCTTCCTCATTATAGGATTTGATTTCAAAAAGATCGTTTTGAGCTTCTTCTGATAAATGCAAATTATTCATTAACAATCCCGAGGTTCTTCTCCACGGCTTCCAATGTCAGCCAGCCTTTCTCTTCGCCAGATTTTCGGTCTTTTACAAGTTCATTCATCAGCCGGAGGGTTGCCTGTGTCTTTTCAAAGTCCTGCATATCGAGAATTGCATATCTGCCGCGCCCGTTCTTTGTCAGAAAAACCGGAGCACCAACAGCCACATCATGCAGCACGTCGCTGTAATTTCGCAAATCGGAAATAGGTTTGATATTTGGCATATTGCTCAACTCCTTTCAACCATAATATATCCCAATCTAATAATTCATCTACTGTATCTGGCAACAATTATTGTATTCCTCCGCCTGGTTCATCAAACCAAGATGCTATACTACCCGATTTTACATTAATTGGTTCAACAACCTCAAATACACTATATGGTCTTTGGTCTGTTCCTGGTGCAACCGCTCTCATTTCATACGGAGTTCCTTCTAGCGAAGTAAATGAACCGTAATCACTTCCATACCTATCTATTCTTGCTCCTGGTTGTAACACTTTATCCATTCAATAAAATTAACAAGTGTCTATTAATTAACTTCATGGATTCTTAATTGCTTCTGGGCAATCATGACGGTTAATTAATAGATGCGCAGGAGTTATAGGTTGTTAGATGTCCGAAAGTATAACCATAATTAAATACTATAATTTGAATATTTTCCCAGTATTACTATCTAAAAAGAATTTCTTTCCATTCTCTTCTACTAATTCTATATCCGTTCCAACTTTGCAATTATATATTGCAATGATTGCTGGTTCAATATTGGCAACTGTATTAAAATCACATATACACATATTATCCGCTTTACTCAAATACTCCTCTGTGTCAATATCAGAAAAAAATCTCCAACCATTATCGACATCATTTACAGATTCTTCTCTAACACACCATCTCAACTTTCCCTTATGGCTCAATATATTTTTTGAAACAATACTTCCACCAGCATCGGTTATAAAAGTGACTACTTTATTCATACTTTTTCATCCTTTCCAATAAACTTGCCCTATACGGCATTTGCTCAGCAATTTCCAATGGTGTTTTTCCCCATGCATTCTTGTGATTAACCAAAATACTGTTCTGTGCAAACCAGATTTGATATAACGGTTCAAGTTCCTCATCTGTATGTTTTAGGTTAATCAAATACTGTAAGGGCACTCTTTCCTTTTCATCTAATTGATTAATATTTACTCCCTTATCAATTAATTTTTTCAATTGCATTACCGGTGCTATCAATCAATCCATTACTTGCTGCAGTAACTAAAAGTCCCGCTCCTGTTCCTGTAATGGCTCCTTTTGACGCTCCAAGTATTATCTTTTTTAGATTAATGTCTTCTCCACTTAATACTTCACTTCCGATTTCAATAGCGCCACTTACAATACCGCCTCCTGCATATAGCTCGCTTATCTTCTATCCACTAATTTTAAAATCACTTCTATAACCGAATATGCCACACAATTTAAAATCATTCCATTATATACCATCTCAACAGTGTTGAAATTTTTACGACTTCTTTTTCAGCTGTTGGAATTCCGATGATGATAACATCAATTCACATTTTCACTAACTAAAAAACTAAGGAAAAGATAATCGTTCATAACTTTTTATACATTTTTAAATCAATATCACCCGCATTTGCTTTCTAACCAATCTAATATTGTTTCTGGTATAGTGGCATTTAGTTCTGTATTTCCTGTCAAAATCTCTTTTACAGGACGTCCATCATATGGTACTTTCCTATTTACGCAACAAGTTCTCAATATAAAATCCGTATTTTCAAAATAATGACAGGTTACATGTTCTAAATTATTCATTTCAATTTTTTTCACATTTTCATCAGAAGTATAAGGATCCTGCTCCACACTTCCTATAAAAATCGGAATACCTTTGGAAATTGTTTTTATTTCCTTTACGTAGTGTCTGCTGATTAAATATAGTCTTTCATAATGTTCCAAACCTTTTTCACTTTGTCATTATACTTCTCATTCAACTGATTTCTTAATTGAACATCTGCATCATAAATAATGAAATCGCTCAATCCACCTCTCAAAGCAAACAGTTTACTATAGCTTTCTGTCAAGTATTTCATTTTTTCACCATCGTTCTCATCCGAGTCAATACAATTAACTTGTCCCATAAGAATTCTTAATATCCCGTTATATTGTCCATATCCATATTTTTGTACCATTTTGCCAATCTCTATATACGACTCTCGTAACTCCAAAAAATCTTCATTTCTTATCATTCTTCTATCTCCAATCTATTGTAACGGTATTTTTTCTACAACTTCAAAAGTCCACGATACATCTATATAAGTTTGCATAACATTATATCCTCACTCGTAAACCATCTTCCATATGGATTTTGAACATTACCTGCTCGATACATTATTCTATCTTCCTGTAATACTTCCATATTGTATCTGCCATTTCCACTCCTGCCAGTTCGGCACCTGTCAATCCTTCTCTGCTTCCATTCTCCAGAAAATCCAAATATCTTTTTGCATCCTCCGGTGACATCATATCGGCAAATGATTCGTATATTGTCCCGCTTTCCTTTAACAGCTTTTCTCCGGATGTCACTGCTTCGGCGGTCTCATCCGAATACTTGAACACTTTTACCCCGTGCAGCCATGCTCCTGTCTCATCTGTATGCTTTGCCAGCACACCGGCACCATCTGTACTTCCCGCCACTACACTGACTTTATCTGCATTTTTGAACAGTGTTCCATCCCTGATCCTGCCAAGATTTCCCCCACATTTCCATACGGGAGAAATGTACTATCACATAACTTTCTCTTTGACCAAAGAACTTTTTATGACGCAGCTCTGTTTTTGCCTACTAATAAAGTTAGCGTACTTATAAAAATGAACAAAAGAGAATCAGCTGTATTTCATGGCTTTTGAAAGTCTTATAAATACCGCTGATACTGTGTTTTTGTCATATTTTCCTGATACTATATCGTAATACAATTTCATCTCGGTTGAAATCAACATATTTTATTTTCTGTGCCGACCTTTAAAAATTATTTTTCATTACTTTTTTCTAACTGATACCATTCATCTAAAACATCATATGCTGTCTTGTTTTGATCATCACTAAATATTATATCATAACTATAATCGGCATTTATTCTATTAGATATAACATCATATACTAATTTAATCTGTGTTGGCATTTCTTTTTGATGCTCTTGACATAATCTCTTAAGAGCCTTTATATCATCATTAATAATATTAATAGCTCCCTTTTGTCTAGGTATTGAGACATCATATTTTTTTTGCCCATCTACTATAACGTCATTTAGTTTGTTCTTCTTTACAATTTTACTATTAACTTTATAAAAGAAACCACTGGATATCATACCATCTTCAAAAGAACAATAAATATAAATCTTCTCAGCTCTTTTTTCCACATATTCCAAGCAAATTGACACCATGTCCGCTTGTATTTCTGAAAAATAGTCTTCAAACATTTTTCCCATTGCATTTCCTCCATTAATTTAGGATACTTTGACTAAAGAAGTCACCATCAATTGTATATTCTACATTAAATTCTATAGGACGGAAACCGTCTCCATCATACTTAATATCAATATTTACCGTTACCTCTTTTCCTTCACTTATAGCTTTTGCCCATTGATTTTCAATTTTTTTATATTGACTTAAATTAACATTTTGTGATTGAGATACAATATTATCCAGTTCTGGTGAGCCACCAAACCTATCTCCTGCTATGTGTCCTGCATGATCTCCTTCAATTTTTCCTAGAGAATCTGAGTTATAATTTAGTCGACCATCTCGCTCCGTTAATTGCAGATTATCAGTATTCCAATTAGATATCCTTCCATTAGCATCTGTTTCATAATTATACTTGAATTCACCCGTTTGATATTTAATATTAGGTTTTAAATTTCCCGCTTCATCAAAAGGATTATCTGTAAGGACTTTTTGAACTGTTGATGTGCCACCCTTACTACCACTCTCCAGCGCATCACCCGCATTCCTTAAATCCCATGCATCCTCATATCCAACTTTCTGGGATACCAGCAATGCATCTGCCTTTTCCACTCCTGCCAGCTCGGCACTTGTCAATCCTTCTCTGCTTCCATTCTCCAGAAAATCCAAATATCTTTTCGCATCCTCCGGTGACATCATATCGGCAAATGATTCGTATATTGTCCCGCCACCCCAAGCAGCGTCACTTCATCTGTAAAATTACCCAGGACAATACATTCAGCACTCCGTATCAGATAATCTTCCGCTTTGTCCAGCATTTTTTTATACCAGACAGTCTCTATCTCATACAGTTCTGCCTCATAAGCCGACTGTTCCTGCTCGTGGGTATCCTTGGCATTCTGATAGCCGGTATTGATCCCCTCCAGTTTTTCGCGGTATTTATCCGGGGAAAGTCGCAGTTCCTCCGGGTGCAGCATGGCACATACAGCCTCAAATTTTTTCCCGTATTCTCCAAGCAGTCCGCAGTATCCTTCTATCTGTGCTGCGTAGTTTGCATCCACTTCAGTTATAAAATGAATTTTTCAACCCCTATGCCCCTGGTGAGTGACAGGTTAACAGGGGGCAAAGGAAATATTATAATTTTGTTACGTGCAATTCTTGCTATTTTATGCCAATGCATCACTTAATATTTTTTCAACCATATACTCTAAACTAGAAAACACTTCATTTTCTCTTCCAGAAGGATTATCCAATTCAACATATTTGCATTCTGTAAAATCATAAACATACCAACTAATATTACTTTCTCCTATGAAAATATATTTTTTTTGACACTCATTTTCATACCATATTTTATTATATTCAATTAATCCATTGATGCTTTGATTTGGTTGTTTGCTAAGCAGATTCTGATCAATTCCATATAAGATAAATCCATTAAACTCTAACCCGTTTACTATTTCTAATATATTTGCATAATCATTAGGTAAATCTACATTAAGTTCAATTTTAGCTTCCTTAAAAAATATTTCAATCTCATCTTCTGTTGCTCCAATATTTATCTTTTCTCCATATATTTTTTTCTCTTGTATAATTTCTTGCAATTTATCTTTCCACATTTGTAATTTCTCCTAGTGTTGTGCTAGATATATATTTCCATTAGGCATTGGCCATTGTACTGCTTGTACCGCTCCAATTTTCATTTGCCTTGCTATACTGTTTTGATAATTTGTTATAACTTTGTGATATGGCTCATTTTGTATTAGAACTAAATTATCGAACGAATTCGTCCCACTATCATCTAACGGTTACTTATGATGGACTTGCCATCCATCTGGTACTCTTCCGTTTTGAATTTTTAAAATATCAGTTTCTGAAAATCCTGCATCTGAATCAAGATTTCTGACTTGATGTTTTCTTGAGCCAGCTGAGCACTTTCTCTATGTAAGATGATAAAAAGGCAGACTTCGGGCACGATATTTACAAGAAGCAGACCGATATCAGCAGTCTGGAAAAGAATTTAAAATTATAACCAACCTCGTGTTTGCAGATATTTATCTGGAATTCTTAATTCAAGTTCCTCAACAATTCGTTGTATATAAGCTTCCATATCTGTATTTGAATAGCAATTGTGTGTATTCATTACGCTTATTAATCTTCCATTTCCAACTTCTATAGAAAACCCTATAATATCAAGTTCATAAGTGAAAACAACGTAAAAATAATCATAAGCAAAAAAACCTATTTTAAACGACCAATGCCCTGCTTCTTCCACCACATCATAATATTCTATACCTCTAATTTTATTACCAAATATTTTTTTTATTTTTTTACCCGTATCGATTCTAATATCATTAAAATTATTTTGTTGCATACCAAAAATCTCCTTTTTTTCTAATGCAAAATACCCATGTTTTTCTTGCAAATAATCCCATTCCCATTTCAATGCACATTCACCATATGCCTCTGGATTATGTGAAAATCGTATCTCTTTACCTGCGTTTATAGCATCATCTAATGCAGGTTTGTTAAAATAGTCAAACATATTTTGACCTGCTACATCTAAACCATAGTTTGGACTTCTTTTCCCTCTGTATTACATTTTTTTACTTTAGTAACCAGCTTAGGAAAATCAGCTGGTCTGTTTGGGAAAGTAATCTCTCCAAGCTTTTGATTGTAGCAGTCAATCATAACTGCTGTGTGGGTTTCTTTGTGTAAATCGATACCCACATAAATAAAATTTTCTTTAACCATAAAATCAACCCCAATCTCAATGTTTGGCAAAATAGTGGCAATCTCAACTGTTAAGCATCTTTCTCGGAATTACGCATCTTTTCAGCAACCAAGTGTGCAAGAGTGGTATAGCCTATCCACTTCTGGTCAGGCACAAAATATCCCAAACGGATACCGCTGACTTTCATGGAGATGGATACATCCTGCAGAACACAGGACACGAAGCAGAAGAAATCTCCTTCGTGGTGTGTGATGTTAACTCTGAACAGAAGAGGTTGCAAGTTGATTTTTTGATTTTGGAGCAGATTTTTTATATATACCTCTAAAAACAAGCAGAATTGGCTTTATGCCAAAAGACCAAAACAGACAAAAACAAGTAATAATGCACAAATTTACTTTTCTGACGCACAACCCAACTTTCTCTTGCCCCTGTGAGAGCCTGTGTTGCCCCTGTGTGCGATTTTAAGAGCGAAGTCGAGGTAGTTACCCATAATGGAAGATTTGAGCCTTGTTGGGGAAATGTTACGAAATTATTACATCCTTCAAAACCAATTTTTGTTAGCACCTTTTATAAAGTTTCTTCAATGTGTTTTTCCAGCATCGGAATATCTTGTATTGCATCATCACAATATTTTTTATACTTTTCAGCACCCCAAAAATCTATTTGATTATATTGAACTCTCCCTGCACAACATTCCCTATGCAAAACTTCTAGTTCAGAAATTGTAATCAGGTAATTTCCCTTCCTAGACAAAGGATCTTTAAACATTTTCCAATTCAGATTTCCTTTAAAAGCATCAACACACTTTTTAAGACTATCAATTATATTTTCTGGGCAAGAATCCTGTACTCTGAATACAAGCATCGGTATATTGCGATACCTGTCATCTTCGATGTACATATTATATCTCATCCATTCAATTGGAATGCGACTATGAATAAGTTTACCTATACATTTTTCCTTATTTTCTTCCATAAATCCTCCTATTGTATTGTAAACACATCAAAACCATCTGGATTAATCTCCTTCAAAGCTCTAAAATAATCATCTTTAAGAACTGGCGTATTTTGATACCTTGGATCATAAATGTATACACCATCCGAGTAGACTTCGTGATATTCGAAATCATACACCTTACCGTATTCATATCCATTTATAACACCATCTTTGCCTTCAATGCGGTATATTTTCCCTTGTTGTCCAGCCGTATCATAAAAATCAGTCGCGATTTCAGAGCAATCATAGCCAGGATTATTTTTATAATAGTCACTATTTAATAACTTATTGAATTTACTTTGAACTACATCTGAACCACCCTTACTACCACTCTCTACATTCTTGACTATAAAATTTATCAACTGCTACCGCTGCATTATACAAAGAGTCTATATTAGCGAGATTGTCATCCTCGAGTATTGCTCTTCTAAATCCTAATGTCCCACCATCTGATGCATCCATTTTATTTGAATCCAACTTATTTTTATACTCCTCTATAATTTTTTCCAATTTATTAAGATACTCTCTTGTATAATCATCAACACCATCTTGAATTTTTCTTATTTCACATTGTAAATCATTTAACTTTTTCTTCATAATTTCTCTTTTCATAATTTTTAACACCTATTCCTTTATATTTCTTACTTCCGTAATCCAATTTGAATCAAACTTACTAAATAAAATTTGTTTACCATTTCCAGGTCTAGGATCACTAATTTTAGTTTGTGCTTTTGCTGTTCCAATAGCATGAGTAACTTCAGTTCCCTTCTTCACTCTAGCAACTTTTACAACATTTCGATTTCCCCATTCTTTTGATAACGCCATTTTATCCATATATTCTTCAATTGTAGAAATTCCATTAGCCTCATCAATTGTTGTCCAATACCTAAGTGATGCATTTGGCGCATCAGAACTAAATTGAACCAAAATCATATCTTCTTTTACAACATCTCTAACTTCAACACCAGGATTAAAATCCTCTGCCAAACTATCCGCAAATCTATTTGAGTAATCCATTATTGATGATTCTCTACCACTCTCAAGCGCATCACCTGCATTCCTTAAATCCCATACATCCTCATATCCAACTTTCCGGGATACCAGCAATGCATCTGCCTTTTCCACTCCTGCCAGTTCGGCACCTGTCAATCCTTCTCTGCTTCCATTCTCCAGAAAATCCAAATATCTTTTTGCATCCTCCGGTGACATCATATCGGCAAATGATTCGTATATTGTCCCGCTTTCCTTTAACAGCTTTTCTCCGGATGCCACTGCTTCGGCTGTCTCATCCGAATACCTGAACACCTTTACCCCGATAAGATCAAGTGCAAGCATGGCACATACAGCCTCAAATTTTTTCCCGTATTCTCCAAGCAGGCTGCAGTATCCTTCTATCTGTGCCGCATAGTTTGCATCCACTTTCCCTGCTTTTTCTACTATAGCATCAAACTTCTTTGTTGTCACATCATGTTTGTCAAACATATGTAAATGGTAACTGTTAATATCATTGATATAATCTCCGATTTCCAGTTCTTCCATAAAAAAATCTTCTACAAAGTCAAATACTTTCCACTGCTCTTGCCAAAATGCAAAACAGGATACTAATTACCTCAATTCCACAATGCTTGAAAATGAACTGAATGCAGAATATGAAAAACTTGATTTATCTGATGAACAGCAAAATGTCATAATGCAGTGGATAGATGCAATCCATGCACAGGAAGCTGCTTATACAGTTGTCGTTTTTCGGACGGGTATGCAATGCTGTTTTCCTTACTGATGCAGTGGGCAGATCTATAGTCACAAAAAAATCAGCGGTATTTCATGACGTTTTTAAGGTCTTGGAATACCGCTGATGCTATGTTTTTATTTAGTTATGAAAGGAATCTTTTTCCCCTTATACCCCTTGGTGAGTGCCATTGTAACATGGACATTTTGAATTGTTAGGGAGAATGTTACGAAATTGTTACATTTTAGTTTGTATCATTTTCTAACTTCTGTTTTACATATCTTGCTTTCTCTAAAATATTTTCCTTAGAGTAGTACATATTTGGAATTTTTAACTCATCATCATCATCTGAAAATCTTCCCGCCATTTCGCACAAATCACCAAATTCGCTATTCTCTTGCTCTGATAACTGCTCATAGTCTACTTCTAAATCATATATTCTAGTAAATTCGGAACAAAATGTCTTTATATCATATGTGTCATTCAACACTCCGTTAATTAAATACCACAATTGCTCTTTCTCTGTCATATTAATATCATAGCTCCTTTCTTATTTTGGTATTGCTGGAAGATTCCCCATTGCTTTTCTCGCATACTCAAAATGATATACCATATTTGTAACTTCATCATACAAAACTTCCAAATTGTACATTTTCCCGTTTTTATACATAGTAGTATAATACATTGTTGCACTGGAGCCACTTGGATCAGGCATTGCCTCTCCATATTTAATTGCATCCTGTAATGTTTGCACAGGCACTTGGCGTCCACTTTCTCCCATGTGTTCCAATGCTTTATTAGAGAAATTTAATCCATCATCTAAATTGGTATATGTGCCACCCTTTCTACCACTCTCCAGCACATCACCTGCATTCCTTAAATCCCATACATCCTCATATTCAACTTTCTGGGATACCAGCAATGCATCTGCCTTTTCCACTCCTGCCAGCTCGGCACTTGTCAATCCTTCTCTGCTTCCATTCTCCAGAAAATCCAGATACTTTGCTGCATCATCTGGTGACATCATATCGGCAAATGATTCGTATATTGTCCCGCTTTCCTTTAACAGCTTTTCTCCAGATGCCACTGCTTCGGCTGTCTCATCCGAATACTTGAACACCTTTACCCCGTGCAGCCATACTCCTGCCTTATCTGCATGCTTTGCCAGCACACCGGCACCATCTGTACTTCTCGCTCTTTTTCAAGCTATTTGTAAGCTTTATTACCACCATTTGTATGTTTTAGAATAATTAATCAACAATTCTGATTATATGTTTTATCTTTTACGCAAAATATGTTCCTTTCTAATGCGCTTGTCCAGTAAATCATACGGCTGGTTGTTCGTCGAAACTTTTGCGATACACTTTCCTTTCACATAGAACTCAATTTTTTCACCGAACAATCCTTTTTTCAATCTCGTACTCTCAATTTCACTGATGTCGAACTTTTTCACGATCAGTCCGCGTCTGCGTGTCACTCTTGTTCCATTTACTGAAAATCTGTCAGTTATAAGGTCTATGAAAATAATCAAGGAAATTACCGCCAATGCAAGCATCGGACGGAAGAATATTATGCCTGTCTCATTCTGCTCGATCATTACCCACACCATCCAGCAGAAAAAGCCTGCAGACATTGCGGAAACAGCTTTATAAACGCCCCTTGTTTTCAATGTAAATTTATCAACGGTCATTCCCGCTTTGTCGCATGGAATTTTCTTAGCTTGCAGCTTTCCTGCTAATATTGCGCCATCTGACAGATTATTATCAATCCTGAAAAGCTTTTTCTTCCCGGAATAAAATTCATATCCACCGTCTAATCGTTCTGATACTCTGGTAATGTCTGCAAATGTATAATAATGCTTTATGCCTGTGTAACTGCGATAGATGATTTTGTCGCCCTTCACCCAGATTTTCCAGACGTGCGTGCCTAAGACACCACTTATACATAAACCAATAATTAACCCATATAAAATGCAAGTAAATACATCTATTTGATCAGTAATACATGCATAAATAAACACTCCACCCATAAAAAACAAACCTACATACATTATGAAAGCCAGTTCAAACGGATACCCTATTTCCAAAT
>OHAB01001755.1_pt1 | contig 11579 bp, 4 predicted proteins | sample 1577031 | NCBI WGS metagenome assembly OHAB01 (sample SAMEA3541477, study PRJEB24748) | human gut metagenome | biome: human gut; feature: human-associated habitat; material: faeces | place: China | collected 2012 | reverse complement strand
AACCTTATGAGACTACCTCGACAGAGCGCATCTGCAAATGATTTTATGGCTGATTTACGGCAACATGAAAAATTCGCTGGAAGATGAAAGCGCAGGAGTTGCTGGTGTTGTTTAAGAATTAAGCAGAGGATCCACAGATTCGAGATATGAAACATAAAAGTCCGCATATGCACAAAATTGCGCCCTGATGAGTCTGATAAACTGCATTGCATTATAACCAGTAGGGAAGCGGGGTTAGTTATGTTTTTAGCATCATTGTTGAGACGTATTGCATTTAGTTACTACGATTATAAAGCTTTTAATTTCAATATTGAAAAAACAGAGTTTGTTGTTATCCATATTCCCGATCAGATTGGCGATGCTATGGCCATCTTTCCAGTTATTCGGGCGCTTGAATTGCATAAAATTAAACATCTTTTAATTGTTACGTCGACAATTAATTTAGAAGTCTTTAACGCGCTCAAACTTGAACAGACTAAATTAACATTAGTCACAATGACTATGCAGGATCACGCAACATTAAAAGAAATAAAAGATTTAGCGAAGAACATAACACTGCAATACGGTACGCCGGATCTTTGTATAGAGGCGATGCGTAAAAAGAACCTGAAAACGATGATATTTATCAGTCAGTTGAAAGCAAAAACGAATTTTCAGGTTGTTGGTTTAACCATGAAGTGCTATTCCCCTTTGTGTAAGAGCGCGTCCCGGATGGATCAGAATCTCCGGGCTCCTGTGCCCATGACATGGGCATTTATGATGCGTGAGGCGGGTTTTCCAGCAGTCAGGCCAATATATGAATTGCCACTAAGTAAGGATGTACTCGATGAGGTGCGCGAGGAAATGCGATCGTTAGGAGCTTACATTGCGCTTAATTTAGAAGGTAGCTCGCAGGAACGTACATTTTCATTATCGATTGCAGAAAATCTAATAGAAAAAATTCAAAGTGAAACAGATATACCAATAGTGATCGTTCATGGACCAAAAGGGGAAGAAAAAGCCAGGGTGTTAGTGGATTGTTATAATAATGTCTACAGTTTATCCTTATCACCCTCGATTAAACGTTCAGCAGCAATCATAAAAGATGCTTATATTGCAATAACTCCTGACACCTCAATATTACATATGGCAAGTGCCTATAATACCCCTGTTGTTGCAATTTATGCTGATTACAAAACGCGATGGCCCGCAATGGCCGATGTTTCGGAGTCAGTCGTCGTTGGGCAAAAAATTGACAATATAAGTCTGGATGAATTCGCAAAGGCATTAAAAAGTGTTTTGGCGAGAATATGAAGCAGTACGTATGCAAAGTAATGCCGATCTGTTATGAACGGTGGTGTCATCAATACCCTGAGGCTGGTTAATCATCACAGAAGCCAGCCTTTGGATCAAAGCTGTACTCACCGGATACAACCATAGTCACACCGAACGCGAATCTGGCGGTATCGCATTTTTATTTATTCATTTTCTGTGAGAGAAGGGCAAGTTCTGTAGAGGGAATGTAAAAAAGAGTGCCCCGAATGGAGCACTCTTTAAGAAATTATAGCGGAAAATCAGAGGTTTTTATAACATGTCGCATGAGCAAACCCAAGCTTTTCATATACACTTTGCTCACCTGTTGCCAGAGAAATTACGTATTGTTCGCTTGAGTTTGCGGGACTAGATGACCAATACATATTTGATTGAAAACCAGCTTCAGTCGTGTAATGCCCCATATCTCCCCATTCACTGTACAGTGACCCGATGCCTCGGGAACGACTATGGTTTAAATGGTCTGCACGGGGAAGTGTGTAGCCATTGCTACTGCAAAAATTTTCAGCAAGGCTGTATATCATGAAAGCATCGCCGGCGTTCACCCACCAACTCTTCACTCGGATTTCGTATATATAGCTAGGGCCGCCTGTTTTTGGCGTCGCCGTAATCCTTTCCCAATTGCTGCCGACATTTTTAAATATCACTTTACCGGTAGCATCAACATCAACCCAGGAGGCAGAGCTTGAAAACTCATAATCAGCCGCCGTTTTTCCTGGGGCAAAGTTGTCATTATTCAACTGATAATACGCCCCAGTGAATCCCTGCGAAGGGAATGTAGTTGTTGGTAGGTTAGCACCATTGACTAACACTGTACCGCTCATTATTTTGTCTTCTGCGCGAGTGAATTGTATTGTGGTACTCAGACCCGCTTGATGAACACCATTCAATACAGGGATCAGCGTTGCGATACCCTCTCCGCCTCCTGTAACAGTGGCTTTGTAATCACCGTTGATATTTTGACTGTAATCTATTGCGCTAATTTTCACATAGGGCACGTTAGTACCTGATTGCACAAATTCCATCCCTTCAGAAACTTTGATCGGATTGCCTGATATATCGTACAAAACAAGATGTAGCTCAGCACTATCGGTATAGTCCCCTTTCAGTGATGACCGATTGTTCTTAAGTACGGACTGCGAGGCGTCAGCCGGGCCTGCCACCAGCGTTATATCTACTGTTTGCATTCCACCAGCGGTCGTGACTGCGCTTACCGTGACGCTACCTGTCATCGCTCCTTTCACGCTTGTTGTCGCGATTCCGTTTTGATCGGTCACCGCTGTTAATGACGTTAATGTGGTGGAGCCGCTTTTTAAGGCGAAGTACACAGTGAGACCTTCGATCAGGTTACCACTGCCATCCTCAACCGTTGCCTTTAAGGTACTTAAATCACTGTTGGTGGCGGCGATAGTCGACGGATCAGCGATGAAGCTAGCAACATGTGCGGTGCTTGGGTTGCCAGTAACCTTCACGGTTGTCTGTGTCTGTATTGTGACGCCGTTATGGAACGATGCAGTCACCGTATATGTACCGACTTTATTGCTGGTCAGAACGACTGGTGCTTGACCTGAAGAGTTGGTTCTCACTTTTCCGCCACTTAACGTTGCACCTTCTGGCGTTACGCTAAAGTTGATGACCTGACCCTCCACTGGCGTGCCATTTGCAGAAGTTAGCGTTGCCGTCAGAGTTGCACCTGTTGGGGAATTGACACCGATAAGCGGGCTGGACGCCGTGAGTGTCAGTTTTTCATCAATAGCCTCCAGTTGTTTCTCAAGTGAGGCTCCATTCGCCAGTGATGCTTTCACCATATACGAACCGTTTCTTTCGGGCGTCATAGTGACCTCGGCTATACCCTGCGTATTAGTAGAGACCGTATTCTGGCTGATGATCATTTGCGAGGATGGTTCTGCACTGAATGTGACGGGTTGATGCGTAACCGGGTTGCCAAACTGGTCGTTGACGTGAGCTTTAACTGCTACGTCTTGTGCGACCATAACCTGACCTTCAGGTATCTCCAGACTGGTAATCGTCGCAGAATTAACATCTGCACTGGCATTCAGTAATCGCGAGATGACTTCAGTAGGTTTATCTGCCAGAGAGGCTGAAACTGTTTTTAGTCCGACCTCGGTGCTTGTCACAAGAATTTCAGCGAAAACCTGATCATCCGTTTCAACGCTGGTGCTGCTTAGCGTGACGGAGGTTCCGCGGAAATTAACTTTTATGCCTTCTACCGGGTTGCCGTTAGCGTCAGTGACGCTTGCCGTCATGGTTGCGCCCTCGGTCGTGCTGACGACGAATGAGTATACAGAGGTTAAGGAGGTCAGTTTTGCGGTACCAGCATCGGCAATCAAAGTCACCTGTTTCGTATCACTGACACCATAATTGTTCACGCTAACTGTCACGGGATAGGTGCCGGATTTGGTACCGCTCAGTGTAACTTCAGCCTTGCCGTTGATGTCAGTAATGGCGGAACCGCCTTGTCCGAGAGTGAAGCTTGCGCTCACATCTGCCGGTAGCGTGAATGTCACCGCCTCATTGGCTAACGGGTTGCCGTTTCCATCAGTCACTGTTGCCTGAAGTATGGTCATTCCAATGTTATTGGCGATAAAGTTGTTTTCGGTAACGTTAAGATTAACCTGCGCAGTGAGCGTATCCGCAATAAAGTTCACCACCAACTGCTCACTCTTACCGCCAGCCATCGATGCTGTAACAGTATGAGCGCCTGCTTTTGTACCTTTCAGCGTGACTTTCGCTTTGCCTTCAGTATCAGTAATCGCTTTACCGCCATCGCTCAGCGTGAAGTTCGCCCTCACATCTTCCGGCAGAGTAAATGTTACCTCAGTGTTGGCTATCGCATTGCCCTCTGTATCAGCGACTGTTGCTGTGAGTGTCGTGAGATCGTTATTGTCGGCAATCACCGGATCCTTCGAGGCTGCCAGCGAGATTTCAGCATTCGCGACGTTCGGCACATAGGTCACTGTTTGTTGCATCGAATCGCCATTGTCGAGGGTTGCCGTCACTTGATAAACCCCGGCTTTTGTAGCGGTAAAGCTTGCGTAAAAATAGCCGTAGTAGTTGGTAGTATATATACCGTTATTACTGAGGGTCACGCCTTCACTTGGTGAAACGCTGAGGGTTACCTGATGCTGGGGTACACCATTGCCGTAATTATCCTTCACCTCAATATACAGACTGGTTGTCTCGCCTGCGGAGACTGTATCAAAAAGTGCATGTAGCAAGGTGAGATGTGCTGTAGACGCATCCGCGTTGACATTAATTGATGTGCTAAGCGTGGAGTTACCATTTTCCAGACTGGCCTCAACGGTATCCGGTCTCGCTCCTGATTCTATCGAGGAGCGGGTATTGGTATAAGTGACGGTTGCCTTACCCTGTTCGTTCGTTACGGCTTGGCCGCCATTCGTCATTTCGGCAGAGTTTGTTCGGCTGGTGAAGTTCACAGTCACACCTTTCACCGGAAAGCCATTATTATCAACGACTGTGGCGGTAATGACGCTGCCGGTGCTGTTCTGCGGGGTACCGGCGATTATGCTGTCTGGGACAGGCGTCAACTCGATAATTTTTGCCGCCGCTGTGTCGCCAATAAAGTACACAGTTTTGTTGTCGCTGGCACCATTATTAGCCAGTGATGCAGTGACCGTCTGCTCACCAAAGGCAACGCCTGCGAGAGTGGCCTGCGCGATGCCAGACTCATTGGTATTACTCACTCCCGGGGTCAGGGTGAGTCCTGAAGAGGCTGAGCTGAATGTTACCGGAAGATTGTTCACCTCATTGTCGAACTGATCTTTAACCGTTGCAGTTAGCGTTGCGTTATCGACGCCATTACCTGTGATCTCATCTTTTGACATCTGCAGGACAACCTGAGCCGAGGTTTTGTCCGCCACAAACGTTACCGGCTGCGAATCACTGGTATTGTTATTACCCAGCGTTGCGGTAACCGTATGCGTGCCCGCTTTTTTGCCTTTGAGCGTGACATGCGCTTCGCCATTGGCCTGAGTGATGGCAATACCGTTATTTTCAAGGGTAAAGTTTGCCGCCACGTCCTGTGGCATGGTGAAGTTCACCGTTATTCCCGCCACCGGATGATTCGACGGATCTTTCACCGTCGCCGTCAGCTGCACGCTGTCACTGTTATTCGTCACCACCTGTTGAGCAGGGATATTCAGCGTGACCTGCGCGTTGCTGGCATCGGGCGCAATATTGACTGTCTTCGTATCGTTGTTGCCGTTAGGCAGTGTGGCTTCGGCTGTATGAACACCCAAAACCGTGCCCTTAAGGGTAACTTCAGCAACACCACTGTCGTTAGTGTTGCTCGTGCTCTGACTAAGTTGAGTATCAGCCGAATCGGTACTGAAGGTGACCGGTAGATCTTTTACTACGTTATCAAAAGGATCTTTCACTGTTGCTGTCAGTGTCGTCTCATCCACGCCATTCCCAATGATTTCCGCTTTCGATGTTTGCAGAACGACAACCGCGCTGTCCTTATCCGCCACGAATGTGACTGGTTGCGCATCGCTGGCATTATTGTTACCCAGCGTTGCGGTAACCGTATGCGTGCCCGCTTTTTTGCCTTTGAGGGTCACATGCGCTTCGCCATTGGCCTGAGTGATGGCAATACCGTTATTTTCAAGGGTAAAGTTTGCCGCCACGTCCTGTGGCATGGTGAAGTTCACCGTTATTCCCGCCACCGGATGATTCGACGGATCTTTCACCGTCGCCGTCAGCTGCACGCTGTCACTGTTATTCGTCACCACCTGTTGAGCAGGGATATTCAGCGTGACCTGCGCGTTGCTGGCATCGGGCGCAATATTGACTGTCTTCGTATCGTTGTTGCCGTTAGGCAGTGTGGCTTCGGCTGTATGAACACCCAAAACCGTGCCCTTAAGGGTAACTTCAGCAATACCGTTCTCATTAGTATTACGCGCGTTCAGACTCAGTTGCGTGTCTGCGGGAGAGGTGCGGAAGACTACTGACAGATTTTTAACCACGTTATCAAAAGGATCTTTCACTGTTGCTGTCAGAGTCGTCTCATCCACGCCATTCCCAATGATTTCCGCTTTCGATGTTTGTAGAGCGACAACCGCTCTGTCTTTATCCGCCACAAACGTCATTGGCTGTGCATCGCTGACATTGCTGTTAGCCAGACGAGCCGTGATCATATGCGTGCCCGCTAACGTGCCGGTCAGGGAGGCGATTGCAATCCCGTTGCTATCCGTCATGCCTTTTCCGCTGTTGCTAATCGAGAACCGACTTGCGACGTCGTTTGGCACAGAGAAAGTGATTTCTTTATCTTTTAGTGGGTTGCCATTTTTATCCTGCAAGGTTGCCGTCAGCTGTTGAGGCGCTGTGTCGGTGACGGTGATCTCGCCTGGGGGCACACTGAGGGTCAGGGCTGCAGTACTTTGATCACCGATAAAAATCACCTGTTGATTAGCCTGAGAACCAGAGCCCACAGAGGCCGTAACCGTATAATCACCATTTTTCAAACTGGTCAGCGTAGCTGTGGCGATCCCGTCGTGGCTATTCACTTCGGTTTGGCTCAGTTTCGCTGCTGCTGAATTAACATTGAAGGTGACCTTGACGTCATTGAGCAGGTTGCCTTTTGCATCCCGGACTGTCGCGGTCATTGTGGCGCTGTCATTGCCGTCAGCGACCACTTCATTTTTCGACTTCTGCAGATCAACCTGTGCGGTACTTGAGTCACCGACAAAACTGACGATTAACGTTTGTTTCACGCCATTTTCAAGGGTGACTTCAACCGTGTTGTCTTCCTGCTTACTACTTTTCAGATCAAAAGTCGCCAGACCATTAACATCCGTTTTTACGGTGTTTTGATTGTTGAAGGAAGTTGCCGATCCGCTTAATACCGCAAACGTGACGGTATGATCATTGATTGGGTTGCTTCCCTCATCAGCGACATTGACCGAGACGGTGTTTGCTGCATTCTCATTGGCGAGCACACCATTATTGCTGGCAGATAATGTCGCAATTTTCGCTGACTGCGGGTTGGCGTCGATGATAAATCCAGCGGTATGCAAATCTTCATTCCAGTTTTGCATTAACAGCTTCGCAGTAAGCCCACTGCCTCTGGTGTAGGCGGTATAGGTCGCCTTATAGATGCCATCTGCGGTTTCTTTCCAGTCTGTAGTGACACCAGGTTTCACGTTGTCGATGCTGACTGCGGTATTTAGTTGCTGTTTTTGCTCTTTAACAGGTTTGTCATTTTCATCTCTCAGTTCTACCGTCACCTCGATAGGATTGCCGGAGAGATAACGGTCCTTATCAATCTTAATTGACGAGTGAGTTCGGGATGACGAAACAGAAATGATATTCACCACGGCGGGGGCTTTAGCTGCATCTACACCGTTCAGCTGTGGCATCAGCGTCAGCGTGCCAGACATCGCTCCTGTGGTCAGGACTTGGGTATAGCTTCCGTCACCATTATCTTTCCAGTCAGAAAGGGTGATGTCCTGAACACCTTCGTGACGCGTCGAGAGCACCAGCCCGATAACAGGATTACCAGCTGCATCATGAGCAATAAAAGTCAGTGTGGCGGTTGAATGGGAATCCGCGCTCAATGTTTGGGTACTTAACGATACCGAGGAATCTTTCTGGCTTAGCGCAGGTGCCTGAACGACCACCATGCTTTGTTCGCGATTCGACAAATTGCCTTTGACGTCTTCAGCGGTAACTTCAATCGGCCAGGTGTTATCGGTTTCTGGCGTACTGGTGAACCGGTACGGCGGCAGGGTAACCAGAATATCTTTACCCGTTGTGACCATTTTACCACCGGCAGCTTCCAGAGCGGTGGCTTCGACGTTATAGCCTTTCAGGGCATATTTGGTTTGTAGCGACGAAACCAATGATTTCACTTCTCCTGACTTCCCTGTCACGGGGTCTGTCAGGGTCAGGCGAACCAGTTCTTTTTTGCGATATTCCAGAACGATGTTGTTGTTGCGATCCACCAGATCATAACGGCTGCCTGCAAGGCTACGCCGTGCAGCGATTTCATTCGGGTCAAGCTGTTTCTGCATTGCGCTGCCAGGTTGCCAGGTAAAATCGACGGCAAAACGGGTGTCATTTTCGCCCTGTTTACCCTGGCGTTGCTCCGCGCTGAAGGTCATCAGCGGGAAGGGGGTATAGTTAAGTCCAGCGGTTATGGCATGAGGATTACTTTGCCGATCGTCTTTATCGAACAGGGCCACTTCATCGCCATAATACTGTTCATAGACCAGTTTACCGCCAAGGTGCGGCCAGGCGGGTAGCCAGCCTTCTGCGCGTACATCCCAGCCATTGGCCGGGCGTGCTTCATAATCGTTGTCCAGTTCAGGTGCGCTGCGCCAGTTGGTCAGTCGCAAATAGCCGTTACTGCTTAATTTTAGATAGTCGCGCCAGTACTCCGCGCCAATGCCGGCGCGGGAGTGGTAACGGCTAAGATCGTGGTCGAAAAAGAAGTTGATGCCCGACATCCATGTGGGAGTGAAATGACGCCAACCCAAGCCGTTGTTAATCTGCGTACGCTCGTCAGTACGGTGGAGGGTATGCTGGCTGAAAAAGAGATTATCAGGCGTTTCATACCACGAATGGAGAAAATCGAACTGGGAATTCTTCAGGCTAAAATCTTCATCCACGCCCAGCGTGATTCTTGCGGTACCGAAGCGGCTTAACCAGTCTGTCATTGCGCCAGATGCCTGAGAAGAGGCCCATCCACGCGCCATATTGGCCGCTTGCTCGCTGTTCATATCTTCGGCGAGCAGAGACCCGATTTGCTGTGAAGTACTGGCTATCTGTTGCTCTCGGTTGTCACTGCTATTACCCGGCGGGGTTAAATTTTTTTCATTAACTTGTACGGGGACATCCAGTTCATCACCCTGGCGGACATTATCAAAACCTCGAGCAAACGTACGAAACTGGTTGAGTTTGCGTAACTCAGCCAACGAAATACCGAAACGTTCGGCAACGCTTTGGGACGATTCCAGCGCTCCAAGGGTGTAGGGCACCGTATTGGCATTTGCAATGGCGATTTGTGCAGGAACTGGTTGTTGGGTTGCGGCGTTTACTACACCTTGTGCTGCCGCAGTCATAGGGAACACAAGTTGAGTTACCAGGCAGATACCCGCAGTTAAGCGGCGTAGTTTAATACCCATCCCGCATAAGATTTGTCGGTCATTTATTTCTTCTCCACTTCTCTTCTTCGTAGCCATGCTTACCTTCCCTGAACGAGCTAACATAAATGCGCCCTTTCTAGCACAGCGAAAAAATATAAATCCTGATAGCAATATGATTGAAAATTAATAACTTTTCGTTAAGCAGTTTTGGGTGTGAGTTGCAAGAGGGGAGACTACTGAATTACTCAAGTTTTATAATCGAGGGGAAAATGGTGATGGCGTTCATAGCAAAACGCCCTCAACCATAAAGGTCGAGGGCGCTTAAGATGTCAAAAACCCGCTATCCATTAAAAAGCAATGCTCAACTAAGGTCAGTGATATTGCGCTAAAAAAGCGAATTTTTAGAATTTTGCTCCTCTGACTGGGATCGCCTTAGCCTTTAACAGGCTGATTGATAAGCTAAAACAAAAAATCGAGTTTGTCAAGACCACCAGAATGACCACCTTTTTAAAATGCGCCTAACCCTTTGGTTCACCCTGTCACCGTCGTACTGTTTCCGGTAGTCTGTCTACTTCCAGCATATATATCAGCCTTTTTAATCATAGAGTTATTTTGGTATTAGTTACTTATGACGCACAATAAAATGACTGGCTATCAGCGTTGCCCCACAGGTTGTTTTATCGCCATCATGTGCAGCCTGTTTCCCATTTATAGAAAACCCCTGTCCAGATGCTATGATTTTTGCTGGCCCATGGCCTTCTATCGGACAAGTTACCTGGTCACCATCACAGGCGACAGGCTGTCCCTCATGCAAAAAATTTGCACTGGCACTAATTACAACACCACCATGAGATGTTTTATCCCCAAGCGTTATTAATGGTTTCATTATCTATCCTTTGTATCCAGTACCAAATTAATCCACCTGAACCCGATCCCATTCGGCCATGACCTCTGGATCCCGTTCACGGGCCTTAGCCAGAAAGGTTTCTAGCAGACTGTCCGGCTGAGTGACCTGGCCCGGAGTGGTGGTGATTTGGGCATAAGGTGTGTTCATCAGCGGATGGTCTAATGTCGGATTGGGCAGATTCAGCATGTCTCTCAGGCGCAATACCGCCAGAATCTCTGTTGGGTGAACGGCTTCAAACGGAGAGCCAAATTCAAAGTTACCGGTATAAACTTCACGTTCTGTTAACGCGATACGTTCTATATGGATATCACAGGCATCATACAGAACCGATTGTAATTTAACGGGATCAGGGTTATTCCAGTGTTTGACCAGAAGCCCCCAGGCCGGATCGCGTGGCAGTCCCAGCTTATCTAAATCCAGGGGGATCTGTAGCCAGTCATTAATGATGGAAAGTCCCATAGCAGCATAGCGTAAAGTTTCTGGGCCAGGATCTTCATGCGCATTTACAATGCCATACCCTTTCTCAAGAGCAGTAAAAACAATCTGGTGAAATTTTTTCGTCAGAGCGGGCATACCCAGCGCAATTGCTCCAAGCATACTATGTGTGACGAAATCCAAGCCTGAAGTAATAGTTGCCTTGCTTTCTTTTAAACTCAATATATTAATGCCATCAGAATGAAGCATTCGAGAGAATCCATAACTCATATGGATAACAGAAGAAGCCATAGACTGTTTGGCTTCCAGTAAGCTTAATGCAGCTTCACTCATGCCAAGTCCATATAAATGAATTAATGCCATGAAAAGTTCAGATTGACCATTAATATATTGTTCCATATAGTTAAACTCAGGGGCGGTTACTGATTGGCTGCCGCTCTGTGCCCAGCTATAAACGCGAGGAAGCATTTTTTCCAGTCTGTTTTTTGTTTTGCTTGCTGCCATAAAATGGACTCCTTTATTCGTTATATACACATACTATTATTACCAGGTATTCCACTGTATTCCGCTACCAATGCCTACTGCAGCATTAACAGAGCCATCATTGCGTAAAAAAACCTGTGCATGAGCAAATTCTATCCGTCCATTCCTTAACGCGTTATTTATTGCTTGTAGTTTTCTGCCAAATTCAGGATCAAAATTTTGTAACTTAGTTGGCTCCCATCCACCTTTTCCCCTTGCTATGTGTAGTGGTCAAGTAATATTGGCCACGGTTTTACAGTAAAAACGGTATCTGTTCT
>OHAB01001754.1_pt1 | contig 11590 bp, 10 predicted proteins | sample 1577031 | NCBI WGS metagenome assembly OHAB01 (sample SAMEA3541477, study PRJEB24748) | human gut metagenome | biome: human gut; feature: human-associated habitat; material: faeces | place: China | collected 2012 | reverse complement strand
GATTCCGATTCAGATCAACTGAACCTATGGGGTAATTTCTTTGGACAGTAGTGGACTTAACAGTATATTATCCATCTGACAAAAAAGAACAGCATGCTATTGCAACTATTCTGTCAGATATGGACAACGAGATTGCAAAATTGGAGGCACGCCGCAATAAGTACAAATTGATTAAAAGCGGCATGATGCAGAAATTATTAACCGGACAAATACGCTTAGTTAAGCCGTTAGCGCCGATTATTCCGCTTGAAACTCCAGATGCTCAAATTCGTGAAATTCCTCTGCAAACACATGTAGTTACTGGACATATCGTAAATGCATTATATCAATCATCAGGATGGGGACGTACCAAATTGCAAAAAACGTTGCATTTGGTCGGGTATCATTGCCAACTCGATTTCGGAAACGACTATATTCGCAATACGGCAGGACCAGATGATCAGGCGATGATGAATCACATCGACAGTAAGTTCAAGCAATATCGTCATGTCAGAATAGAGGTAAAAAAAGAGAATGGAAAGACACGATATAATTATATTCCTACTGCAATGATCGACGAATTGGAACAGGTGTATGAAACATATCCTCAAACAATTCGCCACGCAGTCGATTCTTTGATAAACAAAATTAAAAAGATGGATTTGGCCTGTGCGGAGATTGTTTCGACGCTATATGCCGTATGGAACAACCGAATCATAAAAGGGGAGCCGATATCCGACGATCTGTTGCTGGAAGATTTCTATGCTTGGAGCAAGCACAAGTTGGATTTCAGTCCTGACCAGGTGTTGTGCGAGTTGAATTATATGCGAAAAGAAGAAATTATCCCAATCGGCTGGGGAAAATACATTGACAAGAAATAAGAACTATGGACACAAACATCGGAGCGAAGGAACGGGTAACGCAGGAGCGGCTGATCGGATTATTTCAGAATGTGTTGAAATACGATTATCTCGGTAATTGGGAATACCGCGAAGACAATGCGAATGTAGAGGAGGCGTTGTTGCGTCGTTATTTGAAGAGACGGAGTTATGCCGATAAGGAGATCGACAAGGCCGTTGCGAAACTCAAACAAGCAGCGGCCAATATCGGCATAGGTTTGTACAACGCCAACCATGAGGTCTATACATTGCTGCGTTATGGCGTAAACGTGCAGTCGGAAGTATCGGAGCACAAAAAGATGGTACACCTTATCGATTGGGCGAACCCGATGGAGAATGATTTTCAGATTGCCGAAGAGGTGACAGTACAAGGCAAAAGCGACCGCCGCCCCGATCTGGTCGTTTATGTCAACGGAATCGCCGTGGCCGTCATCGAGCTCAAACGCAGCAAGGTGTCCGTTCATGAAGGGATTCGTCAGAACATCCGCAATCAAGAAGACGAATATATTCCCCGATTCTTTACGACCGTACAATTGTTGTTCGCAGGTAATGATACCGAGGGGCTGCATTACGGAGTAATCAAAACACCCGAAAAGTTCTGGCTTCGTTGGAAAGAACCGTGCGGCGAACCGTGCGAACCCTCCCTGTTTACACCAGATCGTTATCCGAATGAACTGGATCGCAGCGTTTTGCAATTTTTCGAACCGCATCGGCTGTTGGAATACATACACGATTTTATTATTTTCGACGGCGGCCGCAAAAAGACAGCCCGACCGAATCAATATTTCGCAATCAAGGCGGCGCAACCACGTGTGCGTAATAAAGAAAACGGCATTATCTGGCATTCGCAAGGTGCAGGGAAAAGTCTTACGATGATTTGGTTGGCACAGTGGATTCGCGAAAATGTTGTGGATGCCCGTGTGGTCGTCATCACCGATCGTGACGAACTGGACAAACAGATCGAAACCGGATTCAAGGATGCGGGTGAGAAAATCCGACGCACCCGAAGCGGAGCACAATTGGTCTCGATGCTCAATGAAGCCGAACCGTGGCTGATTTGCACCCTCATCCATAAATTCGGCAACCGAAACGACAACGACGGCATATCGGTCGGAGGGAAGAAAGCGGTAAAATCGCTCGATTTCTATTTGGAGGAGGTCGCAAAGAACCTTCCGCAGGGGTTTCAAGCCAAAGGCAATATCTACGTCTTTATCGACGAGTGCCATCGTTCGCAGGGCGGCATGCTGCACGAAGCGATGAAGCATATCATGGGTGAACGTGTCATGTTAATCGGTTTTACCGGAACCCCATTGTTGCATACGGACAAGAAGAAATCCATCGAGACATTCGGTTCATACATACACAGCTATAAATTCCACGAAGCCGTTCGGGACAAGGTTATCCTCGACCTACGCTACGAAGCCCGGAATGTGGAGCAATTCCTCGGCAAGCGCGAAAAGATCGATGAGTGGTTCGATTCCAAGACAGCAGGGTTGAGCAAGGTCGCCCGGTCGCTACTGAAAGCGCGCTGGGCGAAGATGGAAAAATTGTTCAGCAGCAAGGAACGTATCCATCGCATCGTGGCGGATATATGTCAAGATATGGACACCAAGCGTGCCTTGTCCGGCGGATACGGCAATGCGATGCTTGTAGCCGACTCTATTTATCAGGCCTGTCGCTATTGGGAGGTATTCCAATCTACGGAATTGAAAGGGCACTGCGCCGTTGTGACGAGCTACGATGCGAACAGTTCGTCAGTAAAGGACGAATACGTCGGCGAAGGCGAAACGGAAGATTTTACCAAATACGAAATCTACAAAAGAATGATCGGCGACCGCACGCCCGAACAGTTCGAAGCGTGGGCGAAGAAGGAATTCATAGAGCATCCGGCAGATATGAAACTGCTGATCGTCGTGGATAAATTGCTCACCGGATTCGATGCGCCGTCGGCTACCTACCTGTATATCGACAAAAAGATGCGTGACCACAACCTGTTTCAGGCGATTTGTCGCGTGAACAGAGTGGATAGCGACGAAAAGGATTTCGGTTATATTATTGATTATCAAGATTTGTTTGGTGCTATCAAAAACGCAATCGAAGATTATACGAACGGGGCGTTCGATCAATATGACGCTGCGGATATTCAAGGCTTACTGACCAATCGTCTGACCGAGGGACGCAAAGGGTTAGAAGAAGCCATACAAGCGGTATATACATTGTGCGAACCCGTAAATCCGCAAACGCAAGCCGGATATTTCGCCTATTTCGTTTATTCGGAAACAACGCCAATCAAGGAACAACAGGATGAATGCGAAGCGAATAGTGCAAAACGCGAAACATTTTACAAGTTAGTATCGACCCTCGTCCGTCGTTACATAGATATCGCCAATGAAATGACAGCAGCAGGATATACGAAAGAGGAAGCGGAACAAATCAAACGGCAAGTCGATTATTTCAACGACCTAAAAGATGAGATAAAACTCAAAAGCGGTGACGTCCTCGATTTGAAACTCTACGACCCAGCTATGCGTCAACTGATCGATAATTATGTACGGGCAGAAGACAGCGAGAAACTCGTGGATTTAGAGGATGTGTCGTTCCTTGACTTACTCGATCTCGGCGGAAATGAGGCCATCGACACCCTTCCGAAAAATATCCGCCGGAACGAACGTTCCGTTGCCGAGGTATTGGCGGCTAACATGCGCAAGATGATTATCAGCGAGCGACCGAACAATCCCGCTTATTTCGACAGAATGTCAGATTTGCTGAATCAATTATTACAGGAACAGCACGATGGAAAATTGCAATATAAAGAGTTGATCGAACGGCTTATCGAGAAGCTCAAAGAAATGCGCTCGGAAACACGGACGAAATATCCGATAACGCTCGATACCAAAGGAAAACGTGCCCTGTACGATAATCTGAATCATAACGAGGAACTCGCAATTCGCGTACACAATGCCGTAAAAGCTAATGCCCGAGATGGCTTCAGGGATGTAAGCGGCAGCGGATTGAAGATGAAAGCAGTGCGTAAAGCCGTCCGCAATGCTTTACCTGACACGACAGAAGACAAGATTGATGATATTATGCAAATTATCATCTCACAAAAAGAGTATTGATGACTGTTATCACCCTATCCGATCTGTCTGCCGAGATTGAGTGGAAGGCTATCAAAAACGTGCATTTGACCATCTACCCGCCCGATGCGCGAATACATGTTTCTGCCCCGCTTGCCATGACGGAAGATGCAGTCCGGTTATTTCTGATAACTAAACTTCCATGGATTAGGCAACGTGTGTCGCAGATTCTCGATCAAAACCGCCAGACGCCTCGCGAATATGTTTCGGGAGAAAATCACTATTACAAAGGACAACGGTATCGTTTGAAAGTCGTTTACGACCATATTCCTGCAAAAGTCGAAGTGCAAGGGAATGAATATCTTGTTTTGCATGTTCGCGAAAACTGCCCGTTGGAACGTAGAGCCGAAATACTTAAAGAGTGGTATCGTGCAGAGTTGAAAAAACTGTTGCCCGCTTTAATTGCCAAATGGGAAAAAATTCTGGATGTTCGGGCAAATAAATGGGAGGTTAAACAAATGAAAACTTTGTGGGGCAGTTGTAATCATCGAACGCAAAACCTTATTTTCAATCTGGAACTGATCAAGAAACCGCTACACTGTATCGAATATATCGTCGTCCATGAATTACTGCATATTAAGGTGCGGTTGCACAATGAAGAATTTACAACTCTACTGAGTCGCTATTTCCCGAATTGGAAATTACTGAAAGAGGAATTGAACGATTTTATCGTATAGTCGTATTACAAATGTATGACAAAACAAAACGAAAACCGCGTTGCAGATAGCTGCAACGCGGTTCCTATGAGGTCTGAAGCGGATTCGAACCGCTGTACAAGGTTTTGCAGACCTTTGCCTAGCCACTCGGCCATCAGACCCTGATTCCCTGGATCGGGTTTGCAAATATACGAAGATTTCTCTTTTCTGCAAAACTTCCGGGCAACTTTGCATTTTTATCGGCAAAAACCTATCTTTACAACCGCTAACCGAAGCCCCGAAGCGGGTCCGGAACCTACGGTTTCGCCCAAAAGAGGCGGAGCCGAACTCATTCGGGGATTGCCGGATACGGAAAATGAAGCGCGAAATTCCAGACATAGCCCTTACCCTCACGCCGGGAATAGGCCCGAAAGGGGCGGTCCATCTGCTCGACGTATTCGGTTCGGCAGAGGCGGTTTTCTCCGCTTCGGCCGACGAACTCATCGAAAAAGCCCGACTCCGACCGGAACTCGCGCGGGCGATCCTCCAAAAGAAAGCGTTCGCAGACGCAGAGCGCGAAGTCAAACATTGCCGCAAACACGGGATCGAGATCATCGCCTCCACCGACGCACAATACCCGGCCCTGCTGCGCGAAACCGCCGACTACCCGCATGTGCTGTATGTTCTGGGTTCCCCGGAAGCGCTCGGCAAGACGACGCTTACGATGGTCGGCACGCGTCGGATGACTCCGTACGGGCAACAGATGGCCGACCGGCTGATCGGCGAACTGGCAGACCGGGTGGCGGATACGGTGATCGTGAGCGGCCTAGCCTTCGGCATCGATACGGCCTGTCACCGTGCGGCGCTCGCTTTCGGCATGCCGACCGTCGGCATCATCGCCTCGGCCCTTCCCGGCATCACGCCCGCACAGCACACGGCCGTCGCCCGGGATATGATCGAACACGGCGGAGCCGTCGTTTCGGAGCTGCACTCCCAAACCAGGCAGAACGGCAACTTTTACCACTCCCGCAACCGTCTGCTGGCAGGCATAAGCGGCGGTACGGTCGTCGTAGAATCGCCCGTCGAAGGCGGGTCGATGGATACGGCACGGCTGGCGGACGGCTACAACCGCACGCTGATGGCCGTCCCTGGACGCGCGACGGACTTCGCCTCGGCCGGAGCCAATCTGCTGATTCGGACCCAGCGTGCCCAAATGGTATGCACGGGCGAAGATATCGTGCGGGAAATGATGTGGGACCAGAACCGCCCCGGCGATCTGATCGACCGGCCGACAGCGGCTCCCGCAGCACTCACGCGCGACGAAGAGGGGCTGCTGGGCTGCTTCCGCACCGACGACCCGATATCCGCAGAAGAGCTTTGCGAACTCTCGGGGCTCGGATTCGGCGAACTTTCGGCCCTGCTGCTGGGACTCGAAATGGCCGGAGCCGTCCGGCAGCTTCCGGGGAACCGATATATGAAACTACGCTAATAAAAAATAAATACAAAATACACTATCCCAATCCTATGAAACAATTCGTCATCTTATTTCTTTTATTTACTATCAGCCCAATCAGTTTCACTTTTGCACAAAACAAAATTTTCTGTGAAATTATTGAACAAATCGTAAGTCAGAAAAAAACTCGAATATACCTCGATTACGGGCAAGAACGCAATAAAAAGAAAGATATCAGACTCGAAAACGAAAATGAAAAAGCTGAAATCTTCTATTCCCGGGTGGAAGCACTTAACATTATGTCCGCATTGGGTTGGAAATTCGAGCAAGCATATGTAAAAGTATCTGGAAGCAGCGGAAACGGATATGGCAGTACATCAAGTACAACTCACTACTTGTTGAGTAAAGATGTAGATTCAATTCAGGAAATAAACAACATTATTGATGAAATAAAAGCAAAAAAATCCGAATTAAATAATATACCCACCGAATCAGAACAACGAGACACCAACTCTATAAACAAAATATTTTAAGACAAAATTTCCGAAACATTGAATTATCTGATCGACACCCACTCGCATATCTACGCCGAAGAGTTCGACGCCGACCGCGACGAGGCGATCCGCCGCGCCCGCGAAGCCGGGGTGGAGCGGCTGCTGCTGCCGGCGATCGACTCCGAGAGCCACGGGCGCCTCTTCGACACCGTGCGCCGCTATCCGGACCACTGCACCCCGATGATGGGGCTGCACCCGACCTCCATCAACGACAATCCCCGTTGGCGGGAAGAGCTGGCGTTGGTCGAACGCTACCTCTGCTCGCCACCCGAAGGCGTCGGACGATTCTGCGCCGTGGGCGAAATCGGACTCGACTACTACTGGGACGACCGCTTCAAGGCCGAACAGCTCGAGGCATTCACGAAACAGTGCCGCCTGGCCGCGACCTATGACCTTCCCGTCGCCATCCATACGCGGGCGGCCTGGAAAGATATGTGCCGCACTGTCGAAACGGAAACGAAGGCCGCCCGCGAAAAAGGGCTGCGCCTGCGGGGTGTTTTCCACGCCTTCGCCGAAGACGCCGACACCTACCGGCAGTTGAAGGAGTGCGGCGACTTCCTGTTCGGCATCGGCGGTGTGGTGACCTTCAAAAAGAGCCGGCTGGCCGATACCGTACGCGAAATGGAGCTCGACGACCTGGTGCTCGAAACCGACTGTCCCTACCTGACGCCGGTTCCCTATCGCGGCCAGCGAAACGAATCCGGATATATTCCTTATATTTGCAACAAAATCGCAGCGCTGAAAGGCACGACACCCGAAGAGGTAGCGGCAGCCACGACCCGCAACGCCCGGCGGATGTTCGGCTTCGACGCGGCGCGACAGACGACAAACGACCATTCAAGCCCTACCGAATCGATATGAAACCTTCGATCCTGATTATCTATACCGGCGGCACGATCGGCATGAAGCCCGACCCGACGACCGGCGCCCTCGTACCGTTCGACTTCAGCGGCATCTTCGAGGAGTTCCCGACCCTCCAAAGCCTGAACATCGGCATCGAGGTATTCACGATGGACCCCGTGATCGACTCATCGAACGTCAGCCCCCGCAACTGGCTCGACCTGGCGGCGATCATCCGCGACAACTACGCCCGCTACGACGGGTTCGTCGTGCTGCACGGCACCGACACGATGTCCTACACCGCTTCGGCCCTGAGCTTCCTGCTCGAAAACCTGGCCAAACCCGTCGTCTTCACCGGCAGCCAGATTCCGATCGGCGTGCTGCGCACCGACGGGCGCGAAAACCTGATGACGGCCATCGAAATCGCTTCGGCCCGCATCGACGGCCGCCCCGCCGTTCCCGAAGTGTCGCTCTATTTCCAGAACTGTCTGTTCCGCGCCAACCGCACGACCAAACGCAGTTCGGAAGACTTGAGCGCCTTCTGGTCGTACAACTATCCGGCCCTGGCCGACGTGGGCGTCAATATCACCTACCACACCGAATACATTCTCCAGCCGGAGCGCTACGACGAACCCCTGCACATCGCCGCCCGCCTGAGCGGAGGTATCGCCGTCGTCAAGCTCTTCCCCGGCATCGAGGAACGGACCCTGCGCGCGATGCTCTCGGCCGAAGGGCTCCGGGGCGTCGTGCTCGAAACCTTCGGCGCAGGAAACGCCCCGACCAGCGAATGGTTCATCCGCGTGCTCGAAGAGGCGATCGACCGGGGACTGATCGTCCTCAACGTCACGCAGTGCCGGGGCGGTCGGGTCATGATGGAACTCTACGAAACGGGACTCCGCCTGCAGCGGATCGGCGTGCTCTGCGGCCACGACATGACCACCGAAGCGGCCGTCACAAAATTGATGTACGTCCTCGGACTCGAACTGCCCCGCGAGCAAACGCTCGACCTGCTCCGCACGCCCCTCAAAGGAGAATTTACCGACTAAAACATTGTGCGTACGAAAATAATTTTGTATATTTCGGAGCTAAAAATCGCATCGACAGGGTCTCGGAGAGAGGCACGCAGACTGTCCGAAAAAGGATAAAACATTACCGCTCAATTCATTGCAGAGAATATTACTGCCGAAAAGAGAAACCGGGGCATTTTTCCGACCAGACAGCCGGATTGTCGAAAAAAGCTAAAATAAAACGAATTTGAACCGCGATAAGCCAGACAGGACAAAAAAAAATTACATTTTTTGAAATAAAAAACGCAAACGAAAAAACGATCAACTAATCAAAATTTTAATTAAACAACCATGAAAAAACTTTTTTTGATTGTAGCAGTCGCCATCTTCTCGCTTGGTACTGTTAACGCTTTCGCCCAGGAGACGACTACGCCTGCAACCGAGGAGACCGCAGTCGTTGAAGAAACCGTAGTGGACGAAGTTCCGGCTTCGGACACTCAGCTTGCCGAAGCTAAGCCGATGCACCAGGTGCTGATGCAGAAGTTCCTCGAAGGCGGTTGGGAGTGGATGCTTCCGGTGCTCCTCTGCTTGGTATTCGGTCTTGCCATTGCCATCGAGCGTATGCTTTACCTGAGCCTTTCCACCATCAACTCCAAGAAACTGATCGCACAGGTCGAAGAAGCGCTGAAAAAGGGCGGTATCGAAGCTGCCAAGGAAGTTTGCCGCAACAAGCGCGGTCCGGTCGCATCGATCTTCTATCAGGGTCTGGATCGTTACAACCAGGGTTTGGACAGTGTCGAGAAAGCCGTCGTTTCCTACGGTTCGGTACAGACCGGCCGCATGGAGTCGGGCTTGAGCTGGATCGGTCTGTTCATCGCACTTAGCCCGATGCTCGGATTTATGGGTACCGTCGTGGGTATGATCGAGGCGTTCGACGCCATCCAGGCTGCGGGCGATATCTCTCCGACGCTGGTTGCCGGCGGTATCAAGGTCGCCCTGCTGACCACCCTGCTGGGTCTTATCGCTGCGGTTATTCTTCAGTTGTTCTACAACTATATCGTTTCCAAGATCGACTCGCTCGTAAACGATATGGAGGATTCGTCCATCACCCTGATGGATATCCTGACGGCTTACAAGAAATAATTCGCACTTATAAAGACTTTATTCCCTATTATGAAAAAAATATTAAACATATTGCTGGGCGTCATCCTGCTGATTACGGTGATTCTGACCGTATATGCAATGGTGGCCGGCGGCAGCAACGAGGCGATCAACCTGAACCTCATCTGGAGTTATATCCTGATCGCAGTCGGTATTGCAACAGCACTGTTCACGGCCGTTTGGGGTATGGTCAACAGTTCCAAAGGCATCAAAGGAACGCTGCTTTCGACACTTCTGATCATCGTCATCGTCGCGGCAGCCTACCTGATCGCCCGCGGACATACGATCGAAATTCCGGACGTCGCGAACGGAGGCTTCTTCCCGCATCCTGAAACCGTTATCACGGAAGCCAGCATTCTGGTAACCTACGTAGCTCTGGGTGCCGCTGTTCTGACAGCTATTTTCACAGAGATATACAAAGCTTTCAAATAGAGTTTGAACGATGCCTATAGATAAAAGAAAAGTACAGGAGATCAATGCCGGTTCAATGGCCGACATCGCTTTCTTGCTGCTCATATTCTTCCTGGTGGCTACGACGATGAACGTCGATACGGGTATCGCCCGTAACCTGCCGCCGATGCCCCCCGAGGATCAAAAGGTCGAGGATATGAAGGTGAAGATACGTAACCTTCTGCCCGTTCTGGTGAACGGCCGCGGCGATATCTTCGTGGGCAGGGCCGGCGAACAGGAGTACGTCGATATCCACCAGTTGAAGGACCGGGCGAAGGACTTCCTCCTCAATGTGATGGACGATCCCAACCTGCCCGAAAAAGAGGTCGAGGAGTTCGAGCTCCCCGACGGCAGCAAATGGAGCTATCCGGTCGGAAAAGGCGTACTCTCGCTGCAAACGACCAAAGATACCCAATATCAGATCTACATCATGGTACAGAACGAGCTGACGCGTGCGATCAACGAAATCCGTGACGAAGTTTCGAAGAATAAATTCCAAATGAAATTCTCGGATCTCGGAGAAGCGGAGCGCGGTATCGTAGCCAAAGCCGTTCCCATGAGTATCTCGGAAGCAGAACCCAGAGATTTAGGAGGAAAAAAGTAGTATGGCAGTAATTAAAAAGAAAGGCAACAAAAGTTTGCCCCCGATCTCTACCGCCTCGCTGCCGGACGTGATCTTCATGATCCTGTTCTTCTTCATGGTATCTACGACCATGCGCGATCAGGAATTACATGTAAAATACCAAGTTCCAGAAGCAACCGAGGTGCAGAAACTGGAGAAGAAATCACTCGTAAGTTACATCCACATCGGAGAGCCGATCGGCGTTTGGCGGGAACAGTACGGTCCTGCACCCCGTATTCAGCTCAACGATGCCTTCAAAACCGCTCAGGATATCGGCCAGTTCGTAGCTGCCGAGCGTGACAAGCTCAATGAGTCGGAGCGTGCCTTGATGACGATCTGTCTGAAGGCCGACCGATATACGACTATGGGCCGTATCACGGAGATCAAGCAGGAACTTCGCCGCGCGAATGCCCTGAAAATTTCCTACGCGGCTGCGAAAACCCTGGGATACTAATTTCAGGAAGGATTCATTCCCGAAGGGGATGTGTCAAATTGAGAAATTTGGCGCATCCCCTTTCAGGTATGTAAGAACAGACATCGAGGTTCACGGCGAAGAACGTGTCCTGACCGTACATAATCGAGCCGCGATACCGATAATAACGAAGCGGTTTGCCTGTTATGATACACCGTCTTTTTATTCGCCGGTTCGGAAAGAGCCTCGGGATAAAAAACAAAAAAACAGAAAGATACAGGACAAACAGGGCCAAGCCCACGATCGAGCGCCAAAAAAGAGGTCGCAAGAGCGGGAATCGGAAACCAAGCCGAAACAGAAAAAACGGGGCGATTACCGACACTCCTACTCCTACTCCTACTCCTACTCCTACTCCTACTCCTACTCCTACTCCTACTCCTA
>OHAB01001739.1_pt1 | contig 11700 bp, 6 predicted proteins | sample 1577031 | NCBI WGS metagenome assembly OHAB01 (sample SAMEA3541477, study PRJEB24748) | human gut metagenome | biome: human gut; feature: human-associated habitat; material: faeces | place: China | collected 2012 | reverse complement strand
AGGAGCAGTTATCAGACAACTTCCAGGCTATTATGGATGCAATCGTTAAGGCTAAGCCATCTTCACTTAAGGGAGCTTATCTTAGAAGTGTAGTTCTCACTTCTACTATGGGACCTGGTGTTAAGTTAAGCACAGCCAAGTATGTGGGTTAATCAGATTTTTGATTAAAAACGGTTGACATTAATATATTTTGATAGTATACTATCAGCTTGTGAGCAGCATTTTGCTGTTAACATAATATTTTGCCGTAGACAGCAGGTCCGGATTCAGTATTACTGATGATGGTTAAAGGTAACACGCCTACCGAGGATTTAAGGATTTGATTAATTATTCCCTCTCTGTCGCTGGCAGAGAGGGTTTTGTTTGTAGGGAAACTATAGACGAATAATCTTCACTTAGGCAAAATCGCTTCTATATGAAGCAAGAATCTAACAGGAGGTAATTATTCATGGCTATTTTAAAGAATGTAGGCCTTAAGACATCTACTATCGATGAGATTAAAGATAACTTTGATGGCGCTCAGGGCGTTGTTGTAGTTAACTACAGCGGTCTTACAGTAGAACAGGATACACAGCTTCGTAAGCAGTTAAGAGAAGCTGGTGTGGTTTATAAGGTTTATAAGAACACTTTAGCAAAGAGAGTTGTTGCTGGAACAGAGTTCGAGCCAATTACTGATGCTCTTGAAGGAACTAATGCTATTGCATTCTGCAAGACAGATGCTACAGCACCTGCAAGAATCTTAGCTAACTTTGCTAAGACAGCTAATGCTCTTGAGTTAAAGTGTGGCGTTGTTGAAGGAACATTCTACGATGCAGCAGGTATCGCTACAATCGCTACTATCCCTTCAAGAGAGGAACTTCTTTCAAAGTTACTTGGAAGTATCCAGTCACCTATTACAAACTTTGCTCGTGTTATTAAGCAGATTGCTGAGAAGAACGAGGAAGTTGCTTAATCAGTTTAACACTGAATTAACTATGAAAGCAGCATAGATGCTCTTTCGATTTTAGAATAATATTAAAAAGGAGATTATAATAATGACAACACAGGAAATTATTGAAGTTATTAAAGGTTTATCAGTATTAGAGCTTAACGATTTAGTTAAGGCTTGTGAAGAAGAATTCGGCGTATCTGCAGCAGCAGGCGTTGTAGTTGCAGCAGCAGGTGCTGGCGCAGCAGCAGCTGAGGAGAAGACAGAATTTGATGTAGAGCTTACAGAAGCTGGAGATCAGAAGGTTAAGGTTATCAAGGTTGTTCGTGAAATCACAGGTCTTGGATTAAAGGAAGCTAAGGACGTTGTTGATGGCGCACCTAAGGTTGTTAAGGAGCAGGCTTCTAAGGAAGAGGCTGAGGAAATCAAGAAGAAGCTTGAAGAAGTTGGAGCTAAGGTTACTCTTAAGTAATTCACTTGATTGTTCTAATGAATATAATAAGAAAGACAGCGGGCCTTCACGGCTCCTGTCTTTTCTTTTTTCTATAAATCACATCTTTATTTTATTATGCCAGCTATGGCAGAAACACTATTATCTTTATACAATTCTGAATATTCATGGAAATTTTCAAAAATCCCTTGACATATATATATCTTTGATGTACTATGGACAATGCACTATTGTGGTAAATTGTGCTTATTCTTTGCACATTTACTGATAATGTAATATATTAATGTGAAGAAAACTAAGGGGTGAAACGTCAATGGAGAAAAACAGATTACGCCCAATAACGTCGGGCAAGGCAATGCGTATGAGTTTCTCAAGACAGAAAGAAGTTCTTGAGATGCCTAACCTTATTGAGGTGCAGAAGGATTCTTACCAGTGGTTTTTGAATGAAGGCTTGAAAGAGGTCTTTGATGACATATCTCCAATTGCAGACTATAATGGAAGATTAAGTCTGGAATTCGTAGATTTTGCGTTATGTGAAGACGAAGTTAAGTATTCAATTGAAGAGTGTAAAGAAAGAGATGCTACATATGCAGCGCCTCTTAAGGTTACAGTAAGACTTCATAACAAAGAGACAGAAAGCATCAGCGAGCATGAGATTTTCATGGGAGACCTGCCATTAATGACTAAGACAGGTACATTTGTAATTAATGGTGCTGAACGAGTTATTGTCAGCCAGTTGGTACGTTCACCTGGTATTTATTATGATATACAGAAAGATAAGTATGGTAAGATTTTCTTGTACAGCTGTCAGGTAATTCCTAACAGAGGTGCATGGTTAGAGTATGAAACAGATGCTAATGATATATTCTACGTTAAGGTTGACCGTAATAAGAAGGTTCCTATTACTGTTCTTATCAGAGCATTAGGATTTGGTACTAATGCGGAGATTCTTGATATTTTTGGCGAGGAACCTAAGCTTCTTGCTACTATGGAGAAGGATACTTCTACTAACTATCAGGAAGGTATTCTTGAACTTTATAAGAAGTTAAGACCAGGAGAACCATTATCTGTAGAGAGTGCTGAAGCACTTATTTCAGGTATGTTCTTTGACCCAAGAAGATATGATCTTGCACATGTAGGAAGATATAAGTTTAATAAGAAGCTTTCTTTCAAGAGCAGAATTACAGGACAGGTTCTTGCTGAGGATGTTGTTGATGAAAACGGAACTGTTATTGCAACAGCAGGTGAGAAGCTTACAAGAGAATCAGCACAGGCTATCCAGGATGCAGCTGTTCCTTCAGTATTCATTACTGTAGAAGTTAAGGCTGCTGATGGTACAGTATCTGACAGAGTTGTTAAGATTCTTTCTAACCGTGCGGTTGATATTACTAAATGGGTTGATATCAGCGAAGAAGAAGCTAAGGAGCTTGGTGTAACAGAGTATGTATACTATCCTGTTCTTGCACAGATTCTTGCTGAGAATGAGTCTTTAGAGGATATTAAGGAAGCTATTACTAAGAATATTGCTGACCTTATTCCTAAGCATATTACAGTAGAAGATATTCTTGCTTCTATTAATTATAATATGCACCTTGAATATGGTGTTGGTACAAAGGATGATATCGATCACCTTGGAAACAGACGTATCAGAGCTGTAGGAGAACTTCTTCAGAACCAGTTCAGAATTGGTATCTCAAGAATGGAAAGAGTGGTCCGTGAGAGAATGTCTACACAGGATCTTAGCGGAATATCTCCACAGTCACTTATTAATATTAAGCCTGTAACAGCTGCTATTAAGGAATTCTTCGGAAGTTCGCAGTTGTCACAGTTCATGGATCAGAATAACCCTCTTAGTGAGATTACTCATAAGAGACGTCTTTCTGCCCTTGGTCCTGGTGGTCTTTCAAGAGATCGTGCAGGTTTCGAGGTTCGAGATGTACACTATACTCATTATGGTAGAATGTGTCCTATCGAGACTCCTGAAGGACCTAACATTGGTCTTATTAACTCTCTTGCATCTTATGCAAGAATTAATGAATATGGATTCGTTGAAGCTCCTTATCGTATTGTAGATAAGTCTGATCCTAAGAATCCAAGAGTTACTGATGAAGTGCGTTACTTCACAGCTGACGAGGAAGATGATTTCCATGTAGCACAGGCTAATGCTGAGATTGATGAGAATGGTTATTTTGTAAGAAATACTGTATCTGGACGTTACAGAGAAGAAACTTCTCAGTTCGATAAGAGCCAGATTGATCTTATGGATGTATCTCCTAAGATGGTATTCTCAGTTGCTACATCAATGATTCCATTCCTTCAGAATGATGACTGTACACGTGCCCTCATGGGTTCTAACATGCAGCGTCAGGCCGTACCTCTTCTTATGACAGAAGCTCCTGTTATCGGAACTGGTATTGAGAATAAGACTGCTGTTGACTCAGGCGTATGTGTAGTTGCAGAGGCTGATGGTGTTGTTCTTTCTTCTGAATCTAACAAGATTGTTATCAGAGAAAAGGATGGCAAGGCGCGCGAATACAAGCTTACTAAGTTCTCAAGAAGTAACCAGAGTAACTGCTATAACCAGAGACCTATTGTTTTCAAGGGTGATGAGGTTAAGGCAGGAGATGTTATTGCTGATGGTCCATCTACATCTAATGGTGAGATTGCCCTCGGTAAGAACCCTCTTATCGGTTTCATGACTTGGGAAGGTTATAACTACGAGGATGCTGTACTTCTTAGTGAGCGACTCGTAAGAGATGATGTGTATACATCTATTCATATTGAAGAATATGAGACAGAAGCAAGAGATACTAAGTTAGGACCTGAAGAGATTACAAGAGATCTTCCTTCAACAGGTTCAGACGCTGTAAAGGATCTTGATGAGAATGGTATTATCCGCGTTGGTGCTGAGGTAAGAGCCGGAGATATTCTTGTTGGAAAGGTTACTCCTAAGGGAGAGACAGAGCTTACTGCTGAAGAGAGACTTCTTAGAGCTATCTTTGGTGAGAAAGCAAGAGAAGTAAGAGATACTTCACTTAAGGTACCTCATGGTGCTTATGGTATCGTCGTTGCTGTTAAGACATTTACAAGAGAGAACGGAGATGAACTCTCACCAGGAGTTAACAAATCTGTTCGTATATATATTGCACAGAAGAGAAAGATTGGCGTTGGTGATAAGATGGCTGGTCGTCATGGTAACAAGGGTGTCGTTTCAAGAGTACTTCCTGTTGAAGATATGCCATTCCTTCCTAATGGCCGTCCTCTTGATATCGTACTTAACCCACTGGGCGTTCCTTCACGAATGAACATTGGACAGGTCCTTGAGATTCATTTGAGTCTTGCTGCCAAGGTACTTGGATTTAACATTTCTACACCAGTATTCGATGGTGCAGATGAAAATGATATTATGGATACTCTTGATATGGCAAATGCTTATGCTAACCATCCATTCGATGATGAAGAGCTTGCAGCCCAGAAGGCTGAGGCTGAGAAGAATGGCGAAGAATATCCTGAGGATATGGTTACATTTACAGCACAGTATAAAGATGTTCTTAATAAAGAGGTATTTGATTACCTTTCAGAACACAGAGATCACAGAGCTGAGTGGAAGGGTGTTCCAATCGGCCGTGATGGTAAAGTAAGACTTAGAGATGGTAGAACAGGTGAGTACTTTGACAGCCCTGTAACTATCGGATTCATGCATTACTTAAAGCTTCATCATCTTGTTGATGATAAGATTCATGCACGTTCAACTGGTCCTTACTCACTTGTAACTCAGCAGCCACTTGGTGGTAAGGCTCAGTTCGGTGGACAGAGATTCGGAGAGATGGAAGTTTGGGCACTTGAGGCTTATGGTGCTGCTTATACTCTTCAGGAAATCCTTACTGTTAAGTCTGATGATGTTGTAGGACGAGTTAAGACTTACGAAGCTATTATTAAGGGTGAGAATATTCCTGAACCAGGAGTTCCAGAATCATTCAAGGTTCTTCTTAAGGAACTTCAGTCACTCGCACTTGATGTTAGAGTTCTTGATCAGGACAACAATGAAGTCAGACTTCTTGAGAGTTCTGAATATGAAGTTACTGATTTCAAGAAGGTTCTTGATGAAGGTAATGGATACAGAAGAAACAGCAGAGAGGAAGAGGCAGAGTATAAGGCTGGCGGTATGTCAACAGTTACTCTTAATGAAGATGGAACAGAAGATGCTGTAGATTCAGATGATGGTGCTGATTTTGATATGGCCGATGATTTTGATGACGATTACGGCGATGGCAATTCAGATGAATATTAATTAGAAGGGAGCACTATAATGGCAGAAGAAATTAAATCAAATAAGTCAATGAAATTTGATAAGATTCAGATTAAGCTTGCTTCTCCTGAGAATATTTTGGAGTGGTCTCATGGTGAGGTTACCAAACCTGAAACAATTAACTATAGAACACTTAAGCCGGAAAAGGACGGACTTTTCTGCGAAAGAATATTTGGTCCTAGCAAGGACTGGGAGTGCCACTGCGGTAAGTATAAGAAGATTAAGGACAAGGGTATTGTCTGCGATAAATGTGGTGTTGAGGTTACTAAGGCCAGCGTAAGAAGAGACCGTATGGGTCATATCCATCTTGCTGCACCAGTATCTCACATCTGGTACTTCAAGGGTATTCCTAGCCGCATGGATCTCATTCTTGATATTGGTCCTAAGAACCTTGAAAAGGTATTATATTTTGCTTCATATATTGTAATTGATCCAGGTGAAACAGATATTCCTTTCAAGAAGATTCTTTCAGAGACTGAATACAGAGAACTCTGTGAGCAGTACGGAAGCAAGGCTTTCCGTGTTGGTATGGGAGCTGAGGCAATCCTCGAGCTCCTCCAGATGGTTAACCTTGAAGAAGAAGAAGTAAGACTTAAGGAAGAACTTGCTAACACTACTTCTCAGAAGGCTGCCAGACTTATAAAGAGAATTGAAGTTGTTGAAGCATTTAAGAATGCAGGAACTAAGCCTGAGTGGATGATTCTTACAGAAATCCCTGTAATTCCACCAGATTTAAGACCTATGGTTCAGCTTGATGGTGGACGTTTTGCAACTTCAGATCTTAATGATCTTTACAGAAGAATTATTAACAGAAATAACAGACTTGCAAGACTTCTTGAGCTTGGAGCTCCTGAAATTATTGTACGTAACGAGAAGAGAATGCTTCAGGAAGCTGTTGATGCTCTTATCGATAATGGACGTAGAAATGGTCGTCCAGTAACAGGTCCTGGTAACAGAGCACTTAAGTCTTTATCAGATTTATTAAAGGGTAAGCAGGGACGTTTCAGACAGAACCTTCTTGGTAAGCGAGTTGACTACTCAGGACGTTCAGTTATTGTAGTAGGACCAGAACTTAAGATTTACCAGTGTGGTCTTCCTAAAGAGATGGCTATTGAGTTATTCAAGCCATTTGTTATGAGAGAGCTTGTAAGACGTAATCTTGCAGATAATATTAAGAAAGCTAAGAAGAGCGTAGAACATCTTGAGCCAGAAGTATGGGATGTACTTGAAGACGTTATTAAAGAGCATCCAGTTATGCTTAACCGTGCTCCTACACTTCACAGACTTGGTATTCAGGCTTTCGAGCCAATCCTTGTAGAAGGAAAGGCTATTAAGCTTCATCCACTTGTATGTACAGCGTTCAATGCCGATTTCGATGGTGACCAGATGGCTGTCCATCTTCCGCTTTCTGTTGAGGCTCAGGCTGAGTGTAGATTTATGCTTCTTTCACCTAACAACCTTCTTAAGCCATCTGATGGTGGTCCTGTTGCCGTTCCTTCACAGGATATGGTACTTGGTATTTACTATCTCACACAGGAAAGACCAGGCGCAAAGGGCGAGGGTAAGATTTTTAAGAGCATTAATGAAGCAGTTCTTGCTTATGAGAACGGTGTAATTACATTACATGCCAAGATTATGGTTCATGTAACTAAGAATGTTAACGGAGAAGAGCTTTCAGGTAATATTGAGTCTACACTTGGAAGACTTATATTTAATGAGATTCTCCCTCAGGATTTAGGATATGTTGACAGAAGCAAGGAAGAGAATTTATTACTTCCAGAAGTTGATTTCCATGTAGGAAAGAAGCAGCTTAAAGATATTTTACAGCATGTTATCAATACTCATGGTACTACAACAACTGCAGAAGTTCTTGATGATATCAAGGCTATGGGTTATAAGTACTCTACCAGAGCTGCCATGACTGTTTCTATTTCTGAGATGACAGTGCCACCAGTTAAGAAGCAGCTTCTTGCTGAGGCAGAAAAGAAAGTTGAACAGATTACTGTTAAATATAACAGAGGTCAGGCTACTGACGAGGAAAGACATAAGAATGTTATCCGCGTATGGCAGGAGACTGATGATAAGATTAAGGATGCCCTTCTTCAGGGTCTTGATAAATATAACAACATCTTCATGATGGCTGACTCAGGTGCCCGTGGTTCTAACCAGCAGATTAAGCAGTTAGCAGGTATGCGTGGTTTGATGGCTGATACATCAGGTAACACTATCGAACTTCCTATCAAGTCAAACTTCCGTGAAGGTCTTGATGTTCTGGAATACTTTATTTCAGCTCACGGTGCCCGTAAAGGACTTTCAGATACAGCCCTTCGTACAGCCGATTCAGGATACCTTACAAGAAGACTTGTTGATGTTTCTCAGGATCTTATTATCAGAGAGACAGATTGTAGCGCAGGTAAGCAGATACCTGGTATGTATGTTTACTCATTTGTTAATAACAGAGCTACTAACTCAAGTGATGCCAAGGAAGATATCCTTGAGCCATTACAGGAGCGTATTACAGGAAGATACTTAGCTGAGGATATTGTTGACCCGGCTACAGGCGAGATTATTGTTGAAGCTAACCATCTTGTAACTCCTAAGAGAGCAGAAGCTATTATTAAGACTGGTGTTGATAAGGTTAAGATTAGAACAATCCTTACTTGCCGTTCACACATTGGTGTATGTGCTAAATGTTATGGAACTAACATGGCAACTGGTCAGACTGTTCAGGTTGGTGAAGCTGTTGGTATTATCGCAGCCCAGTCAATCGGTGAGCCTGGTACACAGCTTACTATGAGAACATTCCATACAGGTGGTGTTGCCGGTGATAACATTACTCAGGGTCTTCCTAGAGTAGAAGAGCTTTTCGAGGCAAGAAAGCCTAAGATGCTTGCTGTACTTGCTGAGTTTGGCGGAACTGTAAGTATTGTTAAGACTGAGAAGAAGACTGAAATCGTTATAACTGATGATGAAGGTAATTCAAAGGCTTATCCATTATCTAAGGATACAAGAGAAAAGGTTGTTGAAGGACAGGTTGTTGCTAAGGGTGAAGAAATCACAGAGGGTTCTGAGAATCCACATGATATCGTAAGAATTCTTGGTGTAAGAGCTGTTCAGGATTATCTCCTTCGTGAAGTTCAGAAGGTTTACCGTATCCAGGGTGTTGATATCAATGATAAGCATATTGAGCTTATCGTTCGTCAGATGCTTAAGAAGATAGTTGTTGATGAAGCTGGAGATTCTAAGTTCCTTCCAGGATCACAGGTTGATACAATTGAGTTCCAGGAAGTTAATGAGAGACTTGAGGAAGAAGGAAAGACACCTGCTACAGGTACTCCGATTATCCTTGGTATTACTAAGGCTTCACTTGCTTCTACATCATTTATGTCAGCTGCCTCATTCCAGGAGACAACTAAGGTTCTTACAGATGCAGCTATTAACGGAAAGATTGATCCACTTATTGGTCTTAAAGAGAATGTTATTATTGGTAAGCTTATCCCTGCCGGTACAGGTATGAAGCGTTATCAGGATATCAAGATCAGTTCTACAGATAACTACATTGAAGAAGATGAAGATGAGTCTGGTGAAGACGAGCTTGTTTTCACACAGGAAGATTAATTCTTTATAGAAACTTATGGCGTGTCAGATTGATAAAATCTGGCACGCTTTTGTCTTTTTTTGAAAAAATGCTTGACACTGAATTTGCAAATATATATACTAATAAAGCGTGCGAATAGGCAAGTACTATTTTTGCGCTGTTTTGGTGACAAAACATTTTCTTAGTTGATACTAAGATGCAACCATTCATTATTCTAATTTCGGGAGGTGAAAACGGAATGCCAACATTTAACCAGTTAGTAAAACAGGGAAGAAAGACTGCAGTAAAGAAGTCTACAGCACCAGCTCTTCAGAAGGGTTACAACTCACTTCAGAAGAAGGCAACAGATATCTCTTCTCCACAGAAGAGAGGTGTTTGTACAGCTGTTAAGACTGCTACACCTAAGAAGCCTAACTCAGCTCTTAGAAAGATCGCCAGAGTACGTCTTTCTAATGGTATCGAGGTAACATCTTACATCCCAGGTGAGGGACACAATCTTCAGGAACACAGCGTTGTTCTTATAAGAGGTGGAAGAGTAAAGGATTTACCAGGTACAAGATACCACATCATCAGAGGAACACTTGATACAGCAGGTGTTGCAAAGAGAAGACAGGCTCGTTCTAAGTACGGTGCTAAGAGACCTAAGGACGCTAAGTAATTAAGCCTGAATTAAGACACGCATTTATATGAATGCATGCAAGTTTTACAATTTGCAAGAGTCAGATTTGTAAGAATCTGATTTTTACGAACAAATTAAATTTTGAATTGTGCCGGAATTAGATTAATCAAGAGGTTGCAGGTTAATATATACGGCGCGAACACATTTTTTATTTGTGAGTACCTATGATTTAATAAATTTATTAAGGAGGGAAGAACCGTGCCACGTAAAGGACATACACAGAAAAGAGATGTATTAGCAGATCCTATTTACAACAATAAGGTAGTTACTAAGCTTATCAACAACATTATGCTTGATGGTAAGAGAGGAGTAGCTCAGAAGATTGTTTACGGTGCTTTTGATAGAGTTGCAGCTAAGACTGAGAGACCAGCTATCGAAGTATTTGAAGAAGCTATGAACAATATTATGCCAGTTCTTGAAGTTAAGGCTAGACGTATCGGTGGAGCTACTTACCAGGTACCTATCGAAGTTAAGCCAGACAGAAGACAGGCTTTAGCTCTTCGTTGGATGACTACATTCTCTAGAGCAAGAGGCGAGAAGACTATGGAAGAAAGACTCGCTAACGAAATTCTTGATGCAGCTAACAACACAGGTGCATCAGTAAAGAGAAAAGAAGATATGCACAAGATGGCAGAAGCAAACAAGGCTTTTGCTCATTACAGATTCTAATAATAATTATAGGAGGTTTTATCCATGGCTGGAAGAGAATATCCATTGGAGAGAACCAGAAATATCGGAATTATGGCTCATATTGATGCTGGTAAGACAACATTAACAGAGCGTATCCTTTATTATACTGGTGTTAACCACAAGATTGGTGATACTCATGAAGGTACTGCTACTATGGACTGGATGGCCCAGGAGCAGGAGAGAGGTATCACAATCACTTCAGCTGCTACAACATGTCACTGGACACCTGAGAAAGAGGGTAAGCCAGATAAGACACAGCCAGAATACCGTATTAACATTATCGATACTCCAGGACACGTTGACTTCACAGTAGAGGTTGAGCGTTCACTTAGAGTACTTGATGGTGCCGTAGGTGTATTCGATGCACAGAACGGTGTTGAGCCACAGTCAGAGAATGTATGGCGTCAGGCTGATAAGTACAATGTACCTCGTATGGCTTTCATGAACAAGATGGATAAGATGGGTGCTGATTTCTTCGGATCATGCAACCAGCTTATTACAAAGCTTGGAAAGAATCCTGTACTTGTACAGATTCCTATCGGTAAGGAAGATGACTTCAAGGGAATTATCGACTTATTCGAGATGAAGGCATATGTCTTCAATGGTGATAAGGGTGATGATATCGTTGTTGGCGATATTCCTGCTGATTTAGCTGATCAGGCTCAGGAATACCATGACAAGCTTGTTGAGCAGTGTGCTGAACTTGATGAAGACCTTATGGAGAAGTTCTTTAACGATGAGGAAATTTCAGTTCCAGAGTTAAAGGCTGCTTTAAGAAAGGGTACTATTGAAGGTACAGCTATTCCTTGTCTTTGCGGTACAGCTTATAAGAACAAGGGCGTTCAGAAGCTTCTTGATGCTGTTATCGAGTACATGCCAGCTCCTACAGATATCCCAGATATCACAGGTGTTGACGAAGACGGTAACGAAGTAACAAGAAAGTCATCTGATGAAGAGCCATTTGCAGCTCTTGCATTCAAGATTATGACTGATCCATTCGTTGGTAAGTTAGCATTCTTCAGAGTTTACTCAGGTACATTAAACG
>OHAB01001730.1_pt1 | contig 11762 bp, 6 predicted proteins | sample 1577031 | NCBI WGS metagenome assembly OHAB01 (sample SAMEA3541477, study PRJEB24748) | human gut metagenome | biome: human gut; feature: human-associated habitat; material: faeces | place: China | collected 2012 | reverse complement strand
TTTAAATAAACTATGGCAGACAAAAAAGAAAAACTCTTCTCAGACTTTTCTCCTGCCTCCACCGAACAATGGATGGAGAAGGTTACAGCCGATTTAAAAGGTGCTGATTTTGAGAAGAAGCTCGTTTGGAAAACAAACGAAGGGTTTAAAGTGAAACCTTTTTACCGGATGGAAGATCTGGAGGATTTAAAAACTACTGATGCACTTCCTGGAGAGTTCCCTTATTTAAGAGGAACTAAAAAAGACAACAATGCATGGTTGGTCCGTCAGGAAATTAGAGTAGAATGTCCGAAAGAAGCCAATGCGAAAGCACTGGATATCCTAAATAAGGGTGTTGACTCACTTTCTTTCCATGTGAAAGCAAAAGAACTTAATGCGGAATATATTGAAACACTGTTAAGTGATATTCAGGCAGAGTGTGTTGAACTGAATTTCTCAACCTGTCAGGGGCATGTGGTTGAGTTGGCTAATCTGCTGGTAGCTTATTTCCAGAAGAAAGATTATGATGTGAAGAAACTGAAAGGTTCTATCAACTATGATTTCTTCAACAAGATGCTGACTCGTGGCAAGGAGAAAGGTGATATGGTACAGACAGCCAAATCTTTGATTGAAGCAATTCAGCCGCTTCCTTTCTATCGTGTGCTGAATGTAAACGCTTTATCATTGAATAATGCAGGCGCTTATATTTCTCAGGAACTGGGCTATGCTCTGGCTTGGGGAAATGAATATATGGGTCAATTGACTGATGCCGGTATTCCTGCTGCCATAGTAGCCAAGAAAATCAAATTTAATTTTGGTATCAGTTCCAATTATTTCCTTGAAATAGCGAAATTCCGTGCGGCACGTTTGCTTTGGGCAAATATTGTAGCTTCTTACAATCCCGAATGTGTGCGTGATTGCGAGAATAAAGGTCCTAACGGAGAATGTCGTTGCGCAGCAAAAATGGCGGTTCATGCCGAAACTTCTACTTTCAATCTTACTTTGTTTGATGCACATGTGAATCTGCTTCGTACACAGACTGAAGCCATGAGTGCTGCATTAGGAGGCGTAGACTCTATGACGGTAACTCCGTTTGATAAGACTTATGAGACTCCGGACGAGTTCTCAGAACGCCTGGCTCGTAACCAACAACTGCTGCTGAAAGAAGAATCTCATTTTGATAAAGTGATCGACCCTGCTGCCGGTTCTTATTATATCGAGAATCTGACTGTGGCTATTGCAAAACAGGCTTGGGAACTCTTCCTTGCTGTAGAAGAAGCAGGTGGCTTCTATGCGGCATTGAAAGCAGGAACTGTTCAGGCTGCTGTGAATGAGAGCAACAAAGCTCGTCATAAAGCAGTTGCACAGCGTCGTGAAGTGCTGTTGGGTACCAACCAATTCCCGAACTTCAATGAAAAGGCTGGCAATAAGCAACCTGTTGAAGGTAAGTGTTGTTGCGGAGGTGACTCTCACACTTGCGAAAAAGAGGTGGATACTCTGGTGTTCGATCGTGCTGCCAGTCAGTTTGAAGCATTGCGTCTCGAAACAGAAGCATCAGGCAAACGTCCGAAAGCGTTCATGTTAACCATTGGTAATCTGGCCATGCGTCAGGCACGTGCTCAATATTCTTGTAACTTCCTGGCTTGTGCCGGTTATGAAGTAATTGATAATCTGGGATTTGAGACAGTAGAAGCAGGAGTAGAGGCAGCTATAGCTGCAAAAGCTGATATTGTTGTTATCTGTTCCAGCGATGATGAATATGCTGAATATGCAATTCCTGCTTTCAAAGCACTGAATGGTCGTGCTATGTTTATCGTTGCCGGTGCTCCGGCTTGTATGGACGACCTGAAAGCTGCAGGTATCGAAAACTTCATCCATGTTCGTGTCAATGTATTGGATACCTTGAAAGAGTTTAACGCTAAACTATTGAAGTAAGATGAGAAAAGATTTTAAAAACATCGATATATATGCCGCATTTCAGCCGACTAATGGTGCTGAATGGCAAAAGGCTAACGGTATCTCCGCTGACTGGAAAACACCGGAACACATTGAAGTGAAGCCTGTTTATACAAAAGAAGACCTCGAAGGAATGGAACACCTTGGCTATGCTGCCGGACTTCCTCCTTATCTGCGCGGTCCGTATTCAGTTATGTACACTCTTCGTCCTTGGACCATCCGCCAGTATGCCGGATTCTCTACCGCCGAAGAATCAAATGCATTTTATCGCCGTAATTTGGCTGCCGGTCAGAAAGGTTTGTCAGTGGCATTCGACTTGGCTACTCACCGCGGTTATGACCCCGATCACGAACGTGTAGTAGGTGACGTAGGTAAAGCCGGTGTATCTATCTGTTCATTGGAAAATATGAAAGTGCTGTTTGATGGTATCCCATTGAACAAGATGTCTGTGTCTATGACAATGAATGGAGCTGTACTTCCGATTATGGCATTCTATATCAATGCCGGTCTGGAACAAGGTGCTAAACTCGAAGAAATGGCCGGTACTATCCAGAATGATATTCTGAAAGAATTCATGGTGCGTAATACTTATATTTATCCGCCTGCATTCTCTATGAAGATTATTTCTGATATTTTCGAATACACTTCGCAGAAGATGCCTAAGTTCAACTCTATCTCTATCTCCGGTTATCACATGCAGGAAGCAGGCGCAACCGCGGATATCGAGTTAGCTTATACATTGGCCGATGGTTTGGAATATCTTCGTGCAGGAACGGCAGCAGGCATTGATATTGATGCATTTGCACCGCGTCTGTCTTTCTTCTGGGCGATTGGAACCAATCACTTTATGGAAATAGCCAAGATGCGTGCTGCACGTATGTTGTGGGCAAAGATTGTGAAACAATTCAATCCGAAGAACCCGAAATCACTGGCGTTGCGTACTCACTCGCAGACTTCCGGCTGGTCACTGACCGAACAGGATCCGTTCAATAACGTAGGACGTACCTGTATTGAGGCTATGGCTGCAGCTTTGGGGCATACTCAATCTTTGCATACCAATGCATTGGATGAGGCTATTGCTCTTCCAACAGATTTTTCTGCACGTATTGCACGTAATACACAGATTTACATTCAGGAAGAAACTTACATCTGCAAGAACGTTGACCCATGGGGTGGTTCTTACTATGTAGAATCTCTGACGAACGAACTGGCACACAAGGCTTGGGAGCATATTCAGGAAATTGAAAAACTGGGTGGTATGGCGAAAGCTATCGAAACAGGTATTCCAAAGATGCGTATCGAAGAAGCTGCTGCACGTACACAGGCTCGTATCGACAGTGGTCAGCAGACAATTGTCGGTGTGAACAAGTATCGTCTGGAAAAAGAAGCTCCGATTGATATTCTTGAAATTGATAATACAGCCGTTCGTCTTGAACAGATTGAAAACCTGAAACGTTTGAAAGATGGACGTAATCAGGCTGAAGTGGACAAAGCATTGGCAGCAATTACCGAATGTGTGAAGACTGGCAAGGGTAACTTGTTGGAATTGGCTGTGGAAGCAGCTCGTGTTCGCGCAACATTGGGTGAGATTTCTTATGCTTGCGAACAGATAGTAGGACGTTATAAAGCAATAATTAGAACGATATCAGGCGTGTATTCATCAGAAAGTAAAAACGATAGCGACTTCAAGCGTGCTTGTGAACTGGCAGAGAAGTTTGCGAAAAAAGAGGGACGTCAACCTCGTATCATGGTTGCAAAGATGGGACAGGACGGTCACGACCGTGGTGCTAAAGTCGTAGCAACCGGTTATGCTGACTGTGGCTTCGATGTGGATATGGGACCGTTGTTCCAGACTCCGGCGGAAGCTGCTCGCGAGGCTGTTGAAAACGACGTTCATGTAGTAGGTGTTTCTTCACTGGCTGCCGGACATAAGACATTGGTTCCGCAAATTATTGAAGAACTGAAGAAACTGGGTCGCGAAGACATTGTAGTGATTGCCGGTGGTGTTATTCCTGCACAAGATTACGATTTCTTGTATAAGGCAGGTGTAGCTGCTATCTTCGGTCCGGGTACTCCGGTAGCGAAAGCTGCTTGTCAGATTCTGGAAATCCTAATGGATGAAGAATAACTTCTGAAATTATTTGAATCATATTTATACTCCCACCTTTTAGACCTGTTTGGGGTTAGAAGGTGGGATGTTTTTTTATTTATATTCTTTGTCTTCTCCTAATTTTGTCTATATTTGTCCAGCTTTCATTGTAAAAAGACTTAATGAATGAATGGAAAGAGAGATGACATGGATGCCCGTTTTGAGCAATTTTATGCCGCTAATTTCCCCCGAGTCAAGAATTTTGCGCGGTTGTTGACCAAGTCGGAGGAGGATGCAGAAGATATTGCCCAAAATATATTTCTTAAGTTATGGACCCGTCCTGAATTGTGGGAGGGGCAGGAAACCATGACTAGTTATCTTTATACCGTGACCCGGAATGAAATATTCAATCTGTTCAAGCATCAGAAGGTAGAACAGGAATATGAAGATAAAGTTTTGAAAGCACAGTTGTTGGGTGAACTTTGTGATGAAGATTCCTCCCTGTTAGAAAATCTATATTATAAAGAAGTGCTGCTGCTTATCAAAATGACGCTTAGTCAGTTGCCTGACCGCCGTAGACAGGTTTTTGAGATGAGTCGTTTTGAGGGGCTTTCTCATAAAGAAATAGCAGATAAATTACAAATCCCCTTACGTACAGTAGAAGATCATATCTATAAAACATTGACTGAACTTCGTAAAATGTTAATGTTTGTTATTCTATTCCGAATCTTCCCGTAGTTTTTCTTTCTGGATAGTGATATTTATGTAAGCGTTTTAAAATACAATAATAAATATCACTTTATGAAGAATTATATTCGAGACGTAATCGACCGCTATATTAAACATGACTATCCGGAGGAAGTCAATCAGGATTTTCGTACATGGTTGACTGACGAAGAGCGTGCCGACGAAAAAGAACATGAACTAAATAAACTTTGGGAGGCGACCGAAGCTGTCACAACTCCCGGTTATCGTGATTCTCTGGAACGGATGCATGAACTTACGGGAATCGGATCAAGACGACGGATTTATTCTTTACGTACCCGTTTAGTGGTTTGGCGGGTAGCGGCAGCTTTATTGATAACTGTTTCTTCTATTTCTATCTATCTGGCATTGCAGAACCGCCAGGCTCCGGACCTGTTGCAAGCATATATTCCTACAGCCGAGACACGAAATATAACTTTGCCGGACGGTACACAAGTGTTGATAAATTCTCAAAGTACTTTACTTTATCCACAGCAATTCACGGGTGATACACGATGTGTTTATCTGGTAGGAGAAGCCAATTTTAAAGTGAAGCGTGACGAAGAGCATCCTTTTATTGTGAAGTCCTCCGATTTTCAGGTGACCGCATTGGGAACAGAGTTCAATGTGACCGCTTATCCGGATGAAGACGAAGTGACGGCAACGTTGATTTCGGGAAAAGTGCTGGTAGAGTATAACGGACAGAAGAATCAGGAAGTTTTAAATCCGAACGAACAGCTGGCATATAATAAGCGCACTCGTTCCGGAAACGTAGTTCGTCCTGATATGCAGGATATCACAGCCTGGCAACGTGGTGAAATCGTATTTCGCAGCATGACGCTAGAGGAAATATTCACCCGTCTTGAACGTAAATACCCCTACACATTTGTTTACAGTTTCCGTAGTCTGAAAGGTGACCGTTTCAATCTTACTTTCGGGCAAAATGCTTCTATAGAAGAAATAATGGATATCGTTGCTCGTGTAACGGGGAATCTGAATTATCAGATTGTGGGAGACAAATGCTATGTTTCCGCTATCGCTGAAGGTACGTTACATTATCGGAGAACGAAATAAAAAATAAGATATACTGATATTAACCTTAAAACACATTGAGCCTATGCGGAAAAAATATCCGGGGGAAGCTGCAACCTTCCCCCGGATGTGAAATCGGAATTCTTACTATTAGCGTTAACCAGACGCTACTAAATTCGAGAATCTAACTTTATCTGTATAAACTAATACTAAGAAGATGCAGCAAATTTATGAATTTATAGCCAATAAGCAGACATTCAGCCGAGTATTTATGCTTTTTTTGTGCTGTCTGCTCCTTTCTACATCCACTTTTGCTCAAAATAGCAGTGCCCGGATTACGATCCATAAGAAAAATATATCGGTTATCGAGGCATTGAAAGAAGTGGAAAAACAAACGAAACTGTCCGTTGGCTACAACGAATCGCAGTTGAAAAACAAACCCTCCATCAATTTGGCGTTGGAAAAGGCTACGTTGGAGAGTTCTTTCAAAGAAATCCTTAAAAATACAGGATATACCTATCAGTTAAAAGGAAAATACGTAATCATCGTTCCGCAAGAAAAACAGGAAGTGGAAATCGCGTCTGCCAAACGTATCACCGGACGTGTGCTGGATGATAACGGAGAACCTCTAATTGGGGTTAATGTACATGTTGAAGGAACGAGTGTCGGGTCTATCACGGACATGGACGGTAATTTTATACTCGAAGCTCCTGTAGGAAGCGTGTTGAGTATCAGTTATGTAGGTTATACTCCACAGACGGTAAAAGTGACCGGCCAGAATACGTATAGTGTGCGGCTGGTTTCAGATACAAAACTGTTGAGTGAAGTCGTTGTAACCGCACTTGGTATTAAACGCGAACAGAAAGCGTTGAGCTATAACGTACAACAAGTAAAGTCCGACGAACTGACTCAGATTAAGGATGCTAATTTTGTGAACAGCCTGAATGGTAAAGTAGCGGGAGTTACTATCAATACGAGTTCTTCCGGTGTCGGTGGGGCAAGTAGAGTGGTCATGCGTGGTACGAAGTCCATTGAACAGAGTAGCAATGCTTTGTACGTGATTGACGGTATTCCTATGTATAATTTCGGTGGCGGAGGTGACACGGAATTTGGCTCAAAAGGGGCCACCGAGGCAATTGCTGATATTAATCCGGAAGACATAGAAAGTATTTCCGTATTGACCGGAGCAGCGGCGGCCGCCCTTTATGGTAGTAATGCGGCGAATGGCGCGATTGTGATTACTACGAAAAAAGGACAGGTAGGCAAACTGCAAGTCGGTGTATCAAGTGGCATTGAATGGTTGAATGCTTTTAAGATGCCCGATTTCCAAGGACGTTATGGTACAGGAAGTAATGGTAAAACAGGAAATTCCAATATTTATAGCTGGGGACCGAAGTTGAATGCGGCCGCACAGACCGGATATGAACCGAGTGATTTCTTCGATACCGGCGCGGTGTATTCCAATTCTGTGACTTTATCTACGGGAACGGACAAGAATCAGACTTTCTTTTCGGTAGCTACTGTCAATTCAGCAGGTATGGTACCCAACAATAGGTATAATCGGTATAACTTCACTTTCCGCAATACGACAAGTTTCCTGAATGATAAAATGAAACTGGATGTCAGTGCCAGCTACATCCTTCAGAACGACCGGAATATGACCAATCAGGGACAGTATTCCAATCCGTTGGTTTCTGCCTATCTTTTTCCTCGTGGAGATGATTTCTCTGTAATCAAGAACTTCGAGCGTTGGGATGAGGCGCGCAAAATCAGTGTGCAGTTTTGGCCGCAGGGTGAGGGGGATTTACGTATGCAGAACCCTTATTGGATAGCTTACCGCAATCTTCGTCTCAATAATAAGAAGCGTTATATGGCTTCGGCAGGTTTGAGTTATCAGATTCTGGACTGGTTGAATGTGGCAGGCCGTGTCCGCATCGACAATACCCACAGCGAGTATGAAGGCAAGCTGTATGCAAGCACTAGTACGACACTGACCGATGGTAGCACGCAAGGGCATTATACGGTGAACAACGGACAGAATTCGCAGACATACGCCGATGTGTTGATAAATATCAACAAACGTATTCAGGACTTTACGATTGTTGCCAATATCGGAGCCAGTTATAGCGGTATTACCAGCAAAGAGCTGGGATATGCGGGTCCGATACGTGAAACGGGAATTCCCAATCTTTTCAATGTATACGATTTGGATAATGCCAAGAAGCGTGCCACACAGACCGGTTGGCGTGAAGCGACAGAATCTATCTTTGCCAGTGCGGAGATTGGTTGGAAGAGTATGCTTTACCTCACTTTGACGGGACGTAACGACTGGGCTTCGCAGTTGACACATTCTCCGCAGGCTTCCTTCTTCTATCCGTCAGTCGGCTTGTCGGCCGTCATTTCGGAGATGGTAAAAATGCCGGAATGGGTGGATTATCTGAAAGTGCGCGGTTCGTTCAGTTCCGTAGGTAATCCCTATCCCCGTTTCCTTACTTATCCTACCTACTCGTATGATGCGACTAACATGGACTGGAAATCTCAAAAGAACTTCCCTATCGGCAAACTGTACCCCGAACGTACCGATTCTTGGGAAATCGGTCTGGACGCTGCGCTTTTCAAAGATTTCAAGTTGAGCGGTTCGTTCTATTATGCCAATACGTACAACCAGACGTTCGATCCCGAACTTCCCGTATCCGCGCGTTACGACAAACTCTATGTGCAGACCGGATATGTACGTAATTACGGTTTTGAAGCCATGTTGGCTTATAATCATCGCTGGGGAGATTTTGGTTGGGATACCAGCTTTACTTATTCTACCAATAAGAATGAGATTGTAGAGTTGGTGCGCAATTATGTGCATCCGGAAACCGGAGTCATCTACAACGTCGACAAGCTGGAACTGAAAACCAATGAAGGACGTGGTTTCGGTAAAGCGAAGTTTATTCTGAAAGAAGGTGGCACATTGGGTGATCTTTATACACATGCCGACTTAAAACGTGACATTAACGGCAATGTGCTGATTGATGATGACGGCAATGTGACGGCTGTTGATAACGCAGGTGACATTAAGTTGGGAAGTGTGCTTCCGAAGGCCAATCTTGCCTGGAACAATAGCTTCACTTATAAGGGAATCAATGCCGGATTCTTGGTTACTGCCCGTTTGGGAGGTATCGTTTACTCCGCTACCCAAGCTTATCTCGATCTGTACGGAGTGTCCGAGACATCGGCTGCCGCACGTGATGCGGGCGGCGTATGGGTAAATGACCGTAGTCAGGTGAACCCGCAGAGTTTCTATTCCGTAGTGGCTTCGCAGAGCGGACTTCCTACCTATTATACATACAGCGCGACGAATGTACGCCTGCAGGAAGCGCATATCGGTTATACCATTCCCCGTCGCTGGCTGGGCAATGTGTGCGACATTAACGTTTCACTTGTGGGACGCAACCTGTGGATGATCTATTGCAAGGCTCCTTTCGACCCGGAAGCGGTGGCTACTACCAACAACTATTATCAGGGAATCGACTACTTCATGATGCCGAGTACCCGGAACATAGGATTCAACGTTAAGATTAACTTCTAAATATATATGATGAACATGAAACGAATATATTACCTTCAGAGAATCATTCTTTCGGTGCTCTTGCTGTTACCCTTGTCCGGTTGTTTCGACAGTGACATCAACCGCAAGATGTACGAAGCGGATGATGACGAAATGCAACGCGAAAATCATATCGTCGGTGCGACGTTGAGAGTGATGCAAGGGCTTGTCAGCCCGACGCGCGAGCATTTGTACCAGTTTATGGATGCCATGGCGGGCGGTGCCTACGGAGGCTATATGGAAGGTATCGTAGATACATGGGTAATGAAGTTCTCTACATTCAACCCCGAACAGGGATGGCTGAAATCCCCGTTTGCCGACCCTATCACCGACCTTTATCCCCAATACCTCAAGATGTTGAGCGTGACGGATGATCCGGTAGCTTTGGCTTTGGGGAAAATCTTGCGTGTCTGTGTCATGCACCGTGTGACGGATATTTACGGGCCTATCCCTTACTCGCAGATGTTGAGTAATGACAATCTGGGAGAGAACCTGTCCGTTCCGTACGATTCGCAGGAACAGGTCTATACACAGATGCTGAAAGAGCTGGAAGAGGCCGACAAGGTGTTGGAAGAGAATAAAGACCTTTCTTCCGAAGCGTTCCGCAAGTTGGAGGACTTGTATTACGGCAACATCTCCAAATGGCGCAAATTCCTCCATTCCATGCAGCTCCGCATAGCCATGCGCATGAGTTATGTGAATCCGACGGAAGCGCAGCGTATCGCCCAGAATGCCGTAGCGGCAGGAGTGATCGAGGCGAATGAAGATAATGCTATGCTCCATGTAGCCGAGAACCGTTCCGAACTGTTGTTCAACAACTGGAACGATTACCGCATCAGTGCCGATTTGGTTTCCGTCATGAAAGGATACGAAGACCCCCGTCTGGACGCAATGTTCGTGAAAGGGACCAATGTAGTGGAAGTGGATGGCGAACCAAAGGAAGTGAATGATTTTTATGGGGTGCGTATCGGTATCTTCACCGAGAAGAAGGACGACATGATTAATTTGTATTCCAAACAAATCATCAGCAGCACCGATCCTTACCTTTGGATGAATGCCGCAGAAGTGACCTTCCTCCGTGCCGAAGGCGCATTGCGTGGCTGGGACAGGGGCGGCGAGCCGCAGGCGTTGTATGAGAAAGCCATCGCTCTCTCGTTCGAGGAGCGCGGGGCTACGGGAGCCGATAAATATGTGAAGGATGCAGAAAAGAAGCCGGTGAAGTACGTAGACCCGATGGGCGCTTATAGTGCGGATGCAGTGAGCGAGATTACGATTGCTTGGGAACAGGGGTCTGGAAAGGAAATCTTCGAGAGGAATCTGGAACGCATCATCACGCAGAAATGGATTGCCATCTTCCCCTTAGGTCTGGAAGCATGGGCGGAACATCGTCGTACCGGTTATCCGAGATTGCTTCCTGCCGTAGAGAACAAAGATCCTAATAACAGTGTGGATATCGCTATCGGTCCCCGCCGCCTGCCTTATCCGGCAGACGAATACAACTCCAACGCTGCCAATATAGCCAAAGCCGTACAGATGTTGGGTGGTGCCGACGCTGCGGGCACTCCTCTTTGGTGGGACGCGAAAGACCATTCGGTTGAAAATAACTAATAGCTCTTTACAAGAACCTTTTTTAATCCATAAGATTATGAAATATAAATCAATATTCAATGTATGTCTGCTGACCGCTTTCCTGTTGACTGCGACCACTTCCTGTGACGATTGGACGGAAATGGAGATTCATGAGACGGATGTCAACGGAGCAAAGGAGCAGAACCCGGAACAATATTCTGTTTATACGCAGAACATTCGGGCTTATAAAGCAACGAAGCATGCTGTGGTTTATGCCCGGCTTGACAATGCTCCGGACAAGGCTACCAGTGAAAAGTATTTTCTCCGTTCCTTGCCGGACAGTATTGATATCGTATCCATGCGCAATGCCGACCGCCTGACTGATTTTGACCGGGAAGACATGGCGATGGTACGTGCCGATTACGGAACGAGAGTGCTTTATTACGTGGATTGTACGCTGGGAGACAAACAGAATGCTGCTATCGCCTCTGCTGCCGAAGCCGTACGGGCGGGAACGTTTGACGGCATTACGCTTGCCTCTTCCGTTCCGGTAGATGCGGCAACGTTGCAATCGCTGGCTGATGCATTGGGACAGACACCGTGCTTACTTATTTTTGAGGGAACTCCTTCCCTGTTGCCGGAAGCGCAACGCGGTCTTTTCAGTTATTTCGTACTGGATATTTCGGCTGCTTCCGACGAATATGACATAGAGACGGAAGTCCGTCTGGCTACCGGTTACGGTAATACTGCCGCCGGACATCTGTTGCTGGCTGTAACTCCCGAAGGTACATTGAC
>OHAB01001712.1_pt1 | contig 11914 bp, 3 predicted proteins | sample 1577031 | NCBI WGS metagenome assembly OHAB01 (sample SAMEA3541477, study PRJEB24748) | human gut metagenome | biome: human gut; feature: human-associated habitat; material: faeces | place: China | collected 2012 | reverse complement strand
ACATGTCTCATTAAACCTTCTACAGTAAAAGATTTTCCATCACTTCCTAGAGAACTTACCAAGTTATTAACTTGTTGCTCAGACGGACCTACCTTCCACACAGTAGAATTAGGGTTAATTTTAGTAACAATTCCCTGTACCAACTTAGCAATTACTGCTGTTTTACCAGCACCTCCGATACCATTAACCATTACAGTATTGAAGTACTTTAGTAATTCACTACCGGGTTGTCCTTTAGGAACATCAATATTATCTATGGCAGCATTCATTACTTCTGGGTTAACTGCCATAGCTGTAGACATGTAAGCAGCATATTCTTGGGCAAATAAGGGAGCATAGGTAGCTTCTGAATCAGCAAGAGTCTCTCTTAAATAGTAATCAAAATCAGACTTCTTAAATGCTAATGTGGCATGCAACCACATATAAATATCAAAGTCTTCTATATATTCCGTTTCCGGGCTAAACCTAGTGTTATTTTGATTTACTAAACTAGACATATTGAATTTAGCCCCTAAATTAGAGAACATAGCTTTAAGTACTGTATTTACTGATTCTCCACTTTCAGATACTATTTTATGGAAAGTATCATAAAGCTTATTCTGTAAGTTAGCCAATTCGACGGATATTGCTGGATTATCATAGGCTGCTTCGTCAATATTGTCCAAGGTTGGGGTAGATATTTCATCTAGACCTGCAAATAACTTGGTTCCGTTATATTCTAAGTCTTTTAGGAATCCATATTTACCATTACCTCTTAATACATCATATAGCAATTTAGATATCTTTTGACCAGTTCTAGCATGTTTACTAAACTGATTTACCCCATTCATTATAGATAAATCAGTTAAGAACGATAGCTGAACAAGAATCTTATCCAGCTCTATATTCATCATAGCAGCTACATCATCTCTAATAACTCCGTACTTCTCTTCTTTAGGGAAATACGTTTCTAGGAAGTAATTCATAAGAGCATTATGACCAAAAGGTCTATCTATGTCTAAATCAGCAGTAGAGCTGGAGTAGATTACTGATTTAAGCATATTAATTGCTTTAACAGCATCTTCTATCTCCTTCTCTTTATTACCATCTAGAATATAATCAGATACAGTAGGCGCTGCTTCAAATCTCCTTTTCTCATTCTCTATAAGGTCTATAATATTAGAAGTGCTTCCAAATACAGTTCTAGTAAAATCCTGAAGATAATCATACACTGGACTAGTTTTAAGTTTAAGCACATCACTACGTAGTTGCAATACTGTTGCATTGTACGGGTTGGCTAGTACTTCACTATTTATTTTTTTAGCAGCATCCTGATATATCTTCTCCATGTTATTAATACGCTCTTCAGTGTACTTCATAACATTATCTGCATCTTCAGACTCATAGTATTCTCCTATAGCATCAAAGTAATCTAAAGTTGCATTAACAAGCTGTTTCTTGTACTCTTCAGAATTAATAACATCATGGATTTCTTTGTTTATGTCTTCTAAGTTCTCTCCATTAATTTTCTCTAATGTTTCTATTAGTTTATCCATCAATGGATCAGGAAGTAAGTTACCACTAGCATCGACGTTTCTACTAATAATCCCATTAGCGAACATATTACCTAAAACAGTCATAACTGCTCGTTCGTTAGAGATTTTATCACCAAGAACACTAAGTAGTAAGTCTTTAGTCTCGGCATCCATAAATCCATAGCCTTGTGCCATTTGAATTACTCCTTGAACTCTTCCTAACACTTCTTGGTTGTACAGTTCAGTTTGTTGTAACCTAGCTTCAGCCTCTTCATCAGATTCGTTGTCCTTTCTGTCAAATACTTGTCTAGTAAACTTCTTATTAAGAACCCAGTCAATGTTACGGTCTACTCCAAATCTAGATTGGAGTTCTTGCTCAGTAACATCCTCCAGATTAAGTCTATCTATAGTAGCCTTTAAATCAATCATAGTTGAGAATACTTCCTTTCTAAATTTGTAATATTCATCAACTGAGATACTACCTTCTTGAAGCTTGTTAGAGAACTCTTTATTAACCTTCTTATATATACCATAAGCAGCATCTAGAGCTTCCATCTTATCTTGCTTCAGATATGCTTCGTATTTAGGTTTCAGAGATTCTATTTGTTCTTCTGATAAATCCTGGAAGTTCTGTTTAGTATCAAATTCAGCAAAATCCTTAAATGTAGCTGCGTAATACTGATGATTGGCTAAATTATCTATAGCAAACAACATTTGATCTGTATAATACTCAGAGAATGAGCCGTCCAAGAATTTCTGCTTTTGAAGTTGTAAATCAGAATATTCTTGCTGTAGTCTTTGTAAATCAGCTTGATAAACTGACCCTTTCTTGTCTGTGTCATTTGTCTTATGCTCCAGATCTGCTATTTCGTTGCGTTTCTCAACTATTTTAGAAGTAAGGGTATTAAAATCTTGAAGCATTTTACCATTATAGCCATTAAGAATAGCCTTACCGAATTTCTGACCATCGGATACCTCAATGCTAGCTAAAGCCTTCATTCTAACATCACTCATTACCATCTTGTCTAATAGCTGTTCGTCGGATAGTCCCATACCTTCTTGGTTAATAACAGCATCTAGATGTTGAAAGTAGCTCTTAGTGAGATTGTACACTGCTTCATTTTGATTATCTGCTCCACTAGTAGGAGATGTCCATACAGTACCTTCCTTAGTATCCTCAGTCTTAGTAGCAGATAGATTCTTGTTACCTAATTTACCCTTCTTCTTAAGATTATTAAGCTCTTCTATTAGTTCATTAGTACGCCCATTTCTGATTAGATATATAAGCTCTTGATTAGTTTGCTCATTAGTAGCTCTATGATTATTAACCACATCTACACCATGAAATATAGCGCCACCAATAGCTCCTCCGAAGAAACTCATTCCGTATCTTTCAAATGCATTCTCTCCAGCATTTAACTTATTCTTGCTCTCAGTAAAGCCCATTTCTTGGGCCCAGTTAAATGTAGCTTTAGCTAAGTCAACTACAGCTTCTTCGGACATTTCCTCTAGACCTTCAGTAAGCATCTTCTGAGCAAACCCAGTAGTATGATTTCTAACATCAGACCAATAGTCGGAAGACTTCTTTTTAGCTGTATCAAAGAATTTAGCTAGCTTCTTAGGTTGTGGTATATTAGATTTAGCTAATGTCTGGAATCCCTTATTAACTTCCTCTGCAACCTCTTTAATTGCTTGTCTGTAAGCAGGTACGGAAGTCTTAAGTTCTGGGAAGAATATTTCGCCAAGACCAGTTCTATCAACTGCATACATGCCCGCAACAGCACCCCATGCAATAGCAGCTGCTTCAGCTCTAGTAGCTCCTTGGCCGATAGCATCCTCAAAGGTTTCTAAACCCTGCATCATTGCCATATAACCAAGTGCAGTATTTGCTGCCATTCTATTATTTCTCTTAAGAATGGTTTCAAACGCTTTAGCAGCCTTTAGCTGATTCATTTCTATGACACTGCCAGCTACGTTCTTATACTTCTCTGGATTCTTAAGTAATATTTCGGCAGCTTCTTCTCCTGCTTTGGCTAAAGCAGCTCTTTGTTTAGCCTCTGTTCCAAGTAATTTATGAATACCTTGGAATATAGTTCTCTGCTGTGCCCACTGCAAAGCTACATCCGTCACTAAATCAAAGAAGTTCTCAGTTGAAATTAAGTTCTGCTGAGAATATTCAGATTTAGAACCTTTAAATGTTCTGCCTATACCCTGTAATAAGTTGGCAGTAGGAGTGTCTTGATTTAATCCTATAGTGGATTTATAGATTGTAGGAAGAATATCCATTAATTGAGCACCAATCATGGCACCTCCATATACAGTATTAACGTAGGGAACAAATAGAGGAGCTATTGCAGCTACTGTCTTCATTACAGTACCAGTAACTGATTTATCAAGTCCGTCAGAATCGAAGAAATCATATTTATTAGCAGCCGAACCATCTACAGTAAATGAATCAAATGCCGATTTAAATTTACGTCCGTATGCTTCTCTTCCTCCTAGGGTCTCGTAGTAGTAAGTACCTTCATCGTTATATTTTAAGTCTCCCTTATTATGCTTAACAACTCTTCCAGTAAATGGATCTGTATGTTCTCCATCTTCATCCCACTGTGCAAGAACTAAAGGTTCACCTAATGACGCTAAGAAACCTACTGGATTACCAAATAGTATGTTATCATTAGGTGTATATTCCTTATACTTCCCAGTTTTATAGTCGTATACCTTTTGAGTTTGAGCTAGTTCAGAGGCAGTCCATTCTCTATTGTCAGTCCTTCCTATTTGAGATACACCAGTCTTTAATCTATCTGGATTGAGTACTTTAGTTACATTAAAATTAATGTCCCTAACTTTACCATCCTCTGGTCTTAACTGAGAATAAGGATCCCAATCAGCATCATCCATAATACTTTCCTCAAACTCATCATTAGCAAACTTTTGATAAGTTTGAGCGGCAGCATCATACACTTTATTAAAGGATACTTCATCAAACTTACCTTCATCATCCTTAAATTTATCTTGGACATATTTACTATTCTTATAGGTATTTCTATCTAATAATCCAGTATTGTCGGCAGTTAATCCTACATCTCTAAAATTTCCAGGAGTAAACGAAGGATTATCTATCTGCGCTATGAACCAATCATTAGGTTTCTTTACGTTATTCATATTTAGTCTAATTTAGATGTACTAGCTCCAGTAAATGTTGATAACTTCTTAGCTTGAGCAGCTTTACCTTTTATAATTCTCATATCTCCCCAATCCGCAGGAATTGTTGGATCTTCACCTGCTACATTAAGAGCTAAACCAGCACTTTCAAGTATAGGCATGTAAGCTACAGTTCTAAACAGTTCACTTTCTGGAGTAATACCTAACTTACCTTTAAACAAATTCTTAATATTATCAGGGTCTACTTCAGGCATACTTCTGATATTAGTCATATACCCTTCCCCTGCTTTATCTACATCAATTACTCCACTCTTTCCACCAATCCAGCTATCACTACCTCCAGCTATTACATTAGTCATTAGGAATGGTCGGAACTTAGAAGGATTCCATATAAGTTCCCCATCTTTATTTTGATACATATAATCTCCTAAATTGTGAGTATTCAATATCTGTGATAGCTCAACGGCAGTTATATTATTGCCTCGCTCCTTGATTTCTTTCTGAGCCTCTATAAATTCCGGCATTAATTCAAAATCTGGGACAATCTTACCATTAGCATCATATGTGTATGGTAGTATAGCCCTAGCTAATTGTGTGCCATCATATAGTACCTGCCCAAGATTGGAAGAATCTACTCTCTGATTTCCTAGAGAAATAGAAGTAGTATCAACTATACCTCCAATTCCTGAATTTAATAAAGATTGTAATGACCCTTGCGGAACTACGTCACCTTTCTGGTCTAATGGCATCCCATAAATAACTGCATCAGTATGCATTTGATATCCTTGACCCGGATTTACTATGTAAGTGGATTCTACTCCATTCTCTCCAGCATAATAAGACATTATGGGTTTCATACTCAAAGTCTTCTTATTACCATTACTATCGATATTAGCTCCAGTGGTAGCAGCTTTATCAAAATCAATTCCAATTTCACTAGTATTGTCAATTCCAGATGCAACCATATCAGCCACTAATTTATAAGCACCTTTATTAGGGTCTAATCCGGCTAATGCAGCTTTACCTCTTAATAATGCCTTAGCATTAGTAGGCATTACAGAGATTAAATAATTTAAAGCAGTTACAGCTTTCCTAGATTGGTCTGTATTCTTCTCTGTGATTTTATAAACACCATCCTCCCCAGCAGCTAATAATTCATCAATACCGTCTTTTATATCCTGGCCTTTCTTGGTTCTAAAGAATTCTTTTGAAGTACTATCCTTTCCAATTTTACTAATAAGTTCCCAAATAGTCTTATTAATACTCTCCATACTAACACCATTAGCTATAGTAGTAGATATGTTATTAGCAAATGGGACATTATTAGCTCTCAGTTCAGCTAAATCTGCATTAGTAAGTACTCTATCACCTCTTTCTAAAGTAGATTTTAATTCCGGACCATCTTCTCCCATCACATAGTATCTACCATCTGTACTTACTGCCATTTCACCATAGGAACCATTCTTCTTAGATTCTTCTATAGCCATCTTCCACTGCTCCTTACCCTCTCTAAGTCTAGCCATTAACTGTAGTGTACGTCTATAAGCAGTTGCAGTAGAATTTGGATCTAACGGATTATTCCTATTAGCAAACAAATTACTTACTTCGGAAGCCACAGCATCTACGTCACTAATGAGGCCTTCTTTGTATAGAGCTTGTAATAGGCTCTTATCTATACCTTCTGCCTTATCTTTAGTACTCTCCACATTATTAGAGCCTTCTGTATATGGAGCACTAGGCATTGGTTGTGGAACATTAGTGTAGCCAACGAAGGCGGGAATACCCCCGCCTTGTAGCTTCTTAACTTTATTAATTATTTCCATGACATTCCTTTCTTAATCAGCTCAGCAGTTAAAGAAGACATATGCTTAATTAAATCTGCTTGTTGCTTTTTAGATTCGTTAATATTCTTATGGAGTTGTTTATTATCTTCTAGCATTCTCTTATTAAAGTCTCTTGCTCTTTGCATTATTATTCTGTCAGCTGAATTCATTTTAGCTCCAGATTTATTATAAGGTATTTTAGCTTGAACTGGATTTACTTGCTCAAACAACCAAGGCATCTGAGTTAGTTTCTTTCTTTGAGCTAACATTTCCTGATTCTGGGCATCAACTAATCGATAATAATCATTCATAGCAGCTTTCATTCCCTCTTGATCATTGTTCTTTTGAGCTTCAAGATATCTATCTTGTAATGCTTGTAATTGAGGTCTATATTTAGTAGCACTAGCTAGTCTAGCCTGTTCTAAATCGAACTGCTTACTAGCTGCCCTATTCTGTCTAAATCTTCCTTCAATGCCTGCTAAGTAAGGAGAAATTACTCTTTCATAGTTATTAGTAATTCTAGCAGAATCAATTTGTTTCTTAGCCGCATTAATTTGTAACATTGAAGCTCTGTTTCTATTGGCAACATCAGTTCTTCTAGCCTTAGCAGCGTCAGATTCTTGTTGTGCTAATGTTCTAGTTCTATTAAACATATCTGCATCCGCTATATCTCCTTGGAATCTCATCTGGGCAGCTCTGTTACCAGCTTCTAACTCTCCAGCTAACTGTAAAGAACCATCGGAAGTTCTAGGTCTAGCAGCTAACGAGGTGAGATTAGAAGCCTGCTTATCAGCTGATACTTTAGCAAGATAGTTACCAGTAATAGGTACTACATTCTCATAGGTATCTACTAATAGTGGCTTTAATCCTTCTTTATATTTGTCTGCGGCTCTACGATTAGCTCTTAACCCCCCAACCATCCTACCTAAAGCAATAATATCTTCTGGTAGTGTTCTTAAACCAGACAGTATATTAGTAGCTGCTTTACCCTTAGTATTTAATTTATAACTACCTGAATTATTTGTAGTTTTAATATCTTGAGGAGTAGCTTCTACGTCAGGAACTGTTTCGTCTAATAACCCTGTAGTTGCAATTGGAGTATTAGGAATATTAAATCCTTTACCATCAGTAATACCAGCCATCTTTAGTTTAAGCATAAAATTTACCATACCTTGATTTAAATTCTTAATAACATCTATATCATCAGGAACTAGGGATTTCAATACATCCATTCCCTTCTTAGTAGTAGCTGCCGTACCTAAATGTCTTAAGAACGTTTGATCTCCCTTAAGTCCATCTGCTGTCCACTGTGTCCCTTTATCCGAGCTGCCACCTCTACCAGTAATACGTCCTCTTCTTACTAAATCAGACATGGTATCTTGATTAACAGAAGTAAGATTATTAAATGTAGTTTGATAAGCAGCTGCATTAGGATCATATGTAAGAGATGTGTCACCAGGTTTAGAGGTACCAAATCCTAATTTAGCATAATCTCCCTGCATATTATTATACTTACTAGCATTAGCAGGAGTTATATTACCTAGAGTATTTTTAAGTCCTAAACTATTAAGTATATCATTATTCCAACTTAAATCATCTGCTGACCTAACGTTACGACGTTGTATTGGAGCAGCAGGAGATTGAAATTTAGGAATTAACAATCCACCATCTGCCTTCTTGGTAACTCTATCATCCTTAGATTTCTTTTTAGTCTTAGGCTTAGTCTGCTTCTTAGGAAGTTCCCTCTTAATATGAGCAGTGCTACGTTTAGGAGGGTTAACAAGCTCCCACAAGTATCTAGCATTCTTGTCTGTAATGGAATTAGGAGTAACAGTAATTTCAGTTGGAATCGGAGCAGTATATATATTCCTTCTGGGAGTTACATCCTCATATCCGAAGTCCTTCCTATTCTTAACTGCTTCATCCCATACTTTATTGTACTCACGTTCAGTTACTGGTTGGAATATGTTTCTGTAAGACTTCTCCTTACTAATTCTAGCAGTTCCAGCTAATGGCTGTTTAGGGAATGGTTGATTAACAGCCCATGCAACTAACGCCTCATTTTTAGCCTTCTGAACTTCTCTAGCTTCAGCTTGCTGAGTGAGCCTTTCACTTCTAATAATTTCATTATGTCTGTTTCTGTCCCCAGTAGCTTTAGTTTGTGCTAACTTGTTTGGATCAGTCACATCAGTGGTGTGTCTACCAGTAGTTGCATTATATCCGAATGAACCTCTAACACCTGGGGTTACTTGATTAGGAGCGGGTAGTGCTAATAGCTCAGAAGATTTAGCTACACTTTGGTTCTTACCTCTAGCCCTTTTATAAGCTTGGGGATGTATAATTCTGTTATAAGCATCTCTGACACCAGGAAGATGAAAGTCGGGGAACTGTGCAGTACCTAACCATCTTTCTCCAGGCCCAAACTTATGCTGTAAAGGCAAATCTCCAGAATATGTAGTTACTGGTTTGCTAAAATCATATACCATATTAGCTTTATCAGTATCTGGTATCTTCGCAACCCCCTTTCCTTTACCTGTCCATGTTTTAGCTTCTGGTAAAACTATACCAGTTCCTTCTAGTATCTTATTTTGTTCTTCTAATGTTTTCGCCTTTCTAATTGCTTTCATTTTATCAGCAGAGACACGTCTGTAACCTTGATTGGTTTTAACCCACTCATCACCAGTGACAGCAGCTTCTACATGAGATTTTGCTTTAGATGCTCTGTGTGTAGCAGCAGTCCCGCCTAATACTAGTTGCAATGAACTTAGTATATTTCTCCAATCTCCTACAGTCAAAGACTCTCCATTCTTAGCTTTATTCCAGCTATCAAGATATTCCCTACCATTAGACAATCCTTGATAAGTTGCTAATGCTGTTGTCATTAATGGGGCAAATCTGCCGACATTCTTAATCATTCTAGGAACCTTAGCTGCTTTAGCAAATGGGATAAGAGATATTGCATCTAAAACATAACTTCCTGCATTATTCCATAGTGCTTGCCCAAAGCTCTGTCCCTCCATCATATCAGCAGCTTGATTAGCAGCTGTAGATGCAGCCCCTATACCAGCTGACGCAACTGAGCCCACTCCAGTAAAACTAGCTAGTAGACTAGCTACATCACCTGCTAATGCCCCCATTCTAGTTATATCTGCTTTAGACCATTGAGTATGAGGTTTAGAGTCATTAGTAGCCTGTTCTTCAGATTTACCAGATTCTTTAGCCTTAGTTTTGGCTTCTTTAGCCTTAGTTTCTTCTATTGATTTAAAATACCTCTGATCAGCTTGACGATTTCTCTCATACATTTCTTCATTAGCACGCTTGTTTAAGGCATTCCAATCAATTACATTACCTTGCTGTGCTTTTAAAATCCCACCTTCTGCTTTATATTTGGGAGAATTAGCTATATTATATAGATATTCAACACGATCCTTACCAGTCTGAGTAGTAAGAGCTTCTACCCATCTAAGTTGTCTAGTTTTAGGGTTATAAACTCTAATAAGCCCTGTGCTCGGATTGTAACTATCAGGAATTACATATTCTCCCGAACCTAACTGTTCTAGCCTGTATGAATCATTACCCTCCTTCTGGGCACGTAAGTCAGCAGCTCTTATGTAATAATCCAAGTCATTAGCCAGTCTTTGAGCTGCTGTAGTTCCTGGGACTGTTTTACCAATATTTACAGAGTCATAATATCCAGAACCATCTTCTCTATGAAGAGGAACAGTTTGTGTACTTTTATCAGGATTTAAATCATAGGCACTAAAACTTAAAGACCATGGATTATCATATCTGGATTTGTATACACCTTCGAAATTATATGGAGTTACTTCAGGTAGAGTAGAAATTGTGTTATAGTTTCCTATATTGGAAGCTCCTAACTGTCTTATACGTTCCTCTTCAGCAGCTTTAGCATCAGCATGTAATTTCTCTTCTTGAGCAGTATTCCTAGCATCCACTTCTTTCTGAGAAGCTTCATCTAGTGCTCTTTGTTTATTATCAATATAAGCTTGAATTGCCTCATCAGTATATCCTTTCTGTCTAGCCTCAGCTTCCCATTGCTTTCTCAAATCGCCTCTTACATCGACTGTAGCAGTTTGTTCTTCTTGTGGCTTTAACCACCTATCTAGACCTCCACCGCCCAGTTCTGCAAATGCATTATAATCATTGTTGTCTAAAGTTCCATTATTAATAGCTTCTACAAAGCGTTTAGATCTATTGAGAATTTCATCAGCACCAATAGTACCTTCTAGATCATAACCACTCAACATTTCTGGAGTTATACCACCAGCTATGTCTGCCATTAATTTCAATCTATCTTCCTCGCTTCTACGATTAAAGAAATTATCGTTATCTATGTCATTGCCTCCGTACCATCTCCTAGATACTTCTCCAGTGAAGTACTTATTAAAATCAAACTTCTCTTTCTTAGGAGTTGCTACTGTAGGCTTCTTATATGTATTCATGCTTTTAATATAGTCTAGAACATAGTCCCCAGCTCTATTATTAGCATTATTATCGGTATTCTTCTCTCCTCCCAGGAAATTCTTATCAAATCGTCCTGTACTACTTAATGACTTATCAGAAACGTTGAATGTACCGTCTCCATTTAATGTAACAGTTCCGTTCTTGATTCCGTCAATAAGTCTAGAAGTGGCTGTTCTGAATGCATCAGCCTTCTTTCCAGAAAGGTTGTTATTTGTAATGTAAGTATCTACATTTCTATATAATCCAGATATTAGATCTGATTTATTGTACTTACCTACATCTTTCCATTCAAATAATTCTGGTTCTTCTGGAGATTTACCGCCACTGTTATACTTTCTAATTACTTGTGACATACTTATATAAACTAAGAAAGGAACATATACTTAATCATATATGCTCCTTTCTAACTTTGTAAATGATTATCTAACTCTTCTAAGTTTAGAACCATTTCTAGCGAATGTTGGTTCCTCTTGAGGAGCTTCTCCAGGCCCCATTCCGCCTTGCATTGCTTGAACTAGTGCTTGACATACAGCCATTGCAGCTTCACAATTCTGTGTCTGTACAGCTTGAGCTGCTACTTGAAGAATCTGTTGCATTGGGTCTTGAGCTCCACCTTCTGGTGCTCCACCTTCTACCGGTGCTCCTTCTGCTGGTGCAGCTGCTGGTGCATCTTGAGGTGCAGGAGCTGGGCCACCTTGTTGCATAAATTTAATTGATTTACTTTGAATTCTCATGTTAAATTACTGTTTAACGTTAAACCTTAACTGTCCTACAAAGGTAGTTATAGTTAATGGAACTAACAAGTTAATCTTTCTTTTCCACATATTCAGGTTCACGTTGGTCTTGTTGCTTTAAATATTCAAACATCTTCTTACCAAGTGCCTTATAATCTTTATCTGACTTACTTTTACTAGCTCTTTTAGCCAT
>OHAB01001709.1_pt1 | contig 11926 bp, 10 predicted proteins | sample 1577031 | NCBI WGS metagenome assembly OHAB01 (sample SAMEA3541477, study PRJEB24748) | human gut metagenome | biome: human gut; feature: human-associated habitat; material: faeces | place: China | collected 2012 | reverse complement strand
GAATTTTGCGGTATTCCATATGCATTGATTTTCCGATGATGAAATACCACCGTTCTAAGTAGTTCATTTTTCTTTTTCTGATAAAAACAGTCTTTTCCATGTTTAACAGAATCCTGGTACTGTTCGTCAAAGTGCGGATGCCTGGTAAGGACTGTTAGGGGCACTTAGGATTTCGTCTGGCACCCGGCAACGCTGGCACAGGACGTGCCAGCGAGGCGCATCTGAACATGGATGTGAATATGCGCCGGTTGCCAGACGAACTTCTTAATTATCCGAAATTCCTAGTGCCCCTTGCAGGCATTATGTGGCATCTGTGCCCGGCGGACAGCGTCGATATTCAGCCAAAGCAACCGGAAAGACAGTTTACAAACAAGCAAAAGACGCATTCTAAGAACTGTTGGCATTTTGTACCGGATAAAGAGAAATTTCCCTGTGAATCGCATAATATTTTTCGCAAAAACTCTCCCCATTCGCAAGCACCTATGGATTATTCAGGTATATGCCCAATTTTAGTCTAAAATTTATCGACTGACAACCTGAAATTAATATAGAAAATGATTTACATTACTGATTTATCATGGTAGTATACTAAAGTGATGGAAAAAGAACTTAATAAAAAGAAGTTACAAAAAGAGGAGGAACTCTATTATGAAGAAGAAAATGTTGACTGTTTTACTGGCAGCCGCAATGACCGTGTCACTGGCTGGCTGTGGAAGTAAGGATGCAGATAAGAAAGACAATGCATCTGTCCAGAATACTGAAAATGCAAAGAGTGACAATGGCTCAGACCGTACCCAGTTTGTTGTAGGATTTGACGCAGAATTTCCACCATATGGTTATATGGATGAGGATGGAGATTATACCGGATTTGACCTTGAACTGGCACAGGAAGTATGCGACCGTAACGGATGGGAACTGGTAAAGAAACCAATTAACTGGGATTCAAAAGATATGGAATTAGAGTCAGGTTCCATTGACTGTATCTGGAACGGTTTTACCATGCAGGGCCGTGAGGATAAGTACACCTGGAGCGAGGCCTATGTGGATAACAGTCAGGTGTTCGTCGTAGCAGCAGCTTCCGGTGTACAGAATAAGGAAGAGCTGGCAGGCAAGGTTGTAGCGGTACAGAAGGATTCTTCCGCACTGGCTGCACTGAATGATGAAGAGAACACCGATAACATTGCACTTCGTGATTCCTTTGCACAGCTGATCGAGTATGCGGATTATAACACTGCATTCATGGATCTGGAGCAGGGTGCGGTAGATGCCGTAGCTATCGATATCGGTGTGGCACAGTACCAGATCGCCCAGAGAGAAGCAGGGAAGTTCGTTATGCTGCAGGGTGAGGACAACAAGCTGGCAGTAGAGCAGTATGCCGTTGGTTTCTTAAAGGGTAACGATGAGTTAAGAAATACCGTGCAGAAGACCCTCGATGAGATGGCAGCAGACGGTACTTTCACACAGATCGCTGAAAAGTGGGGACTGACCGACAGTGTCTGCCTCGGTAAATAACAAAAGATAATTGATGTAAGTCAGGATAATTAAGGAGTAGATTTCATGAGTTTGCTGACCATGAGTGCCCAGCTGGCAGAGGGCTTTCTGATAACGGTGGAAATATTTGTACTGACCCTTTTATTCTCCCTTCCTCTTGGGTTGATCGTAGCCTTCGGAAGAATGTCAGGATGTAAGGTGATCCGCATTATTTCCAAAATTTACATATCCATCATGAGAGGAACCCCTCTGATGCTGCAGATCATCGTGGTGTATTTCGCACCCTTTTATGTGTTCCGCATGCACGTGGGAACGGGGTATCGTTTCCCGGCGGTGATCGTGGCATTCGTGATCAACTATGCAGCATATTTTGCGGAAATCTACCGTGCGGGGATCGAATCTATTCCGGTGGGACAGTATGAGGCTGCGCAGGTACTGGGCTACAGTAAGGCACAGACTTTCGTGAAGATCATTCTGCCGCAGGTGGTGAAGCGGGTGCTTCCGCCGGTGACCAATGAGACTATCACATTAGTCAAGGATACTTCTATGGCATTTACCATTTCCATCGCGGAGATGTTTACAGTCGCGAAGCAGATCGGAGCAGCACAGACCAGTGTGGTTCCGTTGCTGGCGGCAGGTGTATTCTATTATATCTTTAATCTCGTTGTGGCATCCTTCATGGAATACCTGGAGAAGAAGACATCTTATTACAGATAGGTGACAGACAGGAGTATCGTATATGGAACAGACAGACGGAGAAATCCTCTTAGAAATGAATCATGTGAAAAAAAGCTTTGATGGAAACGGAGTGCTACGGGATATCTCCCTTACCGTGAAAAAGGGAGAGGTGGTCTCCATCATCGGTCCCTCCGGTTCCGGGAAGTCCACACTGCTTCGCTGTGCAACGCTTTTGGAAAAAATGGACGGCGGTGAGCTGATCTATTTAGGGCGGACGGCAGCTTCAGAGAAAACGGATAAAAACGGCAGAGTACAGTGCGAATATGCATCGAAGGCGGAATTACATAAGATCCGTAAATGTTTTGGACTGGTATTCCAGAATTTTAACCTTTTTCCCCATTATACGGTGATGAAAAATATCATCGATGCGCCGATCCATGTGGATAAGGTAAGCCGCACAGAAGCCGTGGCGAGGGCGGAGAAGCTTTTAGCACAGTTGGGACTGTCGGATAAGGCAGATGCCTACCCTTACCAGCTGTCCGGCGGACAGCAGCAGAGAGTATCCATAGCCAGGGCACTGGCACTGCAGCCCAAGATCCTGTTCTTCGATGAGCCGACCTCAGCACTGGATCCGGAATTGACGGCAGAAGTATTAAAGGTGATCAGACAGCTGGCAAGTGAACATATGACCATGATCATCGTGACTCATGAAATGCAGTTTGCCAGAGAAGTATCCGACCGCATTATTTTCATGGAACAGGGTGTGATCGTGGAGGAAGGTTCTCCCGAAGCACTTTTTACATCGGAAAATGCCCGGGTTCGGGAATTTATCGGTAAGTTGCAGTAAAAACATATTGATTTTTTTTCGCAAATCTGTTTATCTATTAGGTGTGGGTGTATCTTGCCCACACCTGTTTCAATAAAAGACTGAAAAACATAAGAATGCGAGGACTGATGGTATGAGCGTACAGGAAATGAAACCGATCAAGGAAGGCAAAGTTCGTGAGATCTACGACAACGGAGATACCCTGATCATGGTGGCAACTGACCGTATCAGCTGCTTTGATGTGATCTTGGACAACACAGTAACAAAGAAAGGGACTGTATTGACCCAAATGTCAAAATTCTGGTTTGATATGACGGAGGATGTGATCCCCAATCATATGGTATCCGCTGATGTTAAGGATATGCCGGAATTTTTCAGACAGCCGAAGTTTGACGGCAACAGCATGATGTGCAAGAAGCTGAACATGCTCCCCATCGAGTGCATCGTTCGTGGATACATTACCGGAAGCGGCTGGGAAAGCTACAGGAAGAACGGTACCGTATGCGGCATCAAGCTTCCGGAAGGTCTGAAGGAGGCAGATAAGCTTCCTGAGCCCATCTATACCCCTTCCACCAAGGCGGAGATCGGAGATCATGATGAGAACATCTCCTACGAACAGAGTGTGGAATATCTGGAGAAGCGTTTCCCCGGAAAGGGTGCAGAATATGCTGCCAAGCTTCGTGACTATACCATCGCTATTTATAAAAAGTGTGCGGATTACGCATTGACCAAAGGAATCATCATTGCAGATACCAAGTTCGAATTCGGTCTGGATGAGAACGGCAATATGGTACTGGGAGATGAAGTGCTGACTCCCGACAGCTCCCGTTTCTGGCCGGTAGACGGCTATGAGCCCGGACATGGCCAGCCTTCCTTTGACAAACAGTTCGCCCGTGACTGGCTGAAAGCCAATCCCGAAAAGGGCTGGAAGCTGCCGGAGGAGATCGTGGAGAAGACCATCGACAAATACCTTCAGGCATACAAGATGCTGACAGGAAAGGATCTGTAAATAATAATTTTGGGTATTCCTTTTTGCGGGGGCAGGCAGGAAAGGTAAGGCTTACAAGTGACGGACAACATTTATATCCAGACAGAAAATAACGACAAATTAAAGGAAGAATGCGGTGTCTTCGGTGTGTACGACTTTGACGGACACGATGTGGCATCTACGATCTATTACGGACTTCTGGCATTGCAGCACAGAGGTCAGGAGAGCTGCGGTATCGCCGTCAGCGATACAAACGGACCGAAAGGGAAAGTTTTAAGCAGCAAGGATATGGGACTGGTCAATGAGGCATTTACACCGGAACACCTCGAGAAGTTAAAGGGGGATATTGGCGTGGGACATGTCCGCTATTCCACGGCGGGCGGTTCTACCAGAGAAAATGCACAGCCTCTGGTACTGAATTATGTAAAAGGTACTTTGGGACTGGCACATAACGGTAATCTGATCAATGCTCCGGAACTGCGGAGAGAGTTAGAGTACACCGGTGCTATCTTCCAGACCACCATTGACTCCGAGGTCATTGCATACCATATTGCCAGAGAGCGTCTGAATTCCAAATCCGTAGAGGAAGCGGTGGGCAGAGCCATGACGAAGATCAAGGGAGCGTACTCCCTGGTGGTGATGTCTCCGAGGAAGCTGATCGGCGCCAGAGACCCTTATGGTTTTAAGCCGTTATGTATCGGTAAGAGAGACCATACCTATTTTCTGTCCAGTGAGACCTGCGCTCTGGATACGGTAGGAGCTGAATTTGTCCGGGATGTGTTACCCGGTGAGATCGTGACCATATCTCCGGAGAAGGGGATCGAGTCCGACACCAGCCATGTGCTGAAGCCTGCGGATACCGCAAGATGTATTTTTGAGTATATTTATTTCGCCAGACCTGACAGCTTTATCGACGGGATCAGCGTATATGATTCCCGTATCCTGGCAGGAAAGTTCCTGGCTATGGATTCCCCGGTGGATGCGGATCTGGTTATCGGCGTACCGGAGTCCGGCAACTGTGCTGCCATGGGATATTCCATGCAGTCCGGAATCCCTTATGGTATGGGCTTCGTGAAAAATGCCTATGTGGGCAGAACTTTTATCAAGCCGAAGCAGAAGAGCAGAGAGAGCAGTGTACAGGTCAAGCTAAATCCTATCCGGGAAGCCGTGGAGGGCAAGCGTGTCATCATGATCGATGATTCCATTGTCCGCGGCACCACCTCCGACCGTATCGTGAAGATGTTGCGGGAGGCAGGAGCGAAGGAGGTCCATATGAGAGTCAGCTCACCGCCTTTTCTGTGGCCCTGCTATTTCGGCACAGATGTTCCGGCGAGAGACCAGCTGATCGCATATAACCGTTCCGTGAAGGAGATCAGTGACCTCATCGGTACAGACAGTCTGGACTATCTGAAGATCGAGAGACTGGAAGAACTGGTGGGTGGTAAGCTTGGCATCTGCAAGGGCTGCTTTACCGGCAAATACCCTATGGAACCGCCTGCGGAAGATATCCGCGGGGACTTCGACAAGTAGAAAATAAAAACAAAGAGAGAATAAAATCAGAGAGAATAAAATAAGAGGAGCAGACAAATGAGTACAGGTACAGACAGATATCAGAGCCCGTTATCCGAACGCTACGCCAGTAAGGAGATGCAGTATATTTTCTCCCCGGATATGAAATTCCGTACATGGAGAAAGCTGTGGATCGCACTGGCAGAGACGGAGAAAGAGCTGGGACTGTCCCAGGACGGGAAACCCGTCATCACAGATGAGCAGATCGAGGAACTGAAGGCACACGCAGAGGACATTAATTATGATGTGGCAAAAGAGCGTGAGAAGCTGGTACGTCATGATGTTATGAGCCATGTATATGCATACGGACAGCAGTGCCCCAAGGCAGCCGGAATCATTCATCTGGGTGCAACCTCCTGTTATGTGGGTGACAACACCGATATTATCGTGATGACAGAGGCATTGAAATTAGTCAGAAAAAAGCTGATCAATGTCATGAAGGAACTGGCTGACTTCGCAGATAAGTATAAGGCACAGCCTACACTGGCATTTACTCATTTTCAGCCTGCACAGCCTACGACCGTAGGTAAGAGAGCAACCTTGTGGCTGCAGGAGTTCTCTCTGGATCTGGAAGATCTGGATCATGTTCTTGGTACCATGAAGCTGTTAGGCTCCAAGGGAACCACCGGAACCCAGGCATCCTTCCTGGAACTGTTCAACGGGGATCAGGAGACCATCGATAAGATCGATCCCATGATCGCTGCCAAGATGGGCTTCAAGGAGTGCTATCCCGTATCCGGACAGACTTATTCTCGTAAGGTGGATACCAGAGTAGCCAACGTACTGGCAGGTATTGCGGCATCCGCACACAAGATGAGCAACGATATCCGTCTGTTACAGCACCTGAAGGAAGTGGAAGAGCCGTTTGAGAAGAATCAGATCGGTTCCTCCGCAATGGCATATAAGCGTAATCCCATGAGAAGTGAGCGTATTGCGTCTCTGTCCCGTTATGTGATGGTGGACGCACTGAATCCCGCGATCACTTCCGCTACCCAGTGGTTCGAGAGAACGCTGGATGACTCTGCAAATAAGAGACTGTCCATTCCCGAAGGCTTCCTTGCCATCGATGGTATCCTGGATCTGTGTCTGAACGTGGTGGACGGTCTGGTAGTATACCCGAAGGTGATCGAGAAACATATGATGAGTGAGCTGCCCTTCATGGCTACCGAGAATATCATGATGGATGCTGTAAAGTTAGGCGGCAACCGTCAGGAGCTGCATGAGCGTATCCGTGAGCTGTCCATGGAGGCGGGCCGCAACGTGAAGGTAGAAGGAAAAGAAAACAATCTGTTAGAGCTGATCGCCGCAGATCCTGCATTCCCCATGGGACTGGAGGAACTGAAGGCATCCATGGATCCTTCCAAGTATATCGGACGTTCTAAGGAACAGGTGGAAGCATTCTTAAAGAACGTGATCCATCCGATTCTGGAAGCCAACAAAGACCTTCTGGGCGTAAAGGCAGAGATCAATGTATAAATAGAAATCATATCATCACAGAAATCCGTCATTTGACCAGGAGAGCCAATGGCGGTTTTCTGCGTTGCGGAGAAATATCAGAGAGAGCAGGAGATAGATAAAAATGGGTGGATTTTTTGGAGTCGCAGCAAAAGAAGACTGTGTATTTGATCTGTTTTTCGGAACAGACTATCATTCCCATCTGGGAACCAGACGCGCCGGAATGGCAGTCTACAGCAAAGAGGAAGGTTATAACAGAGCCATTCACAACATCGAGAATGCGCCGTTTCGTACCAAATTCGACAAGGATGTCAATGAAATGCGGGGCAATCTCGGTATCGGATGTATCTCAGATTTTGAACCACAGCCACTGATGGTGCGTTCCCATCACGGAACTTATGCCATCACCACGGTTGGCAAGATCAATAATACTGATGCCATTATAAAGGATCTGTTCGCAAAAGGACATTCCCATTTTCTGGAGATGAGCGGCGGCGACATCAACGCCACGGAGTTGGTGGCAGCCATTGTGAATCAGAAGGATAACCTGGTAGAGGGCATTCAGTACGCCCAGGAGATCATTGAAGGTTCCATGACGCTTCTGATCATGACACCGAAGGGAATCTATGCGGCCAGAGATAAGATGGGACGTACTCCTGTGGCCGTGGGCAAAAAGGAAGGGGCATATTGTGTTTCCTTTGAAAGCTTTGCTTATCTGAATCTGGGATACCAGCCGGTACGTGAACTGGGACCGGGAGAGATCGCCGTGGTGACACCGGAAGGCGTGCGGACGCTGGTACAGCCGGGAAAAGACATGAAAATCTGCACCTTTTTGTGGGTATATTATGGATATCCTTCTTCCTCTTACGAAGGGATCAGTGTTGAAAAAATGCGTTATCAGTGTGGCGCGAAGCTCGCGGAGCGTGATCATGTAAAGCCGGATATCGTAGCCGGTGTGCCGGATTCCGGTACCGCTCATGCAGTGGGATATGCGAACCGTTCGGGGATTCCTTTCTCCCGCCCGTTCATTAAATATACACCGACCTGGCCGAGATCTTTTATGCCGACGATACAGACCCAGAGAAATCTGATCGCCAAGATGAAATTGATTCCGGTACATGACCTGATCCAGGATCAGAGCCTGCTGCTCATTGATGATTCCATTGTCCGCGGTACACAGCTGAGAGAGACGACGGAATTTTTATACCAGAGCGGTGCGAAGGAAGTACATATCCGTCCGGCATGTCCCCCCTTGTTATACGGTTGTAAGTATCTGAACTTCTCCAGATCCTCCTCCGAGATGGATCTGATCACCCGCCGTGTGATCAAGGAGATGGAGCAGGAAGACAGACAGATTGACCTGAAGAACTATGTGGATCCGGATACGCCGGAGTATGAAGAAATGGTAGGCAGGATAGGAAGGCAGCTGAACTTCACTACCCTGCAGTTCCAGAGACTGGATGATATGATCGAGTCTGTGGGGATCGGAAGAGACAAACTCTGTACCTATTGCTGGGATGGAGCACAATAATCACAGGTTATATAAAATATAATAAATATTGATTTTACTTATATCACAAAGTGTTGTATACTAAGAGACAGTGTGAGAGAAACATTGTTCTCTCAAAAGAGTAAGAGAGTTGAGTTAGATTTATCACGAATTGTGATAAAGAATGGAGGAAAACATGGTAAAGGCAGTTGTAGGAGCCAACTGGGGCGACGAAGGAAAAGGAAAGATCACAGATATGCTGGCAGAGAAAGCGGACATTATCGTACGTTTTCAGGGCGGCGCAAATGCAGGACATACTATCGTGAACAATTATGGTAAATTTGCTCTGCACACTCTTCCTTCCGGTGTATTTTACAATCATACCACCAGCGTGATCGGTAACGGTGTGGCATTGAACATTCCCATCCTGATGAAGGAGATCAAGTCTATCACAGACAGAAATGTTCCCATGCCTAAGATTCTGGTATCCGACCGTGCACAGATGGTAATGCCTTATCATATTTTATTTGATCAGTATGAGGAAGAGAGACTGGGTGGCAAGTCCTTCGGTTCCACCAAGTCCGGCATTGCACCTTTTTATTCCGATAAGTATGCGAAGATCGGTTTCCAGGTAAGTGAGTTATTTGATGACGAACTGTTAGAGGAAAAGGTACAGCGCGTCAGCGAGATGAAGAATGTCATCTTAGAGCATCTGTATCATAAGCCGCTGATCGATCCCGCAGAACTGTTAAATACCCTGCATGAGTATCGTGACATGATCGCACCTTTCGTATGCGATGTATCTGCATTCCTGGATAAGGCACTGAAGGAAGGCAAGACCATTCTGTTAGAGGGTCAGTTAGGTACCATGAAGGATCCGGATCACGGAATCTACCCTATGGTAACTTCTTCCTCCACTCTGGCAGCATACGGTGCTATTGGTGCAGGTATCCCTCCTTATGAGATCAAGCAGATCGTTACCGTAAGTAAAGCATATTCTTCCGCAGTAGGAGCAGGCGCTTTCGTATCCGAGATCTTCGGTGACGAGGCAGATGAGCTTCGCCGCCGCGGCGGTGACGGCGGTGAGTTCGGCGCTACCACCGGACGCCCCAGACGTATGGGCTGGTTCGACTGTGTAGCTACCAAGTACGGCTGTCGTCTGCAGGGCGCTACCGATGTAGCATTTACCGTACTGGATGCACTGGGATATCTGGAGGAGATCCCTGTATGTGTAGGCTATGAGATCGATGGTGAAGTGACCACTGATTTCCCTGTAACCTACAAGCTGGAGAAGGCTAAACCCGTACTGAAGAAGCTCCCCGGATGGAATTGTGATATCCGCGGCATCAGAAAATTCGAGGATCTGCCTGAGAACTGCAGAAAGTATGTAGAGTTCATTGAGGAGCAGATTGGTTTCCCTATCACCATGGTCAGCAACGGTCCCGGAAGAGAAGATATCATTTATCGTGAGAGTCCTCTGAAGAAATAATGATAGAGTATAATACGAAATACCCTGCGAAGCAGGATGTAGAGTGCGATAGCACGAATTCGTGAGCTTATGATTTATAGTAATGCAGGAAAAGGGCATGGCGCGGCAGAAGATGCAGCCTATGCCCTTTTTTCTCAAAACGGTTTGCGGGATTGATGGGAGGCACTATGATCAACAACCTGGAGGCATATAAAGTATTTTATTATGTGGCAAAATGCGGAAGTGTTACGAAGGCAGCAGGAGAACTGTCCATTTCACAGCCGGCGGTCAGTCAGGCTGTCAAGCAGCTGGAAAACACTCTGGATGTGTCGCTTTTCCACCGGGCGGCTAAAGGTGTGCGCCTGACCGGTGAGGGAGAATTGTTGTATTCCTATGTGGCAAAAGGATACGAACAGATCGAACTGGGGGTGAAGAAGGTCCACCAGATGCAGAATATGGAGTTGGGTGAAGTCCGGATCGGTGCCAGCGATATGACACTACAGTTCTATCTGCTTCCCTATCTTGAAAAATTTCATGAGAAGTATCCCGGCATTAAAGTAATCGTATCCAATGCCCCCACCCCGGAGACCCTGAATTCTTTAAGAGAGGGAAGGATTGATTTCGGAATCGTCAGCACTCCTTTTCCAGACAGACCGGATATTCAGATGATCCCCGTGCGGGAGATCGAGGATGTGTTTGTGGCCGGGAGAAAATTTTTCGGGTATAAAAATAAAATGCTGGATTTTCAGGAACTGGAGAGCCTGCCTCTTATTTTTCTGGAGAAAAATACCAGCAGCAGAAGTTATATGGATGAATTCCTTGCGGGCAACGGCGTCTATGTGCAGCCGGAGTTTGAATTGGCCACCAGTGATATGATCGTACAGTTTGTCAGGAGGAATCTTGGTGTGGGCTGTGTGATGCGGGATTTCGCCAGAGATTATGTGGAATCCGGCCTGCTTTTTGAACTCAGGTTCAATAAAATGATACCGAAGAGACAGTTCTGTGTTGTAAGGAACACGAAAATGCCTATGGCGCCGGTGGCGGAGAAGCTGCTGGAGATCATGGAGTTAGACAGACGAGGAGAGAAAATATGATACGGAATATAATATTTGATATTGGAAATGTACTGACTGATTATCGTTGGGAAGGATTTCTGGCAGACAAGGGATTCGGTGCGGAGATGATTCAAAAGATTGCCAAAGCATCCGTGATGCATCCGGCATGGGCAGAGTATGACCGCGGTACCTGGACGGATGAACAGGTACTGGATACGTTTGTAAAAGATGCACCGCAGCTGGAGCAGGAGCTATATCAGGCATTTACGAGTATTGCCGGAATAGTAACTCCGAGAGCCTATGCCATTCCCTGGCTGCTGGAATTAAAGGCAAAAGGATACCATGTGTATTATCTGTCTAATTTTTCCCGCAAGGCCGAGGTAGAGTGCGCAGAGGCATTGAATTTCCTGCCGGAGATGGAGGGCGGTATCCTGTCCTATAAGGAGCATCTGATCAAGCCGGAACCGGAGATCTATCAGTTACTTTTGAATCGTTATGGATTGAAGGCAGAAGAGAGCGTATTCCTGGATGATACCCTGAAGAACGTCGAGGCCGCCGAAGAACAGGGAATCCATGGCATCCACTTCCTGACCAAGGAGCAGGCGGAAGAAGAACTCCGCAAGCTTGGTGTGGACTGCTGACATTTTAAAAAAAATACAAAAACATGAGATTTTGCCATGTAAAAAGCTGTTATTTTCGCTGAACGGGCAAAATGAAGAAATTCCGTGCAAAAATCCCTGGTTTAGGAACTTTTTTGTACGGAATTCATTGTTTTTGGGGTATTTGCGACAAACTAACTTGAAAGTTACGAGCCATGCAAAGTCAAAACAGAAACAGCGATCTGGGAGCTTACTCACAAGTCGCTGTTTTTGTTTTTGACTTTATACTGTGCGTCCAACGGACACAC
>OHAB01001704.1_pt1 | contig 11965 bp, 10 predicted proteins | sample 1577031 | NCBI WGS metagenome assembly OHAB01 (sample SAMEA3541477, study PRJEB24748) | human gut metagenome | biome: human gut; feature: human-associated habitat; material: faeces | place: China | collected 2012 | reverse complement strand
CATTCCGAACAGAGAAGTTAAGCCTCGTCACGCCGATGGTACTGCGTAACAGTGGGAGAGTAGGTAGCCGCCGTTTTTAAGAAGCCCCTTGATTCATTTTGAGTCAAGGGGCTTTCTGTCATTTGGTACTTTGCGAAAAAAGTGCTATATTTGCGACCGACAATTATTTTATTAAACGTTTAAAGCAAATTTAAAAGGTATGAAAACTAAATTATTTTTGGCTGCTGTAGCAGTAACATTTTCTTTTGCAATGATGTCTTGTACTGGTAACAAAACTACTAACGCTGCTTCTGAAGGTGAAGAAACAACTGTAGAAACAGTGGAAGCTGTTGTTGAAACTGATTCTTGCTGCCAGGCTAAGGACTCTTGTGCTACTGCTTGCGACAAAAAAGCTGATTGCGCAGAAAAGAAAGAATGTTGCGATAAGAAGTAATCTATTGATTTAGAACAATAAAGAAGGAGAGGGAGAGAATGGTTCAAACATTCTACTCCCTCTTTCTGTTTTAATAAACATATCGCTTTATTCGTGATACATTTTTGCTAATAATCGGCTTTAACTTATGAAATGATATTTTTTTCGATAAAAAAGTAACGTATTATTTGGTGGTAAAGAAATAATCCATACCTTTGCACCGTCAAACTAATAAAAGAGACAAGAAATGAATCAGATGTTTATACATATTCTACTATGCGGTATTATTATTCTACTATCAAAGGTTAGTGGAAGTGAGTGCTGCGCGTAAATGTGTATAAATGAAAATATACGAAAGCCTTTCTCACTTCCAAGTGTGAAAGGCTTTTTTTAATGCTAATAATTATATAATATACATAAGAATATGGACAATAGGTTATTTATTTTTGATACCACTCTTAGAGATGGTGAACAGGTTCCGGGATGCCAGTTGAATACAGTAGAAAAGATTCAGGTAGCAAAGGCATTGGAAGCGTTGGGAGTAGACGTGATTGAAGCCGGATTCCCCATTTCGAGCCCGGGGGATTTTAATTCAGTAATTGAGATTTCAAAAGCGGTGACTTGGCCTACTATCTGTGCTTTGACCCGCGCAGTTCAAAAAGATATTGATGTAGCCGTAGATGCACTGAAATTTGCTAAACATAAACGTATTCACACCGGTATCGGTACTTCTGATTCGCACATTAAATATAAATTCAATTCGAATCGTGAAGAGATTATCGAACGTGCAGTAGCTGCTGTGAAATATGCCCGCCGTTTTGTAGACGATGTGGAATTTTATGCAGAAGACGCAGGCCGTACGGATAACGAATATCTGGCACGTGTGGTAGAAGCTGTCATCAAAGCGGGAGCTACCGTAGTGAATATCCCTGATACAACAGGTTACTGCTTGCCTTCAGAATATGGCACCAAGATAAAATACCTGGTTGACCATGTAGACGGCATTGATAATGCCATACTTTCTACTCACTGTCATAATGACTTGGGTATGGCTACTGCCAATACGATAGCCGGTGTTTTGAACGGTGCGCGTCAGGTGGAAGTTACCATCAACGGTATTGGCGAACGTGCAGGAAATACTGCTCTCGAAGAAATCGCCATGATTATTAAGAGCCATCACGAAATAGATATTCAAACCAATATCAATACGCAGAAGATTTATCCGACCAGCCGTATGGTATCCAGCCTGATGAATATGCCGGTACAACCCAATAAAGCAATCGTTGGACGTAACGCTTTCGCACACTCTTCAGGTATCCATCAGGATGGCGTATTGAAAAATGTACAGACGTATGAGATTATCGATCCGCATGATGTGGGTATTGATGATAACTCTATCGTATTGACTGCCCGCAGCGGACGTGCTGCATTGAAAAATCGTCTTTCTATATTGGGAGTGAATCTGGATCAGGAAAAACTGGATAAGGTATATGATGAGTTCCTGAAGTTGGCTGATAAGAAGAAAGATATTAATGATGATGATATTTTAGTATTGGCAGGTGCAGACCGTAGCCAGAACCATCGTATCAAACTGGATTACTTGCAGGTGACGAGTGGTGTCGGTGTTCGTTCGGTAGCTAGTTTGGGATTGAATATTGCCGGTGAGAAGTTTGAAGCTTGTGCCAGTGGTAATGGTCCGGTAGATGCTGCCATCAAAGCATTGAAAAAGATTGTAGAACGCCACATGACTCTGAAAGAGTTTACTATTCAGGCTATCAGTAAGGGAAGTGATGATGTAGGTAAAGTGCACATGCAGGTAGAATACGATAACCAGATTTATTATGGTTTTGGTGCCAATACAGATATTATTGCTGCTTCGGTAGAAGCCTACATCGACTGTATTAACAAATTCAAATCGTAAAAAAGAGATTGACAGTCGGTTTGGTATTACAGAGATTGATTGAAAGAGTAAATAGTAATTAGTAAAATAGTAAATAAACAGATGAATACATTATTTGATAAGATATGGGATGCCCACGTGGTGACTACTGTGGAAGATGGCCCTACACAGCTTTATATTGATCGGTTATATTGTCACGAAGTGACTAGTCCGCAGGCTTTTGCGGGATTGCGTGAACGTGGAATCGGAGTGTTGCGTCCGGAAAAGGTATTTTGTATGCCCGACCATAATACACCGACACACGATCAGGATAAGGAGATTGAAGATCCGATTTCTAAAACGCAGGTGGACACGCTGACGCAGAATGCGAAGGATTTTGGTCTGACACACTACGGCATGATGCATCCGAAGAATGGTATTATTCATGTGGTAGGTCCCGAACGTGGTTTGACCTTGCCGGGAATGACGATTGTTTGCGGTGACTCTCATACTTCTACTCACGGTGCAATGGGAGCGATTGCTTTCGGTATCGGAACGAGCGAGGTGGAAATGGTGCTGGCTTCACAATGTATTCTCCAGTCGAGACCGAAAACAATGCGTATCACTGTAGACGGTGAACTGGGTAAAGGGGTGACTGCAAAGGATGTGGCTCTGTATATGATGTCTAAGATGACTACCAGTGGTGCTACGGGTTACTTCGTGGAATATGCAGGTTCGGCTATCCGCAATCTGACAATGGAGGGACGTCTTACCCTTTGCAACCTTTCTATTGAAATGGGTGCGCGTGGTGGTATGGTTGCTCCGGATGAAGTGACTTTTGAATATATCAAAGGACGTGAAAGTGCTCCGCAAGGCGAAGCATGGGACAAGGCTTTGGCTTATTGGAAGACATTGAAGAGTGATGATGATGCCGTGTTTGATAAAGAAGTCCGTTTCGAAGCGGCTGATATTGAACCGATGATTACCTACGGAACGAATCCGGGTATGGGTATGGGAATCACACAGCATATTCCTACTATGGAAGGAATGAGTGAAGCTGCACAGGTTTCGTTCAAGAAATCAATGGAGTATATGGGATTCCAACCGGGTGAATCTTTGTTGGGTAAGAAGATTGATTATGTATTCCTTGGTGCTTGTACAAACGGTCGTATTGAAGATTTCCGTGCATTTGCTTCCATCGTGAAAGGTCGTAAGAAAGCGGAGAATGTAATTGCATGGCTGGTTCCGGGTTCATGGATGGTAGACGCACAGATCCGTAAGGAAGGAATCGACAAGATATTGACGGAAGCCGGATTTGCTATCCGTCAGCCGGGATGTTCTGCTTGTCTGGCAATGAACGATGATAAGATTCCTGCCGGAAAGTATTCGGTATCTACCAGCAACCGTAATTTCGAAGGACGTCAGGGCCCCGGTGCACGCACTTTGCTGGCTAGTCCGCTGGTAGCTGCCGCTGCTGCGGTGACAGGTGTGATTACCGATCCGAGAGAGCTGATGTAATTTAACCGTAATTCGTAAATCATTAAATTGTAAATAAGACGATGGCTAAGACAAAATTTAATATAATAACAAGTACTTGTGTACCTCTTCCTTTAGAAAACGTAGATACTGACCAGATCATTCCGGCACGTTTCCTGAAAGCAACCACTCGTGAAGAAAAATTCTTTGGTGATAATCTTTTTCGTGACTGGCGTTATAATGCTGACGGTTCCCTGAACAAGGATTTTGTGTTGAACAATCCTACTTATAGCGGACAGATATTGGTGGCAGGAAAAAACTTCGGTTCGGGTTCCAGCCGTGAACACGCTGCCTGGGCTATTGCAGGATATGGTTTCCGCGTGGTGGTATCCAGTTTCTTTGCCGATATTCATAAGAATAATGAGTTGAACAACTTTGTGCTGCCGGTGGTTGTTACCGAGGAGTTTCTGCAGGAGTTGTTTGATTCGATAGAAGCGGACCCGAAGATGGAAGTGGAAGTGAACCTTCCCGAACAGACCATCACCAACAAGGCGACAGGTAAAAGTGAACATTTCGAAATCAATGCTTACAAGAAACTTTGTTTGATGAACGGATTGGACGATATCGATTTCTTGTTAAGCAATAAAGATAAAATAGAAGAATGGGAAAAGAAGGCGTGAAAATAGAAATCATGGACACAACGCTCCGTGATGGTGAACAAACCAGCGGAGTATCTTTCGTGCCTCATGAGAAACTAATGATCGCCCGTTTACTGTTAGAAGATTTAAAGGTAGACCGGGTGGAGGTTGCTTCGGCGCGTGTGTCGGACGGTGAGTTTGAAGCCGTGAAGATGATTTGCGACTGGGCGGCCCGTCGTAGTCTGCTCCATAAAGTGGAAGTGCTCGGCTTTGTCGACGGGCATACTTCTGTCGATTGGATTCAGCGTACCGGTTGCCGTGTGATTAATCTTCTTTGCAAAGGTTCACTGAAGCATTGTACGCAACAACTGAAAAAGACACCGGAAGAACATCTGGCGGATATCATAAGTGTGGTGCATTATGCCGACGAACAGGATATAACCGTCAATGTTTATCTGGAAGATTGGAGCAACGGTATCAAAGATTCTCCCGAATATGTATTTCAGTTGATGGATGGATTGAAAGAGACGAGTGTCAAGCGTTTTATGTTGCCTGATACGTTGGGTATCTTGAATCCTTTGCAAGTGATAGAGTATATGCGGAAGATGAAGAAACGTTATCCGAATACTCATCTCGATTTCCATGCGCACAATGATTATGATTTGGCTGTGAGTAATGTCCTTGCCGCGGTATTAAGCGGTGTCAAAGGATTGCATACAACCATCAACGGATTGGGTGAACGGGCAGGAAATGCTCCTCTCGCAAGTGTGCAGGCTATCCTGAAAGACCATTTCAATGCGGTGACAAATATCGACGAAAGCCGTTTGAATGATGTCAGCCGGGTAGTGGAGTCTTATTCGGGAATTGTGATACCTGCCAATAAACCGATTGTAGGTGAGAATGTCTTTACGCAAGTGGCCGGAGTGCATGCCGACGGGGATAATAAGAATAATCTCTACTGCAATGATTTGCTTCCCGAACGTTTTGGCCGCAAGCGCGAATATGCATTGGGTAAGACAAGCGGTAAAGCAAATATCCGTAAGAACCTCGAAGATCTCGGATTGGAGCTGGACGAAGATGCTATGCGCAAGGTAACGGAACGCATCATCGAGTTGGGCGACAAGAAAGAACTGGTTACACAGGAAGATTTGCCGTACATTGTTTCGGATGTGTTGAAACATGGAGCAGTGGGTGAGAAGGTTAAACTGAAGAGCTATTTTGTGAATCTGGCTCATGGGTTGAAACCGATGGCAACGTTGAAGATAGAAATCAACGGAAAAGAGTACGAAGAGAGTTCAGGCGGCGATGGTCAGTATGATGCTTTTGTTCGTGCGCTGCGTAAAATATATAAGGTGACATTAGGACGTAAATTCCCGATGTTGACCAATTATGCGGTAACCATCCCTCCCGGTGGACGTACAGATGCATTTGTGCAGACAGTTATCACGTGGAGTTATGATGAGCAGGTGTTCCGTACCCGCGGACTCGATGCCGACCAGACAGAGGCTGCCATCAAGGCTACTATGAAGATGTTGAACCTCATCGAAGATGAATACGAGAAGAGCAAGTGAGAAACAACTTGCCCGAAGAATGTTTTTTATAAGAATATATAAATAGAAGAATAAACGATTATGGATTTTAAAATTGCTGTATTAGCAGGCGACGGCATCGGACCGGAGATCTCTGTGCAAGGTGTAGATGTGATGAGTGCCGTTTGCGAGAAGTTTGGTCACAAAGTAAGTTACGAATATGCAATCTGTGGAGCTGATGCGATTGATAAAGTAGGCGATCCGTTTCCGGAAGCAACTTATCAGGTTTGTAAAGAGGCGGATGCTGTTTTGTTCTCTGCCGTAGGTGATCCGAAATTTGACAATGATCCTACTGCCAAGGTACGTCCGGAACAAGGCTTGCTGGCTATGCGTAAGAAACTGGGTCTTTTCGCTAATATCCGTCCGGTACAGACATTCAAATGCCTGATCCACAAATCTCCGTTGCGTGCGGAGTTGGTAGAGAATGCCGATTTTATCTGTATCCGTGAGCTGACCGGAGGTATGTATTTCGGTGAAAAGTACCAGGATAATGATAAGGCGTATGATACAAACTATTATACTCGTCCGGAAATCGAACGTATTTTGAAGATGGCTTTCGAATATGCGATGAAGCGCAGAAAACATCTGACTGTGGTAGATAAGGCAAATGTGTTGGCTTCTTCCCGTCTGTGGCGTCAGATTGCACAGGAAATGGCTCCGAACTATCCGGAAGTGACAACTGATTATATGTTTGTGGATAATGCTGCAATGAAGATGATTCAGGAACCTGCTTTCTTCGATGTGATGGTAACGGAAAATACATTCGGTGACATCCTGACTGACGAAGGTTCTGTAATCAGTGGTTCTATGGGCTTGCTTCCTTCTGCTTCTACAGGTGAAAGTACTCCGGTATTTGAACCTATTCACGGTTCATGGCCGCAGGCTAAGGGATTGAATATTGCTAATCCGTTGGCACAGATTCTTTCTGTAGCTATGTTGTTCGAGTATTTCGATCTTAAAGAAGAGGGTGCATTGATTCGTAAAGCCGTAGATGCTTCTTTGGATGAGAATGTACGTACGCCGGAAATCCAGGTGGCTGACGGTGCTAAGTACGGAACAAAAGAAGTAGGACAGTGGATTGTTGATTATATCAAGAAAGCTTGATAAACCCGGATAAAAAAGTAAAAGCCTGGCATCGGATAACGGTGTCGGGCTTTTACTTTTTAGTTCGAAATAGTGTTGTTGTGTTCTACCAACTTTTAATAGTGGAGTATAGAACGATACCGAGTATGGTCAGTAATCCTACATAAATAGTGACTGACCATTGTTTTATTTCTTTTCTCTTCGTGCGGGTGGAAGGTTCCAGATAGATGGCTGCTTTGTGGGCGATAGTGCAGAACAACCAACCGCCGAATCCTCCGATAATACCTCCTACGAGTAAATCACCGGGATAATGTACACCCAGATATATACGTGTGTAGCAGTTGAGTATTGCCCAGGTCAGGATGAAAATGCTTAGCCAACGTTTACGGAACAGGAATATGACAAACATGGCAAAACCTAATGAATTGGCGGCATGGCACGATGGGAAACCGTAGCTTCCTCCGCGGTAACCATTTACGATATATACTAGATCTACAATCGGGTTCTCCGGATTGGCGGGACGCAGACGTGCTACTACCGGACGAATGATGCTGCTGCACATTTGGTCGGCAAAGGTGATAGTCAGTGCAATGGCAGCCACGTAACACAGTACTACTTTCCAGTGGAAGTTTTTTAATAAAATATACAATATAGTGGCATACATGGGAATCCAGATGAATTTACCCGTGAAAGAACTCATGAAATAATCCCAGAAAGGGGAATGTATACCATTGAAGGACAAGAAGATATTTGTATCTATCTCCGAAAGATATTGGACAATTCCGGTGTGTATCATCAGGCTTTATTGATCTATTTTTAATGTCGCAAATATACAATAAAGAATAGAAAATTGTCCTATATTACTTTATAAATATTCAATATAACTCATTTCCTAGCGTTTCGCCAGGTCGTCGTAGAGCTTCTGCAGGAACGCTTTTCCTTTTTCCAGGTTGGCTCCTTTGGCAGTACCTTCGTCCAGTTGCACAGTATTGGCATCGAGGTTATATACCAATTGATTATCGGCGGTAATCATTCCGAAATAATTCGGCCGGGTAAAGTATGCGAAATGAGGTGACGCCGGATTCATGATATTTTTGCTGAAAGTAAATTCATCATGCGGCAATCCTAGTTGAGCGAGCAGGGTAGCGGCGATGTCTATTTGTGAAGCATAAGTATCTACAACCAAGGGTTGTTTTATTGCACCTCCAATTAAAATCAGTGGAATGGTTTGGCCGTCCAGCGGATTTTCTATTGGATACGGATATGCACCCTGATGATCGGGAACGAGTACAAACAGTGTATTTTTCCATAGCGGTGTCTCTTGATACTGTTTCACGAAATCTCCCACGCAACTATCGGCATAGGCAAAAGAATTGAGGATTTTGTCATCCAGTCTGTGGAACGGGACTTCGAATGGTTCGTGGCTGCTTGATGTCTGTACAAGTTTCAGAAACGGTTTTTTTTGTTTTTCTTCTTTCAGGTCTTTCATCAGGCGTTGGAATAAGACGTGATCCTGTGCTCCCCATTTTCCTGTACGTTCGGACAGAGGAAAATCTTTATCGGAAATAATCTTCTCGATGCCGGAAGATACCAGGTAAGAGCGCATATTGGTAAAATCGGCATCTCCACCATAGTAATATTCCAGATTATATCCTGCGTTTTTCAAGCTGCGGGGGATAGAAGGAAGTTTGTCCGTCTTTTCGGGATATTTCATGATGCTGGTGCTTGGCTGTCCGGGATATCCGCTGATAATGGATGCCAGTCCGCGGTCTGTACGGAAACTGCTACCGTAGAAGTTGCTGAATAGTATGCCTTCCTTTGCGAATTTATCCATGTTGACAGCCACATTGGGTTGTCCTCCGAAAGTTTCCATCAAGTGTGTGGAGAAACTCTCAAGGATAATAAAAATAATGTTCGGACGTTGTGTATTCAATAATTGGGGGATGCTGTCTGTTGCTGCGACAGGTTTGTCTACCATCTCTGCAAATAATTCGTCGGCTATTTTCGGGTCCATGAAGCGATATTGCTTATCGAAATTATTCTGGTGGGTGGCGGAATACATGAAGCTGAATGCCGGATTGATGGCTGCATGATTCATGCGTTGGTCCTGACTGAAATACACCTTGCTCAAATTCATGGTGGATACGCTGAATCCGCCCCGGATAGGGATGAAGAGTGCCGCTGTCAGCAAAAGGAGCGCAAGCGAGACATTCTGACGTCGATAAGGTATTTTCAGGGCCTTTTTCTCCCGGATAAGGACGTAATAGAAAATGAAGTATAAAATTGCTGCATAGATCAGCATTGATAAGATTCCCAATAGTACAAACCAAAAGCTGACGCTTGCCATAGCATCTTTGGGGGAAGAGAAGAAATAGAAAACGGGGGTGGCATCCAGACGGAATCCCCAAAAGCCGTATAATCCCAGGTCGATGATAAAAATGCAGGCCATGATAAAGGCGATTACCCCGAAGTATCCTTGCCGGATGCGGCGGAGTATGGATGAATTGGTCCAGGCGGAGGCGATGAGCAGTAAGCCGGGGATAGCGGTCAGGTAACCTGCAAGAGATAAATCCAGAGGCAATCCGTGCCACATGACGCGGAAGTAGTCACCTAAAGATACATTGGTATATAAGTCATGGTAGTAAACCATGAAGATTGGTTTCTGAAGAACGAATAAAAGAACAAATAAAAAATAGGTCGTGAGAAATTGTATGATTCTCTTTTTCATATCTGTAAACTTAAAAAGATTGAACGGATACAAAGTTACTATACTTTTCCTTATCTTTCTCATGAAGTGATATAAAACATACCTTTTTTTCCATATCTTTGTCGTGTCTGTGACAAAAATAAAGTAATAAGATGGCAAAGATTGCAAGGAAACTAACAGATTTAGTGGGGAATACCCCTTTGATGGAACTTTCCGGTTATAGCGGAAAGTACGGTCTGGAACAAAATATTATTGCCAAACTGGAGGCTTTTAATCCAGCGGGAAGTATAAAAGACAGGGTGGCTCTTTCGATGATTGAAGATGCCGAAGCTCGGGGAGCATTGAAACCCGGTGCAACGATTATTGAGCCGACAAGTGGAAATACAGGTGTCGGGTTGGCAATGGTAGCCACTATTAAAGGGTATCACTTGATATTGACCATGCCCGAAACAATGAGCCTGGAACGGCGGAATCTGTTGAAAGCGCTGGGTGCGCAGATTGTATTGACAGACGGGTTAGGAGGGATGACAGCTTCTATTGCCAAGGCGCAGGAGTTGCGTGATAGTATTCCCGGTTCGGTGATCTTACAACAATTTGAGAATCCGGCTAATGCGGCTGTTCATGAGCGGACGACAGGTGAAGAGATCTGGCGGGATACAGACGGTGAAGTGGCTGTTTTTGTGGCCGGAGTGGGCACCGGAGGAACGGTCTGCGGTGTAGCCCGTGCTTTGAAGAAACATAATCCGGATATTTATATTGTCGCTGTGGAACCGGCATCGTCTCCTGTATTGGCAGGAGGAGAGGCGGCTCCGCATCGTATTCAGGGTATCGGAGCGAATTTTATTCCCAAACTTTATGATGTTTCTGTGGTAGATGAAGTGATGGGGGTGCCCGATGATGAAGCGATTCGTGCGGGACGTGAGTTAGCGGCGACGGAAGGTCTGTTGGCGGGAATTTCTTCGGGAGCAGCCGTGTATGCTGCCCGTCAGCTGTCATTGCGTCCGGAATTTAAGAACAAAAAAATAGTAGCGTTGTTACCTGATACGGGAGAGCGTTATTTGTCGACCGAACTGTTTGCTTTTGACGCATATCCATTGGATTAATTCATTCATTATAAAAAGACCTGAACCATGGTAAGAATAATTATAGCTTTACTTTTTTGTTTTCCGGCTGTTGCCTTTGCACAAACTTATCAGCAATTGTCCGAGAGAGCCATTGAATGTATTGAGAAAGACAGTCTTCCCAAAGCAGAGGAACTTTTGCTTCAGGCTTTGAAGTTAGAACCGAAGAACGCTAAGAATGCATTACTCTTTTCTAACTTAGGTTTAGTCCAGCGCCGTTTGGGTGAGTTTGATAAAGCGTTGGAGTCTTATTCTTTTGCACTGAATTTTGCTCCTTTGGCAGTTCCTATTTTACTCGACCGTGCCGCCATTTATATGGAAATGGGAAAAACAGACCGTGCTTATACCGATTATTGCCAGGTGCTTGATGAGGATAAGCAGAACAAGGAAGCTTTGTTGATGCGTGCTTATATTTATGTGCTCCGCCGCGATTATCCGGCTGCGAGAATGGATTATAATCGTTTATTGGAACTTGATCCGCAGAGCTATAGCGGACGGCTGGGATTAGCTACTTTGGAGCAGAAAGAAGGAAAATTCCGGGAAGCTCTTGAAATTTTGAATAAGATGATTACGGCTACTCCTGACGATGCGACTCTTTATATTGCCCGTGCCGACGTGGAACGTGAGATGAAACACGAAGATTTGGCGTTGGTTGATTTGGAGGAAGCGATCCGGTTGGATGCCTCGTCGGCTGATGCTTATTTGTTGCGTGGAAATATCTATCTGGTACAGAAAAAAAAGGCATTGGCAAAATCGGACTTTGAGAAAGCCATTTCGCTGGGAGTACCTCCTGCCGATTTACACGAGCAGTTGAAACAATGTAGATAACCATTTCAATACTTATTCCCTGTCATCGTGTGATTGGCGGTAACTGTGCTTTGACCGGTTATGCGGGTAGGCTGCCGACAAAAAAGGCTTTACTGGATTTGGAGTCGGATGTCAGGTGAACTGCCGGATTAGGTTGACGAAATCTTTACCATACTTTTTCTTCTTATATTCTCCGATACCGCTGATAGATCCGAAATCTTCAATGGTGGTAGGTCGTGAAATGCTGAGCAGA
>OHAB01001653.1_pt1 | contig 12332 bp, 13 predicted proteins | sample 1577031 | NCBI WGS metagenome assembly OHAB01 (sample SAMEA3541477, study PRJEB24748) | human gut metagenome | biome: human gut; feature: human-associated habitat; material: faeces | place: China | collected 2012 | reverse complement strand
CGGAATTCTTAGCGGGTGCCTGCCCCGTGGAAAGCTGGAGTTCGGAAGCTACGGGTGTTTCAATAGGCCCTGTCTTCGGTTCAGGTTGCTCTTCTTGGGGCGCTTCTTGTTGCGGAATCGTTCTTTTTTCCTTCTCTGCCAGTGTTGCTGGTTCCTCAATTTCCGCAACGGTCGCTTCCTTGGCGCTCACAGCGGTTTCTGCGGCTGGGACGGGTGTTTCCTCGACCGCGTTGCCATGTGGCCACACAGCGGCGCACAGGGCGACACATGCGGCAATCATTGTCACTATGATGAGTTTCTTCATTTCTCTTCCTCCTTAGATGCGAAACGAGCGCCTGATCCCATTGCCGTTTGGCAGGAGACTGAGCGCTCGTTTTCGTAGTGATTCAATTCTACGGAGAGTTTCCACGCCAGTTCAAATCCAGCGATAAAGCTGTCGATGGAGGTGTCCTCCACAATGCGGTCCTTTGCGTCGATGATCTGGAGCACCAACCGTCGCTCCGGTTTGTCCAATGCTTCGATAAGCGCCTGGTGGCACGCTTCAATTTCCTGCTTCTGCGCCGGGAGCTCCGGAGGAGTGTAGAAGCAGTCGTATAGGTCTTTCAGCAGCTTATTTTTCATGCGCTCGCCTCCTTGCAGCACAAACATATACCACAGGTCAGCAGGAATAGCTACTGAAAGATTTGGAAAAATAGGGGCTGAAACGCATAGTTTCAGCCCCTATTGAGGATGCGGGGTACCCGTGGTGACTTGCGAATGATGATAAGCAACATTATGGCGCAACCACTTTCCGCAAGATAGAATCAAGTCAATGCACCGTTGTCTTCCACCTTTTCCACTTCGGACAGTTCTTCCCAATCTCCAAGGTTTCCGCACCTACGAAGATACTCAAGGCCACCGTCCACGGCACACGAACCGCAGCTGCAAAACTTGAAATCATGGACAGTCTTACTTTCAATAATGTCTCCACATTTCTTGCATCTGATCGCGTTCCTGATAATTCTCGGCATGATTATCATCTACTTTCATCATTGTTAAGGGTATACATGCGAACTATTGATCATATCCCCGCATTTAACAATGCGTCTCCTATCCTTTTTACAAGCGGAACGACTAAGGCATTGCCCATGCAAAAATATCGCATTCGCTCAGGCATTCCTGTATCTGTCCAGTCAGCCGGGAATCCATTTAATCGCTCACATTCGATTGGTGTCAACACCCGTAGGCGACCAGTCATCGGGTCCTGTATGACATGAGAAGTCCGACCAACTTGAGATTCCGAGGTCAGCATCGTTCTTGAAGGCTTCTCCAACGATTCTGGAAATTGAACGCTGCCCTCAGAAAAATAATACTGCCTGCCATCTTGCCGCTGCCGCTTCTCACGCTTTGCCCCCTTGGAGTAGGTCCATCGGGGCATGTCTTCGGTGCGAAGGAAATAGTGCTCATCCACTGGACCTGTTTCTAATATGTCCTTTAGAGGCGTGGCTTCTACTCGCTGCGGAGTTACATCAACAGAGTATATCCGTCCGTTCATCATAACGCCAGCATTATAGAGATATACTCGCTGATTTCTTGAAACAGTTGAAATATCAGCATATTCTAATTCGTCGATCCAACTTTCAACATATGACCTGCTATGATTTTGAACAGGAAACGCTTTTGCCAAAATACCATTCTCCATAACATGCTTGTGCATAGACTTAAGACCTTGCACACATACCGCTTCTGCAAAATCGCAAAAAATCTCCGTTTGATTATGAGAGGCCATGATAAAGGTCCGCCGCCGTCGTTGAGCATATCCATAGTCAGCAGCATTGATGACTCTCCACTCAACGGCATAGCCTTTCTCATAGAGGCATCGTAATATGATAGAAAAGTCACGACCGGACTGTTTGGCCGGAGAGCGGACCAATCTGTCCACATTTTCCAGCAACACATACTTTGGTCTTCTTTCTCTGAGGATATCATCTATTTGCCACCAAAGCGCACCCTTAGTTCCCTTAATTCCTGCGGAATTTTTCTTCATGATAGAATAGTCCTGACACGGGAATCCTCCAACAAGCAGATCATGGTCAGGTACATCGATTTTAGCTTTGGCGATATCTTGGCAAACATGGTACTTTTGACTGCCAAAATGCGCAGTGTAGCACTCAAAAGCATACTGCTCTCGCATAGACGGCTCCCATTGGTTTGCCCATATCACTTTGAACCTATCAGACGCAGATTCCAAGCCTAAGCGGAAACCGCCTACGCCTGCAAAAAGCTCTACTGTTCTGATAGTCTCCATAAATGTAACTCCAATGTAAAGTGCTGATATCACTCTTCATAGTCAATGGTTTCTTGCGCATCTGCGCTGTCTATCAGCTGCGCAAGAATGACTTCCTCGATTGTAGCAACACATGTCGATAAGTCTTTGATGACTTCTTTTTCCCAAAAGTGAATGGGGACCCATCCAGCCTGCATCAACATCTGGTCGTCCCGAAGGTCGCGAGCCATGTTTTCTTCGATTTTTTCAATCCAATACTCTCGATTCCGTTTAAGCCGCATCTTTCGGGTTTCCCAGTCTTTCCCGTGCCAAAACTCACCGTCTACAAAGACAGCGATATGGTATTTTAGTATCGCTATATCCGGAGACCCCGGCAGCCTCTTGTCATTCTTTCGGTAACGATAGCCCTGGTGCCAAATGGCTTCTGCTAAAAGCGTCTCAGCTTTGCCACCCTTCAGTTTGACCTTGGACATACGCTTTCGGGTCTCGGGAGTAGAGTCATATGATTTGGGGTGCTTCATCGTCTTCGCTGTACCAAATCCCCACAAGCTTCCCATAGTCTCCCTTGAGGAAGTGGGGCTACACCTGTTCGCTGAAAACTATCAATTAGCTTTGAAATGCCGATGTGTTCTCTGATATGCGAAATAACAGTCAGGTGTGAAAGACAATTGTTGATTCGTCCGGTTGAAATATTCCAACTGTCTCTTTGTAAATACGAATATTTGCAATCTTCATTTTGGGCCAAAAGATCGTTATAGTATAAAAATCCCTCTAAGGATATTCCATCTAATAAACCAAACCGATCATTTAGTGTATCTAAAACATCGGTATCTATTTCCAGTGAGTTCCATGAAAAAAGGAGATTTTCCGAAGAAATCACATTGCCCACAGAAATATCAATTGTTTCACAGAGATACTCAGCTTCATTATGGCTATAACCAATCATGTACGCAATTCTCAAGAAAAGTGTTGCAAGAACATCAGTATCTGCACGATGATTGCGACCAATAATATCGATGATGTCCCAAATTTTCTTGAAATCCATATCAGCAGCATATGAACCGTCTGCTTTTTGGAGTACAGGGCGGGCATCTAACGGATAATTGCGATTTCCTTCGCGTGTACTTTCAATTCCTGGATACTGCATATAAACTTTTTCACCACATCTGGTTTCGTATAAAAGAATGCGCCTTTCTGTGGTTCCATTTTCTAAACCTTCACGAGAAAGCGCATGAAAACTCGCAATATTTTCTCGCTTTTGGTTTTCTGTTGCTCGATACGGTGTCTGCATCGGAATAGTTGTACGCACTCTGTTGCGAAGCAACTCGTTTGAAATCAGCGGCATAAAATAATCCCCCTATCGATTTATCTGTTCTGCAATATATGTGTTATTTAGCCAGAAGCACTGCTTGGTCACCATACGACCATCAGGCAGCGGCAACTTGTCAGATGCATCTTTGCCGTGTGGCCTCACATGGGCGACAGGACTCTCGGCCTGCTTCGGCAGGTTATTGCTGACTCCGCGAGGAGTATGGATCAACTGAACTCCTTCGCGAATCGTTTGGACAGTTCGTGCCCAAACTCGATGTACTTCTTCAAGGTCATCATTTGGTATATTCCAAAACATGACACGGTCGAATACATACGCTCCATCACCCCGCTCCTGGAAGATAACAAACAGAAACTTCGTAGGCGCCAAATAGTTATAGAGTTCCGATTCTTCCCAAACATCCTCCTGACTTAGCTCAATGAAATCAAACGTGGGAAAGGACATGCTTTCCTTGATTTTACCGTTGCTTTGGACTCGGATGGTTTTCGGGACAATGCCTGCCTTTTGGAACTCTTCCGTATAGGCAATGCGACCTTTGACATCCAACATCCTCGCCAGAAGGATTTCGTTGAGGCTCTTGGCCTTGCTGTCAACACCGAAATGTGCCTTGAGCTCGTACTGAGTCATTCCGTAGTAGGGCTTGACTTTGTCGATAATATATTCTTCAAAAGTTTTGGCGTGCAGAACATCTGCGGATTTGATAATGCGGGGACTCTCTGCATTGCCAAATATATACTTGTTGAGGATCTGCGTCATGTACGATGATTTCAGAGAATATGCCCGCTGTTTTGCAGGAAGCTCCGAAAACGGTTGCTGCCGAACGCTGGACGCATTGGCTCCCTTTGTACAAGCCGCAAGATAGAGTGTGTCACCCTCCGAGAGTTCATGAGCACGGCCTGCACGAACCTTTTCCATGATAGTTTCCCAGTCATGCTCAATGATAGCAAGATCCTCTTCCGGGAAACTAAACAAAACCGCCTCATCTATCCGAAAATCACCCTTGGGCTTGTCTGCAAGGTGCTCATAGGACATGAGAAGCATGGTGTTGCATTTATGCCAAAAGGCACTGGTTTGGAAGGTCTTATCGTACTCCTCCATATAGTTGATGATATTGCAGACCAGCCGTTCCTTGGCACGGATCCCGTTTTTCCCACGCAGATAGGGCGTAACTTTCAGTTCTACGCCAGCCTCCGGGAAGTCCGGCTCGGACTCGGAGTTGGGCGTGTAGCCGAACCAGCTCTCTTCGATAACAGTTCCGATAGCACCTTTTCCCGTGGCCAAACGGCCAGTTTTATCGACATCCCGGAGCGGGATACCCTTGATCTCCTGCGCACGCCGCAGAATCGATTCTTTGGTCACATACTGTGTTCCCTCCACTGCTTCCAACTCCTTTTCTATGATCTCATTATGAACGACCATGGGTCTTGCGCATTGCTACGCAAGACCCATGGATATCATTCTGATTTTGATATAGCTTATTTTTCTTCAGCTATGATCGTATCCAGAACTCTACCCATTCTGGTTATCATCGGTACGACCAGGGCATTGCCCATGCAAAAGTATCTCATCCTATCAGGCATACCTGTATTTGTCCAGTCATCATCAAACCCCTGAAGGCGTTCGGCCTCAACAGGTGTCAACAAGCGGAGCTCTCCTGTTCCAGGGTCTGCTACAACATGAGTGGATCGGTTTAGCGTAGATTCACTGGTCAGCATGGTCCGTCCCGGTCTATCCCACGGATCCGGAAACGCTACAGGTCCCTCAGAGAACACATACTCATGACCGTTCGCAGATGTTCTTGGGATCTTCTTTGCTCCCTTCAGATACACCCATTTGGCTTTCTTATCACTTGGAATATAATATTTCTCATCCACATTTTTTTGAAGAATTTCGCCAAGAAGAATCGCTCTTTCTTCTGTTTCTGCAATTCTGGAAGTATATATCTTACCCGCATGCATATAACCGGCATTTTCGAACATGAATGCAAAGTTATCACTCACGTCTACAATGTCTTTGCTAATCACAGCTTCAGTTAATTGCCCCATATTCTGAATAGGAAAGGTCTTTGCCATCAATCCTTTCGCTTTGATGACCGATTCTGCAGGTACTTTAGACATCTTCTGCCCGTAAACTGTGTTGTCCTTATATGCGTAGATAAATGTTCTGCGACGGCGTTGTGCTGCACCATACTGTGCAGCATTAACGACTCGCCATTCCACACTATAGCCTTCCTGGGCAAGACACGCAAGAATAACGCCGAAGTCACGTCCTCGCTGTTTGGCTGGGGATTTAAGTAATCTATCTACATTCTCGAAGATGCAGAACGGTGGCTTTTTTGCGATGATAGTATCTCTTATCTGCCACCATAGTACGCCCTTTTTACCTTCGATGCCATGAGAAGACGACAGGGTGTGTGCTACACTATAGTCCTGACAAGGGAAGCCACCCACGAGAAGCGTGTGGTCGGGAATGGCCTGCTTGTCCATCGTGCTGATGTCTTCTCCAGTATGAAATTCATTATTCAGGTCTGGACTGTCTCCAAAGTGCTGCACATAGCAGTTGTGTGCCCATTGTGTCCTTGCACCGGGTTCCCACTGTGAGAACCATGTAGTCTCCCAGCCCGCTTCCAGTCGTTCGAATCCCAATCGGAATCCGCCGACACCTGCGAATAACTCGCAGATAGTCTTTTGCATAATAAAGCCCTCCTTTGACCGACATGCGGTCAGCTCGCTTATTTTTCATAGACCGAGCCGTAGCTCATGTTAGCACCGGCAGACGCCGGATCGTTGGTCTATATCATCTAATGAGTATACCACAGTTATCTAAAAAAATCAGCAGCTATATTCTCTGATAATTCTTTTATTTGCTTTAAATCTTTGTTCTTCGTTCAATCTATTCGCTTTCACCATCAACAAAAATTTCCGGGTAGTTAATACGAACAGTACCAAGCGTTTCTAACATATCTTCGTCGGAAACTTCAAAAATCTCAGAAGAAATCTTTAGCTGGCCATCCAAATATGCAACAAATGCAGAATATGGATTTTTTGTAAGCAGTAATGCTTGTTCTCGCAAAAATCCATGCTTTTGCAAGCCAATAACCTGCTCATTACACGTCCCATATTCCACATATTCATACCAATCATTTATCAACGCCTTTTCTCCCCGTATTTTAATGATTGCTTCCGAAAAGCGCAAAAAATACATGGAAAACTTGTAGTTTATTATCTGTTCTATGTCTTTCATCGCTTCATTAATAACCTGATTTTTGTGGTTAGCCGAGCCGTTATATTTCTCCAAATGATATGTCGGATCATATGACACAAGCCTTCCGCCCTGCTCCTGATAGTGAGAAATGGCTCCGCGAATGATTTCGTGTAGTCCATGGCCCTCCATCCATTGCAGCAGAATCACTGTATAATAATTAAGCCTATCTCCCTTTCCCAAAGTACCCTTTTCGTATATCGGCCAATTGAATATCTGAGAAAGCTTTTTGAGAAAACTTAAACAGGTATGATAGTCGAAATTATCCGGATAGGATATTTCGGTATTTGAAACAGCTTGATACAACGAGTACTTCTGCAGGGCTGAAATATTGATATCGTCATCTTTGCTTACAATTTCTCCAAAAATTCTCCTAATATCAATAATGTTCTGTGGCGTGAGGACGTCGTCTTTTCTGAAATCTCGAACAATGTAGCTGTCGTTCTTTGCACATATGTCATGTACAAGCATGTTTAAACACTTTGTTGCGTATTCATAGGATGTTTCTGTAAAGCCACGATCCGAGTATTTTTCACCAGCTTCAATCAAATTTGTCTTCCCCTGCAGCAATGTAGAAACAATCGCTTTTTTGTGCTTCTTCTCAAGTGCTTTCTGTGGTAGTAACTCTTGATTCGGTAAAGGTTTTAAAAGTACTTCATCAAAGTATTTTTGTTTCCGCTTATCGTCGATAAGAATATAGACATTTCCCATTTCATTTAGAGTGACCCGCCCCGCCCGTCCAATCAGATTGAAGGCATCTATGGTCGACATTGCCGAAGGCCCCTTCTTGTTATCAAACACAAACAAATTATCTGCTGGCACATTTACGCCTTCCAAAAGAGTGCTTGTGCAAAAGCAATATTTAATCAGCCCCTTGCGTAAAAGGGACTCTATTTTCGCACGTATTTCTGCAGGCAAAGCTCCAATATGATAGGCGATTCCGTGGCGAATCATTCGAGCAAGATAATATTCCTTATGAATTTTTTGCTCTATTTGCTTAGCAATTGCGTTTAGCTCTGGTTCAATTTTATTAGTACATGTTCCTATGCGCTGGCAAAGTTCCATTGCATAAATTACCGCTTTGTTGGCTGAAGAAACATATATGAGATTGCACTTACCACCCAAGCGAGTTACAGCTCCAAGTTTATCAGAAACGCCATCGAGCAGATTCCCGCATGGCACAAGTTGGTTGGAAAGTGCATTAACAACATATGCCGTTTTCTGATTTAAATCCAGATATATTTTATTCTGAATAACAGGAGAAAAACGAAAAGATCTCCCTGATACTTTGTTGCCATCTTGATTATAGAAATTTGTTAACTCCAAATAGATATCTGGATTTGGAATTACTGGTGACGAAAAATAAATGTGCACAAACGGTCGTTCTTTAAGCATATCAAGTATTTTATAGTAGATAATGCTTCGCTTGTCTTTATCTGATATTTTGTGCGCTTCATCAATAAATAAGTATTTAAATTCAATTTCTGGCTGCTTGAGTAATGAATGATAGAGCCGTTCAGGGGTAAGCACAGCGATAAATTTTTCATCTTGTTGTACAGCCGTCATAGTGGTAATAACTTTGTGACAATTAGCCCCCAAGTAATCTTTCAGTTCATTAATCAATTTATTTGCTATTTCAGATAGCAATGCTCTGGTTGGAACAACAATAACAAAGTTCTCGCTTACATTTTCCTTCAATTTGTTTTTTATGAAATTGATAATTACAAATGTCTTCCCCATGGAAGTTGGCGCAGAAAAGCTATAATATTGGCTTGCGGAAATGTCCTTCAGCGCAAATCTTTGAGTATCGAAAAATATTTTGTCTGAATCTGGGATACGATTTATTATTTGATGAGTGTAGTTACCCACATCGCGCAAAAAGTCATGTTGCACTATAATGTCATTCTTTGCTTTAACAAATTCCAGTGATGCAAAATTAGATACATTCTGATAAACGGATTCTTTGAAAATCGCTACCTCCTCTTCATTAGGAAAGAGCTGACCCAAAAGGATTATAATTTGTTGCGCCAGATTATTATGAATTTCCAGTTCAGATATAGATAATAGGTCAGCGTAACGCAATAGGGAACGGTATCCATCATCAAACACAGAATCTGTCACACTAAATAGAGAGCGAGTATACTCCACAAGTAAGCGTTCATATTGAACTTGCAATAGCTTGTCTTTATCTATATTTTTGAGGATAAGGTCCACCAGTCTATCGGCCATTCTTACGCCTCCTGTGTAAAATACCGTTGTTTTTTTGTTACTTTCTGCATTATGCTCCGCCTATCTTTCATAGCATCATGGAATGGCAGAAAATAAAAATTAAACTCGTAATTACGAATTTTGTATTTATTAATGAAGTCAACTATGGCTTTCTTTTGCGCTAATACTTGCGTAATATTCTTTTCAATGACCTTCTGATCGTATTCGTCATTGGTATCTGATTCTCCCTGATATTCAATACTGTATCCAATGAATATTCCGAACACAGTCTCTTTCTTTTTTCTGGGAATCGTTATTATATAATCTTTAAGCTCAGCAGCCTCTTCTTCGTCAGCAAATTGATTCAAAAGATGCGTATCCAAAAGAAGACGATCTTGTATGTTATAGGTGAGATATGCATCAATTGATAGAAAAGCTTCCTTAATAGCATCTTGCAAACTATTCTTTATTTTTGCTTCTCCAATTATCAATTGAAGTACTTTTTTCCCAACATCCGTTGTTCTGAACCGGTAATGTATTCCGTCACTTCCCTTTACATAGTCCATGTTGCTCGTTTTCAATTCAACTTTACTAAAAAGCTTAGGAGCCTTAAGATCTTGCTCAAGGAATAAATAAAGCAAGACTTCGCCCAACTCGCCGCCTGCACCTCTATCCTTGTCAGATGTGATTTTCCGAAGATGTTCAATTGCTTCAATAAGTATCAGACTTTGTTTGACAGGGTTCTTCTCAGCCTCAGCAAGTCTTTTTCTATCAAACACATACCGGGCAATATTAGGCAATAAATACTCATAGAGCTCGTCATAATTGAAAAGCTTGTTTTCTGTATTTAGCATAAACAAACGGAGATAATTCTTATTGTCTACATCGAATTCATGTTCGGCTACCTTATTAAAAATGCCGAATCCATCAGAATAGGATGTGAGTTTATGCATCTCGCTCATATTTACACTCGCCTTTCCCTATAGCCAGACACCTATTAGTCAAATTTTAAATCCGCAAAGTTAATTATATAATCAGCACCACTCATTCCGGCACGATCTCCACGATATCCTCTATCCGGCAATCCAGCGCTGCGCAAATCTTCATGAGTATCTCTGTGGTGACATGCCCATTTCGTCCCATCTTGGTGACGGAAGCTGGGCTGATGCCCGCCTTTTCACACAAGTCTTTCTTTTTCATGTCCTTATCGATGAGCAGCTTCCAGAGTTTTTTATAACTCACAGACATAAATATCTCCTCCGTACCAATATACAAAAAAATGCTCTGCTACTTGGCAGAGCATTCGGTCTATTGCAGCCATACTGCCAAGGCCTATTCCAACACTTGACAGCGTTGTCTATAATGATAGCACATTTGGGCAGGGAAAGCAAGAAAATGATAAATCCGCACGAATTACGACTCTATTAAACTTCTTTTCGAGCCACAAAAGAAACAGTTGAACCTCCGAGCAGTCAGAGCTACAATGCCAACACCTCATAGCGAGGACAAACTGATTGGAGGTCAAATGATGAATTATGAAGTAAACCCGTTTCAGGACTACGAATCGATCACCGTTGATGAGCTGAAAGATCAAGCTAACAGTCTACTGAATCTGGTAACGGAAGAACAGCGACCGCTGCGCGTATGCATGAATAATGGCAAAGAGTTCCTGCTGTTCCCTCAAGACCTGCTCGCTCCGATCTGCGATTCCGACTTTCGCTTAATCCTGCTGTCGGCAATGCGGTATGCGATGGGCAGGAATACTTGTATGCCCATGGTAGTCGCTGATTATATCAAGCGTCACATTCAGCTTCTGGATGATAAGTTTCTCGTACTGGCTGCCGATGAGATTAGGCGGTATCTTGAAGATTACGCAGAACACGAGCCGAATCCGAATCTTTGGCATGGCCTTTTAGGTGCACTTGAGACAGAACAGAGAGAGCGTGCCACTCGTAAGGCAAGGAAAATCAGACCTTGCCCAGCCTGCGGAAAGCCATTGGAGATCATGAGCATTGCTGACAATCGGCATTCACCTGGCGGATTTGATGTAATTGCTCACTGCCGGAACTGTCTCGCTGATTACGAATGGTTCTGTGATAAAGATGGCAGTGTCTCAGATATGAAGCAGTATTTCTTCGGGTAAGGCGAGTGTAAACAGCGGACGCTCATATGAACAAGTACATTCTCGTATTTCAATATGCTTTCCCTTAAAATGCCCCTCAAATTACGGGAATGCGATAGTTATTGAGGGAAAGCGAGTTTCACCTTTAGAGAGCAAATGCGTGAGGGTATTCTTTGTCTATAGCGCCGCAACTGCTGAGCTGCCGCTTTCGCAGAAACAACTTGCATAACCGTCTGCTCAGAGTTACAATACAGACCACACAGCAATGAGAAACGCTTCCCATCCGGCACCGGTGAATCTTCACCGGAAACCGGGCGGGAAGCGTTTTTGACCACATAGATTACCACATACGGCGCCGGAACACCCGGAAACAGTGGAGATAAGAGCGTCAAAAAGTAAGTAAAACAAATAGAAAATGGCTGAAAATCGCTATAAACGAGCAGAAAAAGTTTTCCCGATAAGTTTGGGATCAAGAGACCGGGCGTTCGAGTCGCCCCACTCGGACCATAATGTGGAGACAAAAAAGATGTCTCCTGCGAAAAGCCCGAATATATCGGGCTTTTTTGCTACCCAAACGGCGATTTTTCTCTGTACCAAAACACAGATGTAAAATCGCCGTTTTCCCTTTGTGGATAGACTTGAACTCCCGAAAAGTAAATATCAGATACACAGGCAGATAGAAAGCGAAAATCTATCTGCCTTTTTTATTACCCTAAAAAGGAGAAGTCAGATATGCTACAGAAAGAATTAGCCAAAGCCATAAAGCAAAAAATGCTCACTTGCGTGAGCGAAAAATACACGAGCCTTGGCACGGAAGAAATCACGGCTCAAAGCCTAAAAGATATATTCAAGACTGTGCCGCCGCTGACAGCCTATGATAGCGACTTAACAGGACAAGATGGCCGGCCGTCACGGCACGATAAGCCTTGTACTTATAAACGGTCAGAGGATCGAAAAGGAGAAATCAGCATGATGCAAGCGACAAGCGTACAGCCCCCAAAAACCGTCCGCATTATCCCTGCAACGATAGACACCAAAGCGGCTATCACACAGAACTACCGACAGCTTCGAGTTGCCGCCTACTGTCGTGTTTCGACAGGAAGTGACGCTCAATTGGAAAGTCTTTAGGCTCAGAAAAGCCATTA
>OHAB01001638.1_pt1 | contig 12441 bp, 6 predicted proteins | sample 1577031 | NCBI WGS metagenome assembly OHAB01 (sample SAMEA3541477, study PRJEB24748) | human gut metagenome | biome: human gut; feature: human-associated habitat; material: faeces | place: China | collected 2012 | reverse complement strand
CTTCTTCCACTTTGCTGTCAATGACATAAAAATCATGCATCGTCAGCATATCCTGAATCACACCAAGTTCCTCCATCATCGCATCCATCTGATCCGGATCGGCACTGCCTAACTGATCGCAGATCTCATTCATGCGTTCTTCCTGCTCAAACAGCCACGCAAACGCCGACTTTAGGACGCTCTCGATTGTCATCCCCTTCTGCAGGGTGGAATTCTGATCCAGATATCCGGTCCGCACATTTTTCGCCCACTCAACTTTTCCCTCATCCGGCATCAGTTTTCCGGTCACAATGTTCATAAATGTGGACTTTCCCTCGCCATTGGCTCCAACTAATCCGATATGTTCCCCCGCAAGCAGACGGAATGAAACATCCTCAAAAATTGCACGGTCGCCAAAGCCATGGGTCAGATGTTCAACATTTAATATACTCATATTTTTCCTCTTTACTTTCTGTTATTATCTATATGGTACTCACGTTTTGTTCCGGCAAAACCACTATTGTATGCTCACGTTCAGCATCTTTTCCGTCTTCCGGTACACATGCCGGTACGCCGGGAACAAAAATGCGTCCGCGAAGATCCATGCGACCGGGCTTGCAAAACATGCTGCCGGAAAACCAAACAGCGGCACTAATGCAAATCCGACGAGCGTTCTCGCCGCCATCTCACAGACACCTGCTAAGATTGCAAACTTGCTGTATCCCATACCCTGGATCAGGAAACGGACGATATTGACAAATGCGAGTGGAATGTAAAATGCACTGTTGATCAATAAAAACAGGTATACATTCCCGATGACTTCCACCTCAGCGCGTTCCACGAAGAACAGTGCAAGATTTCTTCCGGTCAGCGCAAGAATAACAAATGCAAGGATCGCATATCCGATTCCAAGCATGGAACATGCCTTTAATCCCTTCGAAATACGATCCATTTTCTTTGCACCGACATTCTGTCCGCCATAAGTTGCCATCGTCGATCCCATCGCATCAAACGGGCAGCAGAAAAACATTCCTATCTTGCTTCCGGCGGTCATGGATGCAACTGCGTTTGAACCGAGCGTATTGACTGCACTCTGTAAAATAACGCTTCCAATTGCCGTGATGGAATACTGCAGTCCCATCGGCACACCCATGCCACAGAGTGTTTTCATATAAGAACTGTTCCACCGGCGTTCCTCTGCATCCGGATGCAGGATTTCAAATTTTTTCCAGCTGTAGATCAGGCATCCGATTCCGGACACTGCCTGAGAGATCACCGTTGCAAGTGATGCGCCAGCTACACCCAGATGAAGATTTATGATAAATACAAGGTCTAACGCAATATTCATCACAGATGAGATTACCAGAAACACGACGGGGGTCTTGCTGTCTCCCATCGAACGGATGATGGCCGAAATAAGATTATACAAATATGTTGCCGGTATTCCTGCAAAAATGATCACGATATACAGATACGCCCCGTCGATAATGTTGTCCGGCGTGCGCATCAGTTCTAAGATCGGGCGGCAGAATACTACTGTGACTGCCGTCATGACCACTGCAAAAATTGCAGATAAATAAATGGCATTTACCATAAATGCACGCAGTCCACGGTAATCCCCGGCACCAAATTTATGTGCCAGTGGAATTGCAAAACCGTTGCAGACACCCATACAGAATCCGATGATCAAAAAGTTTAAAGATCCGGTGGAACCTACCGCTGCAAGTGCATCCACACCGAGAAATCTTCCGACAATGAGTGTATCCACCAGATTATAAAACTGCTGAAACAGATATCCAAACAAAAGTGGAATGGAGAAACCTAAAATCAGCTTCATCGGAGAACCATTCGTCATATCTTTTGTCATATTTCATCCTCTTTTCCCTTATATTTCCCCACAATGTTTTTCAAAAATCTCAAAAAAACTGTCCGTCTGTATACCATCTGTGGTATCTAATGTGAGTTCATCCCACATATCTTTGTTGATACTGGAATTCAGTCCCGCCACAAACTGGTTATAGACATCATCAAATGCCTCTTTTTCTCTTTTTTCCACGATATTGGACTTGTTTGCCTCTGTCAGTTCCTCATTATATTTATTCAGGCATTTAATAAAATAAAACCCTTTGCCTGCCTGGATCATAGACGACGTCTGTCCATTATCAAGATTAAACGCAACCTCCTCGACCTCTTTGGGCAGTTCATCCCTGGCCACCGTAGTCTGTATGGAAGAAAGTTCATTATAGTTATTTGCCACAGATGCAAAATCATCTCCACGCTCTAACTTTGCTGCCACATCACTTGCCTTTGTACTGTCTGCGACAAATATCTGCATGATCTCGATCACACGCGCCTCATCGTCACTGACTTCCTCATTTACACTGTTTGTCAGCGAATTATAAAGTTTCTGTGCTAATGCGTAATGCTGATAATATTCGCTGATATCGCTCTCCGTCACTTCAAGATAAGTATTTTCTTCTTTTGAAAGTGATGCATAATACTCTGCCGCCGCCTCTGATATTGCAGAAAGCTCATCCTCTGAAAGTGCAACTTCCCTTGACTGTGCAAGCAGATCCATGCTGACCACCTGGGTTAATTCTTCCATTGTGACCGCTTTGATATATTTTACCAATGAATCATCCCCGAAATCATGTTCCCAGAGATCCACACCATATGCCGTCCCGTAGATATTCTGATAATTCGTCAGATAAACCCGCGCCTCTTTCAAACTGCAGACGGTTCCCTCGATCTTGAATACCTGACGGTCATTTAATATATTCGAAACCACAATATTTTTATTTCCGATCCGGCATCCGGTCAATAACAGCGACATGCCACACAGCACAGCTGCTACCCTTGTAAATTTTCTCTTCATCCTAATTTACCCAATCTGATAGAAAGTCCTATTGTTCCATTGATTTTAAGATACTTCTTGCAACGGAAATTCCGTTTGCAGATGCCTGCTGCAATCCTCTCGTCACAGATGCTCCGTCTCCGATCGCACGCAGTCCTTTTACGCTGGTTTCAAAATCAGAGTTGACCACTACCTTGTTGGAATAGAATTTTACTTCCACACCGTAAAGCAGTGTCTCGTCGCTGGCAATACCCGGTGTCACCTTATCGAGCGCCATTAGCATTTCCTCAATATCGACCATGATACGGTGCGGGAATACTAAGGAAAGATCACCCGGCACAGCATCCTTTAAAGTCGGGATCAGGTTATTCCTGCAGAGGCGTTCCTCCGTTGTTCTTCTTCCTCTCTTGAAATCACCGAATGTCTGTACTAAGATCTTTCCGTCGCAGAGCATGTTGGAAAGCTGTGCGATCTGTTTACCGTACTCGATCGGTGTCTTAAATGGTTTGGTAAAGTTTTTGGAAACCAAAATTGCAAAGTTGGTATTGTTGGTCTTTAAATCTTTCGACTTGTATGCGTGACCGTTTACCACCGCAAGTCCGTTATCGTAGTATTCTGTTGCGACCTCACCGGACGGGTTGGTACAGAAGGTACGCACCTTATCATCAAATGTCGGTGTATGGTAAACCAGTTTTGCCTCATAGAGGTTCTGATTTAAAAATTCCATGACCTCATCACGCACCTCCACACGTACACCAATGTCTACGGTACCTACCTTTGTTTCAATATCATGCTGTCCGCAGATATGTGAAAACCAGTCAGCACCCTCTCGTCCAACTGCAGAAACAACCTCTGCTGCAAGATATTCCTCATCTTTTTCGGTAATGATCCCTTTGACCTTGTTATCCTCAATGATGATATCTTTGACCATGGTGTTAAATTCCATCTCAACGCCCTGCTCTAACAGATGCTCCTGCAGTCTGGAATAGATTTTGTAGCCTTCCTCTGTTCCAAGGTGGCGGATCGGACATTCGATCAGTTTTAAGTTTGCATTGATCGCTTTTCTGCGGATCTCACGGATCTCTTTTTCTTTATCCACTCCGTAAACTTTTGTATCTGCACCGAATTTTAAATAAATATCATCGGATTCTTTTAATAATTCCACGGTTTTATCATAGCCTAAAATTTCCGGCAGATTTCCTCCGACATCCGGGGAAAGTGACAGTTTACCGTCAGAAAAAGCTCCCGCTCCGGCAAATCCGGTCGTGATGGAACAAGGTTTACATCCAACGCAGACTTTTGTCTTACGTTTCGGACATTCTCTCTTTTCGATTCGTCTGCCCTTCTCGATCATTAAAATTTTCAGATTCTTCTTTGCATGGATCAGTTCATATGCACAAAAGATACCAGATGGACCGGCTCCAATAATAATCACATCATATTGTTTCATTCTTTTTTCCTCTTACCTGTCTATTTGTCCTGTTTACCGATTTCTCACACGCATCTGTATTTTGGCATAGCGTATTCCATAAAAACGTCATTCCTACGCTTCCACGATCAGATATCTGCCGTCCGGGATTGCAAAAACTTCCTCTGCCTCTGCTAAATCCGCATTGCTCATTCCGGCAATATCTGCGCCCTCATCTTCAAAATAAGCACGGACTTCTTTGATATTTTTGCAGACAACTGCCATGCAGTCCTCTAAAAATTCTTCGGCCTCCTCCGGCGATTCTGCAACATTTTCTTTAAAAAGCTGCATCTGATGTTCCAAAAAATACTGTACTACCGCTTCATCGTACATAATAATCCTCCATTCTGTGCAGTGTAAAAATCTCATTTTTCACACTGTATTTTCCCGCTTATCTACCATGTATATGGGTCAATTCCAAGCCGGTCAAGCTCTCTGTAAATCGCTGCAACCGGAAGTCCTACCACATTATTATAGTCACCGTCGATTTTGTCAATATAAATTGCAAATTTTCCCTGGATTCCGTATGCACCGGCTTTGTCCGACGGTTCTCCTGTCGCAATATAACGCAAAATTTCACTTTTCTTTAACTGTCTGACAAAAACGTCAGTCTTTTCATAAAAGATATGTTCCCCTGCCCTGCCGGTCCGGTCGATAAACACAAAAGCAACCCCCGTGTACACCGAATGGCTTTTCCCTGACAATAAAGAGAGCATGCGGAAGGCATCTTCCTCATCTTTTGGTTTTCCTAAGATTTCGCTGCCTGCGGCAACAATGGTGTCTGCACCGATGACTAAAGTATCCTGCGGTGTCATCAGCGTCCGATGCTCATCTCCATATGTTTTTAACATGGATGCGACTTCTCTCGCCTTCTGTGCTGCAAGTTCCATGACAACCTCTTTTGGCTCTTTTTTTATGATGATCTCCTCCCCCTTTGCCGGACAGACCTCAAAGTTAAGACCGATCTGCTCTAAAAGTTCACGGCGTCTTGGGGACGCGGATGCTAAAATAATCTGTGACATGGTCAAATTTCCTTTCTGCTGCATGCTTATCTGCTTCTTAACTTTGCACAAAACTCCAATCAGACTGGCTTTTGTACAATGTTTTTAAATTTTCTATACCGGGATCACTTTCCCAAGCCGGAAGGAATACAACAGTTTTTCCTTTACTTTCAGCGGATTTCCGACTGCATCTTTCTCATTTTCATAGACTCGGTTTAGCGCTTCCTCGTAAAGTTTTAACTGTGCCGCATAACACTCGGACAATTCCTTTTCCGTATCCACACGGTCTGTTTTATAATCAAGAAGGACAATACCGTCCTTTTCAATCCAGAATACATCGATGATTCCCTGGATCAGGGTCAGCTCTTTCCCTGTATATTCCGTTTCTCCTATATTTCCTACACGCCCCATGCTTTTTACCTTTTCCGCCTGTTCCGTGTTTTCAGCAAAACCAAACTCGTCTAACTGTTCATCCGTAAATCCCATGACAAATGGTTTCTCACGGTACAATTTTCCGTCTTTTTCAGCTGCTCCCATCCGTTTTCCAATATCTGCATTTACAAAATATTCAACCTGCGGTATGCGAATCAGTCCATGCATCTCCGGTGTGATCTGTTCTTTCTCCAGCATCCCGGCGACCTGCTCTTTTGCGGACACACCGGAAGAAAACTGGTAGCACTCCATGATGCGGTGCATTGCCGTTCCGCGAAGTGCTCCAGGGCTGCCATCCTCACTTTGCTGCTCTATTTCTCTTGCAAATGCAGGCACATACGGCACAACCTCCTCGGATTGAAAAACAGGAACTGCCTCCTCCTCTTTTTCAAACGCCTCCCGCATGGCACGATGTTTTAACTCCGACACGGAATACTTATTTTTTCTCTGCACATCATTTTCATATGCATACCGTCTGTGAAAACGCTCCGAGAACTGCTGCACTTTTTTTTCATCTGCCTGCGCAGCTTTTTCCATGCAGGCTGAACGGTTCCATTCATCTTTGATCTGTGTTTCCATTTCTTCCTGCACCAGTTCTGCCGCCCGCATCAGACGTATCTGATATTTATCCTGACAGGATGCAGCCGCAGGCAGAATCCAGTCCAAATAACCGGCTGCACTCTCGCGTCCCAGATAAGATAACAGTTCCTCTGGAAATGCTTTTATATAGGAAAGTGTCTCCTCTGCCTTTTTCAGACTTCCGGTTAAGATCAGCTTTTCTTTCGCTCTCGTTAATGCCACATAAAGGACACGCAGTTCCTCGCCAAGATTTTCCATATCGATCTGCTTTGCGATAGCACGTTTTGCGATCGTCACGGATTTTACACGCTGTTTTCCGTCCATATAGTCAAGACCGATGCCAAGTTCCGGGTGCAATACCAGACGGCTTCTTGTATCCTGGCGGTTAAAGTTTTTTCCCATCCCGGCGGCAAATACGACCGGAAATTCCAGTCCTTTACTCTTATGGATACTCATAATGCGCACGACATTTTCGTTTTCCCCGATCAGATCTGCCTCGCCGAAATCCACATCGTATTTCTGCAGTTCATCAATATAGCGCACAAAATGAAACAGTCCCTTGTAACTGGTATTTTCATAGGCGATCGCCTTCTCCACCAGCATTAAAAGGTTTGCATGACGCCTGTCTCCGGCTGGCATTGCTGCGGCATAATCGCCGTAACCGGTCTCCTTTAACAGCAGTTCGATCAGCTCATGGATCGGTGTATCCGGCACAAGCTGCCGCAGTTTTTCGTAGGTAACATAAAACCGGTATAACTTTTCTTCGGAATCATCCCTGCCCTGTCCCGGATTTTCCTCCGCTTCCTGTTTCAGACGCTCACATTCCTCCAAAACACACTCGTAAAATCTGACATCCTTGTCTTTTAAACGCAATTTTGCAAGTTCCTCATCCGAAAGTCCTGCGATTGGTGAACGAAGCACCGCTGTCAGCGGGATATCCTGTCTCGGATTATCCAAAATACGAAGCATGGAGAGCACGGTCTGCACCTCCACCGTACTGAAATATCCTGTCGCCGAAACAGTATGTGCCGGGATTCCTGCATCATTTAACACAACAGCAAAACGGTCTGCATATCCGCTCAGGCTTCGCAGCAGAATGACCATATCCGAATACTGCACCGGGCGCAGTTCCCCGGTTGCCTTGTCGGTCACCTTCTGCGTTCCCATAAGCTCTTTGATCCTTTTTGCAATCATCCGTGCTTCTAACAGTTTCTTATCATCCGCTGCAGCATCATCCAACAGTTCATCATCCCCGTCCACCAGTAAAATTTCCGGTGTGAACATGTCCGTTTCTTCCTGATAAGAAGCTCCCGGATAAAGTGCTGCGTCCGCATCATATTCCACATTTCCAAGATCGCGCTTCATGATGCGGTAAAAAATATCGTTGGAAAAATCGAGTACTTCATTTCTGCTTCGGAAATTTTTATGCAGGTCAATGCGCTGCATTTTTGCATCCGTCAGGCTGTAAGTATCGTATTTTTCCATGAAAAGTTCCGGTCTTGCCAGACGGAAACGGTAGATACTCTGTTTGACATCCCCGACCATAAAAAGGTTGTATTCACCGCGCTCCTCCCGTGAAATTGCACGTAAGATTGTCTCCTGCACCTCATTGCTGTCCTGGTACTCGTCGATCATGATCTCTTTGAAATTATCCCGGAACTCCTCGGCAGTCTTTTTGACTTTGCCGGTCTCCTCATCGACAAAGATATTTAACGCAAAGTGCTCAAGGTCATGGAAATCCACCAGATTTTTCCGCCGTTTTTCCGCCGTAAACGTCTCGTCAAATTCCAATGTCAGACGCACTAACTCTGCCGCCATCGGCGCCGTCTTTTTCATCTGCTCCGCCATGATCTCCGGTGATGTGAAAAAATACTGGCGGTTTATTTTTTTGACCGCATCCTTTCCCATCTCTCGCAGTTTTTTGACCAGCTCTAATTTTTCTTCGTTTCCGTCAAATCCACGGGAGGAAGCAAGCCTGTCATAGGATAAATTGCGGTAATTCTGATAAAAATCCGCAAAACTTTCACTCGCAGCGATCTCCTTATATTTTTTCAGGTCGCCCTCTAATGCTTTCGCATACATATCCGGCCCGTCATCGTCCTGCGTCAGTTTGTATGCCCGCCCGGAAAGTGCCACAAGATCCTCTGACACCCGTTTTAAGTTCTGAAGAAGCGACTGCATGAAAGCTGCGCTTTCCAAAGATGCCTCATCCTCTATGCCATAGCTTTCTGCCGCCGCAGGCAGCCATTTCTTTGGCCATGGATAACTCCTTGAAAACTCATAGAGCTGTAAGATCATGCCGGAGAGCGCCGCATCATTTCTGCCGGATGCATATCCGTCCACAAATGCTAAAAATTCCGGCGCACTCTCCTCATAATTTTTCAACAGCACCTTTGCGAGCACGTCCTCTTTTAACAGTTTCAACTCGCCCTCATCCCCGATTCTGAAATTCGGTTCGAGATCGATCTCATGAAAATGATTGCGGATCACATACAGACAGAAGCTGTCGATCGTCGTGATCTGGGCATTGTGTAAAAGAGAAAGCTGACGCTGTAAATGTTCGTCGTCCGGCTGTTCTTTTAAGGCATTCTCCAGTGCATTTCCGATTCGTTCGCGCATCTCTGCCGCAGCCGCATTGGTAAATGTCACGATCAAAAGACGGTCAATATCGACCGGATGCTCTTTATCCGTAATAATCTTTATGATACGTTCCACGAGCACCGCCGTCTTACCGGAACCTGCTGCCGCGGAAACTAATATATTTCTGTCTCTGAGTTCGATGACCTTTCGCTGGTCATCTGTCCATGTCATTCCCATGTTTTGCTCCGTTTCTGACTTTTTATTTTTGCACCTGTCATATCACATTTATTCACCGTCCGGATTTTTTCCCGGCTCTCCAATCTCTTCCCGGATATGTGCAAGGATCTCCTCACTGCTGTCAAATTTTTCAAACTGCTGATAGGAAAATCCCGGCATGCGTACATCAAATCCGCAGATCGTGTGATATGGACAGTAATCGCAGCCGCTCCTGTCTCCTAACAGGTAAGGTTTTACCGCCACATTTCCGGCAAAGATCTCTTTTCCCACATGCTCAATCTTCTTTCGCACATAATCGGACATCAGTCCAAACTCATAGGTGCTCGCCGTCTTAGAGGTCGCCTTTAAGGAGCCGTCCGCTTTTAAGGCTACCGGGATCACTGTCGATGTGCCTGAAAAATCAGTATCCATCGCACCATAGATTTCCGGATCTTCATTGACCAGACCTGCCACTTTAAGCTGTTCTAGAATACTCCGTCTGATCTCCTCCTCGGACTCCTGACCATCCGCATCCACCATCGGATCTGTGATGTGATAATAAAAAATACCTGCAGGTTCCGTATCTTTTCCCTTATATTTTTTCTTTGTGAGTTCCAGTGCCGCATTCATGTAGACGACAAGCTGGAGCTGCAGTCCATAATAAAAATTTAAAAGTGAAAAAGTGGTGTTGCCCGATTTATAATCAATGATTTTTACATAGACCTTATCGTCTGTCTCGTAAGTATCAACGCGGTCGATCCTGCCGCGCAGACGCATTTTTTCATCTTCACCCAGTTGAAACTGCACCGCATCCAGCCGCTCGGCGCGCGAAAATGACACCTCAAAACCGCTCGGCACAAACTTTCCTTTCCGCACCTGTAACATCAGTGCCCAGATCGTCCGTTTTGCCGTTGCCTCCATCCGCTTTAACAGATAACTGTTTCTTGCGTCCTCGAATACGTCCCCGATCCCGCTGCCTGCGATCGCATCTTCCATGCTCTGGGAAAGCAGGGCTTCCTGCGCTTTCTCCGGGATATCAAACCAGGTATAATCCGACAGCTCTATGCCCTTTGCAAAACGCTCTAACACATCATGATAAATATTTCCCATATCCACACTCGCAAACTGCTGCAGTTCCCGTTCTTTAAGCCGCAGTCCATAACTTAAATAATGAGCAAACGCACAGGCAGCAAACTGTTCGAGCCTTGTCACGCTGTTTTCTAAGGTATTCCCATATAAAGCTTTCGTGACTGCCTTGCTGATCGCATCATCTTTATGGGCGCCAAACGCCGCATCAAAAAGCTGCATTACTTTTTCCCGTTCACCCTCATCCGACAGGTACCATGCCAAAAGTGCAGTCCATGCCTCTTCATCCTCCACCGGTTTTGTCAGCCCTTCCATCAGAAACGGCAGGGCACTTTCCGCAGTCAGTGCACCTTCTAATGTCTCCTCCTCGGACGGTTCTTCCACCGCAAGCTGTGGGAACAGTTTTAAGAGTGTCCCGATCAGATACGAACGCCGCAGTGCTTTTCCATCGGAGTTGACGCGGCAGAATGTCACATACAGCCGCTCGGACGGTTTTGTCATATTTAAATACAGGTAAAACTTCTGGATAAATACTTTTTCCCTTGCGCCCGGCGCCAGTTCCAGGTGATATTCTGCCATCTTTTCACGCTCAAACTGGGAAATAATGCCACCCTGATTCCCTGCTTTCGGCACAACTCCGTCGTTGACACCGACAAAAAATAAGATTTTTACATGGTTCAGACGGGTTCTCTCGATATCCCCGACTGTCACCGTGTCGTTACCCGGTGGGATAATACCGACTTTTGCCGCCTCAAATCCGGCATCTAAGATATCACTGTATTCCCAGATCGTCATCGTCTCATCGCCCAGCAGAGACGTCACTTTGTCGAGCAGATCCATCACGATTTTATAGATCTGGTCATATTCCTTTGCCCGCGCCTGATTGCCATGCGCCTCGAAAAAGTTTCCACGCTCCTTTAATAACTGCTCCATGTCAAGCCGTCTGATCAGACTGTATAACTCATAGGTCTGTGTGCTGACCGTATTGTCTTTTCCACGGAATGCCTCAAGCAGCGGCTTAAAATTCTCATAAACCGCCTCACGGATCTCATTTAACCGTGCCATATCCTCCAATGTCCCATCCGGCATTACAAACGTCCACGGTCTGCTCCAGCGGGATGCACCGCGGATGCCCCGTGCGAGGACATAATTTTCCAGGCGGTCGATCTCCTGTTCTGTAAGTCCATGGTATCCTGTTTCCGGCTGCTGCGTCAAATCTTCCGTTGCAGCCGGATCTGGCTCCTTGTCGGAATTTTTTGCCTCGGTCACGACACTCGCTGCAAGCCCGCACCGCAAAAACCGGAACACACTTTCATAAGAAAAATCATATTCGATCATCTCTAAGATCGCCCGGATACACTCGATAAACGGGTGGAACAAAATATTTTTCGTCTGATCAATAAAGTACGGGATATGGTACTGCTCAAAGATCTCCGGCACATAATTGCCATACTGCTGCACATCCCCTGTCACGACTGCGATATCCCGGTAACGGTAACCATTCTCCCTCGTCAGGCGCACGATCTCGCGGGCAGCAAATTTTAATTCTTCCCTCGGATTTTTCAGGGACGTGATGCGGATATGCTGCATAGATTGTTCCGGTGCTTTGTATCTGTAGCTTCCCGCTCCCGGACGAAAGAGATTCTGCTCCATAAAATAAAGGTCGGCAGCATTGGCATAGCGCCTCTGTTTTCCGGTCGGCAGTACCAACGGCTCCTCCACCGGAACTTTGCACAGTTCTGCCACTTTCAGTAGCGACGCCACCGTTTTTTTACTCATGGCAAAAAGTTCATGTACACCCCTGCACTGGTAAAAATCTTCCCTGACATCCATCGTGACAGACACGCTGACCTTCTTTGCCAGCACGAGCAGTTTTTCCATCAGACGGTTCTGGATCGGTGTAAATCCGGTAAACTCGTCCAACACGATCACACTATTACGAAGCAGTTTGGACTCTTCTGCCACATCATAAAGAAGCTCTAACACTTCCTCTGCCGTGATATATCTGCCCTTTAAATACTCCGTAAATCCCTGATACATCGTGAGGACATCCTTCATTTTTAAGCGCAGTCCCTCCCCAAGCGGTTCTTTCTCCAAAAACTCTGCCAGCGCATCCGGACGGACATTATACTGCATCAGCTCTGAGATCAGGGATTTTACCTCGCCGACATATCCCATCTTATTCATATTCGCACCAAGCACTTTCAGTTCTGCTTTTTTCTGTTCTGCCACCTTGCGCAGTACAA
>OHAB01001635.1_pt1 | contig 12452 bp, 9 predicted proteins | sample 1577031 | NCBI WGS metagenome assembly OHAB01 (sample SAMEA3541477, study PRJEB24748) | human gut metagenome | biome: human gut; feature: human-associated habitat; material: faeces | place: China | collected 2012 | reverse complement strand
TTGTAAACAATGGATTTAAAAAAGAGTGTCGGCTTTCCGGCACTCTTTTTTATGTAATAGTATTCTTTCTTGTGTAGTCCATTCAAACTGGTCTGCTCAATTTTCACCTGACTGGCATTTTAAAATAATCCAGTGTACGTTTAAGATATGCATAAATAAATGACAGATAATATCGGTCATAAGAAACGTATGAGGAGAAAAGAAATATGAGCACAACATCTACAACTACTGTAAAAACAGAAAATTCAATCGGTCAGGTACAGTTTCTGACCATCACAGCACTTTTCATTGCATTAACTTATGTATTTACCGCATTTGTCAATGTCAGACTTCCGATCACTGCAAACGGCGGACTGATCCATCTTGGCAATGTTCCGCTTTTTATCTGCGCCATTTTATTTGGCAAAAAAAGTGGTGCACTTGCCGGCGGTATTGGCATGGGACTCTTTGACCTTCTCTCCGGCTGGACAGCATGGGCACCTTTTACATTTATCATCGTAGCGATTATGGGATATGTTGTTGGTGCGATCACGGAAAAACACCACGGACTCGGTTTTGATGCACTCGCCATCGCTGCTGCCTGCGTGATCAAAGTAGTCGGCTATTATATCGCAGAGAGTATCATCTACGGCAACTGGATTGCACCGGTTACTTCCATTCCGGGAAATCTGGTTCAGATCGGTGTTGCAGCCGTTGTAGTCCTGATCGTCATCGAGCCTTTACGCAAAGCAGCAAACAAAATTATTTTCAAATAAAGTTTCATTTGAAAATAGCATTTTTCACTCAAACTTGTAATGCCCAAAAAACGGGCGGGAATGGAGATTAGTATTAATATGTATAAGATCATGACCCCCGGACCGGTTCAGGTTCCGGAACCAGTAAGACGTGCACGCAGTTTTGCCTGCACAAATCCTGATCTGGATGAAGAATTTTATGATTTTTATAAAGAAACCTGCGAACTGATCAGCAGCCTCCTTGGCACGAAAAACGAAACGCTGATCTTAGATGGTGAAGGGATTTTAGGACTGGAAGCTGCATGTGCTTCCCTGACAGAACCGGATGATAAAGTTCTTGTCATCGACAACGGTATCTACGGAAAAGGATTTGCAGATTTTGTCAGCATGTACGGTGGTATTCCGGAAATCTACCATGCTGATTACGAAAATACTCTGGATGTGGATGCACTTGCAGAATATTTAAAAGATCATCACGATTATACTTATGCCACTGTTGTACACTGCGATACCCCAAGCGGCATGTTGAATGATATCAGCAGAATCTGTCCACTGCTCAAACAGTACGGCATCTTAACGGTCGTTGACTCCGTTTCCGGTATGTTTGGCGAAAAAGTATGTGTCGATGATTTTCAGATCGACCTTCTCTGCGGCGGCTCACAGAAAGCAGTCTCCGCACCTCCGGGACTTACCTTTGTTGTGGTAAGTGATGCCGCAAAAGAAAAAATGAAAAACCGTAAAACTCCGATTGCATCTTTCTACGCAAACCTGATGGCATTCGACGGTTACTACGAGAAAAAATGGTTTCCATATACTATGCCGATCAGCGATATCTACGGTCTGCGCGCTGCATTTAATCTGATCGCCGAAGATGCGACTTTGTATGAACGCCATGCAAGGATCGGTTCTGCTACAAGAGCAGCCGTAAAAGAAGCGGGTTTAAAACTCCATCTGCAGAGCGGTTTTTCAAACACTGTAACTGTTTTTGACATTCCGCAATGTACTGATGCTAAATCTATCCTTGATACAATGCGAACAAAATATAATATCATGCTTGCCGGATCTTTTGATGAACTCTCCGGTAAAGTGATCCGTATCGGTCATATGGGGGAAAATGCAAGGTTAGAGCATATGGTTCCTACTTTAGAAGCTCTCTCTGCTACCCTGACTGAACTTGGTGTCACGCTTAAGGGAAATCTTGCAGATCTGTTTTTGAAGTATTATAGAAAAAAAGAGGCCTAATTGGCCTCTTTCTTTTCCTCTAAACGCTCTCTGATCTGCTGCATTCTGCCGTCTAACTGTGAGATCAGCTCCGCACAAAAGCAGAGATCCTGTGAGATCACCTGTGCATTTTCAATGTCCTTTTTGTATTTTAATTTATGCTCTAAACTTGCCCAGAAATCCATGGCGATCGTTCGAAACTGCACTTCCACACGCATCATCTTTTTCTCATTTGTCAAAAAAATCGGTACTTCAAGGATCAGATGCAGACTGCGGTAACCATTCGGTTTGGGATGACTGATATAATCTTTCTTCTTGATCAGCTTGATATCATCCTGTTTTTCCAGATAATCCGCTAATGTATAAATATCATCGGGAAATGAGCAGATAACACGGACACCTGCGATATCATTCAGATTCTTCTCGATATTATCTACGGAAAATGGAATCTCCTGACGCTTCATTTTCTTCATAATACTGTCCGGTTCTTTGATCCTGCATTTTATCGATTCGATCGGATTCCTGCTGTTTTGTACAGATAACTCTGTGTTCAATACGTCAAGTTTTGTCCTCACCTCTAACATTGCACATTCGTACTGCATCATCAGACAGCGAAACTTCTGTAGTTCTTCAATATCCCCAAAAACATGATCCAGTTCCTTGACTGTTTCAATATCCATGTATTCCATTTGACTTTCTCCTTAGAATCGTTCTTTTGTAACAGCTTCTCCTGACCTGCTACTCTTTCATTATTATTTTACCATACTTTTACGGAAAAGTTATCTAAACTTCTGTGAAGATTTCGGATTATATAATATTTTTACATAAGAGGTGCAAACAAACGCAAGAAACACTGTGTTCCCCGCAAAACAGCAGACCTTCCGCTCTTATATTTTTCTGTAACTTCCGTGCTCTCTGCAAAAATATGTTCAAAATCCTGACGAATCTCCCCTACGGCGTCACAGTTATATAAAAAGGCTCCATTTTCAAAATGAAGGTACAAACTCCGGTAATCCATATTAATGGTGCCACAGGTTGCCGCCTCTCCATCGCAGACACATTGTTTAGCATGGATAAATCCCGGCGTATACTCATAAATACGCACCCCTTGGCGCACGAGTCCTGCATAATAAGAACGTGTTACTTTATAGATCAGTTTCTTATCCGGGATCCCCGGTGTCACGATCCGCACATCCACACCACGCTTTGCAGCAAGTCCAAGAGCACGGTTCATCTCATCTGTGATGATCAGATACGGTGTTGTAAAATAAATTTCTTTTTTGGCATGTGCGATAAGATTCATATAAACGCTCTCTCCCACATGTTCATCATCTAATGGACTATCCGCATACGGCTGGATAAATCCCTCCTGTTTTACTTTATAATCTGTCACCGGCAGGTACTTCTGATAATCCTGGTCTGTCTTTTTTACAACATTCCACATTTCAAGGAACATAACCGTAAGACTTTTTACAGCATCTCCTTCTAAACGGATGCCGGTATCTTTCCACCGTCCATACGGATGTGTGACATTAAAATATTCATTTGCAAGATTGTACCCTCCGGTAAATCCCACTTTTCCATCGATCACTGTAATTTTTCTGTGATCGCGGTTATTCATAAATACCGATAATACTGGAATAATCGGATTGAATACACGGCAGGCAATTCCATTCTCCTCCATACGTTTTCTGAAATCATGATTGATAAATCCAATGCTTCCAACATCATCATAGAAAATACGTACTTCAACTCCATGCACTGCCCGGTCTTTTAACACGTTAAAAATCCGTTCAAAAGATTCTGCCTGCTCGATGGCATGATACTCCATAAATATAAAATGCTCTGCTTTTTTCAAATCTGCAAGCTGTGCCTCTAACCCCTGTGACGCATCCGCATAAAATTCAATATCTGTATTGTGATAAACCGGATAATGACCATATTTCCAGATGTACTCTGTCTGGTTTGCTATTGACAGATCTTTTTTCTGAAGCATTTTTACGACAGTCTCATCACTTTCTAAAAATGGGAAAAGTTCACTGTCAATGCCCTCATAACGTTTTTTCATATTTCTGGTCAGATTTGACCTTCCAAATAGTGCAAATACACACAGACCAAATACCGGAAATGCAGTAATGACCAACATCCATGGTACTTTAAATGCCATGTTTCCATGCATTCCATATATGGCAAATACAACCGAGACCGCGATCAACGTGGAAAAAAGAGAAATTGCTGCCGAATAATTATTCAGCCATATAAAAAGACTGATGATCCATATGACCTGAAGCAATACGCTGATACCAACAAAAATCAATCTTCCTACACTGTTTTTTACTGATGTTTTCTGTTCTGCTCTCATAATATTGAAAAATACCACATAATTTTACTCATGTGGTATTTTTTCCTCCGTTTCTGATTTATTTTTAGTTACGTGCATTCATTTTATCTTTTACATTTGCATCCACTTTTCCAAGATACCCTACCAGCTCATCGGATACATTCACAATGCGCTCTGTTGCCTGATCACACTGTTCAACGATCTGCTGGAATTCTTCCATGTTTTCTGTTGTTACTTTCGCACTCTCGGCATTCTGTTCTGCAAACTCTGTCAAAGAGGTGATTCCACTTTCAATTACCGTCTTATGATCGTCTAACACATTTACTTCTTCGCTGATTCCATCCACAGCATCGCTTGTATTCTTGATCTCCTCATTCAGGGAACGGAAAATTTCTTCCGTATCATGAATCTTCTCATTCTGTTTCACAAACGCTTCTGATACTTTCTGCGTGATCTCCACACTGACGTTTGAATTATCAATCAATGTATTGACGATCTGATTGATCTGTTCTGTTGATTCCCTTGACTGGTCAGCTAATGTACGGATCTCTTCTGCAACAACTGCAAATCCTTTTCCATGTTCTCCGGCTCTTGCAGCTTCAATACTTGCATTTAAAGCTAAAAGATTTGTCTGATTTGAGATTCCGGCTATGATCTCTGTTGCTGTGCGGATCTCCTGTGCAGACTGGTTTGTCAGATCTGTCTGCTGTCTTACATTTTCAATCGCAACACCGCTCTCCTTACTGATATTTACAAGTTCCTCCATGATTGCTTCTGCTGCCTTGTTGCTTTCTTTCATGTGCTCTGCACTTTTTGCAAGCATCGATACATTCTCTGCAATCTTATCGATCGTTCTGCTGATAGCATCGATCTTCTCTTTCATATCGACTGTGTGATCAGCCTGTGAGATCGTATTATCCGTAATAGTAGTCACTGCCTGCTCTGTCTGATCCAGTGAAGCTGTCATACTCTTAAAAATATGCTTAAAATCCTCTGAAACCTCACCAAGTTCCTTTGTTGCTTTCTTTATTCCCAGTACAACCTGTGAAAATGAAGTGATCGACTCCTGAAACGTACGCACAAGCTGTCCGACTTCTCCATCTTTCTCTGCAAGTTTATTTGCTTTCTTAGCAACACCACCGGAAAGTTCCACCTCTGAGCCATCACTCATAAGCTGTCTGAATGCATCCAGGAGTGTTTTGATTGATGCAAAAACAATGCCAAAAAACAGTACAGTTGCAAGACAGATCAGTATCATTGCAACCATCGTACCGATCACGCCATTTTTCAGCAGCTCAAGTACTACAATCTGCCATACTGCCATAATCAGGAAAAATACAACAAAAACACCCATTAATCTTTTCCATGCCATTTTCTTTGTGTCACCCATTTTTATCCTCCAGCTATGTTATTGTCTGAGACTGCTCCACCACAGGTGGATCCGTCTGTTTTGATTTCTGCATGACTTTATTCTCATACATCGCATGATCCGCTTCACGGAACACTGCTGCAAATAAATCTATACTGTCTGTTTCATGGAATGCGATTCCTCTTGCAATCTGTATCTTCTGTTCATACTTTGTATTATTTTTATTGAAAACAATAATACCATTATCAAAGTTTGCCAGCAGTTCCTCGCATTCTGTCTGTTTGGGCTGTTCGATGATGATCACAAACTCATCACCACCGATCCGGTATACAGTATGATCTTTAAATCCTTTTTGGATCAGTCTGCTTGCATCCCGGATGAGCATATCCCCAAATTCATGTCCAAAATTGTCATTGATCTTTTTGAGATTATTGATATCCATGACCACAACTGCATATTTCATATTCTCGGCTGCCGCGCGTTTATCCAGTTTATCCACATACTCCTTATATGCCGCCTTGTTAGCAACACCCGTCAGGGCATCTGTATACGCCTGTTCATTTACATAATCGATATAATGCCGCAGATGATTGACCATCTGCTGTACACTGTCTGCAAGCACTCCAACTTCATCTTTTGACTCACAGTCAATGTTGACATCAAGATCACCGCCTGCAACTTTCTGTGCTGCTTCCGTAAGTTCTTTGAGCGGTCGTATCATTTTTCTGGTAACATGTATTGTGATCACGACTGAAAAAATCATTATCACAACGGTTGAAACCAGAAACAGACGTATAATACGGCTGCTTAATTCATTAATCTCCTGCACCGGTGCTGTAACAGCAAACAGCATACCATTTTCCAGCTGTCTTGCCGTCATTTCTTTCTTTGTTCCCTCAAGATTATAACTGACCAGACTATCCTGTCCTGCTTTTTTGATCAGTAAATTTAACACCTTTCTGATCTTTCCGTGTACACTTCCCTCAGCAAGTCCCTCCGGATAATCATGATGGTAATAAAGAGCACCATTTGTTCCTGCCAGAAAAGCATAACCGCTCTGATAAATCTGTACGGAATCTACCTTTTCCTTCAATAGTGCCATGTCAATATCCATGCCCAGAACACCAATAAAATCTTCATCCTGATATATCGGCACCACATACGAAATGATCCAGTCATTTTTATTCAGATTGTTATACGGTTCCATCCAGAAAGCGTCTTCGTTCTCAAGAGCTTCATAGTACCATCCGACATTCTGTGTGTCATCTTTTGTATATTTTGAAAAATCAACCAGAGAATCTTCGTTAACATCACCTTTTTCATCCCTATACCAGAAAAATCCTGTCTGGTCATCGGCAATTTCAGGATTAACTCTCATATATACTCCACGTGATCCTTCTGTATTTTTCACGGTATGTAGTGAAACTTCCTGTACTTTTTTTACAAAGGCATCCACATTGTCCCTGCCTGTACCACCAATTCCGAGTGCGTTATACTGCTCTATCGTATAATCCCTGATCGTATTCACGGACTGTTCAATCCCCATCAGTGCTGCATCAATCTCCTGTGCCTTATCTTCACAGAACAGATTCATAAACTGTGTGGAATCCTCATTTACAAGTTTATGCGTATATAAAAACCCAACATATCCCAGTGCCAACGCTGTAAGAAGTACACAGCCTACCGTCAAAGCCAGAAATTTAGACTGTAAAGACCTCATCGGCAATCCTCTCTCCTCTTTCTGATATATGTTCTATTATATGCATTTTGTCATAAATTGTCAAAAAATATCACTTATTTTTTGTATGTATTTTTGAACATTTCAAGCAACATTTTCTTGATTTTTTTCTGCATAACATCTAAAATTATTGTGGTATGACCACATACCACAAAGAATCTCGACAATATAAAGGAATCATAACATATGGAATTTCAAAAATTAAACGCACCATCACTCAAAGAATTATTTATATCCGAACTGGAAAATATGATCATTTCCGGCAAACTTCCAATCGGTACAAAACTTCCATCCGAACGTGAACTTGCCACATCCATGCAGGTTTCACGCGCTGTTGTCAACTCCGGTATCGCCGAACTTGAAAAGAAAGGATTTGTCGTGGTAAAACCGCGCATCGGCACATTTGTAGAGGATTACCGCAGAAATGGAACCATGGACACTTTAGTTTCCATTATGAAATATAATGGCGGAGCTTTAAGCCAGGAAGAAATCTGTTCCATCCTTGAGGTCCGTATTCTCTTTATGAACCTTGCATCCCGCCTTGCGATTGAAACAGCAACGGATGCTGCGATCGAGGGTCTTTCTTTTTACCTTGAAAAATTAAAAAATGCCACAACACCGGAAGATGCTGCAACATCTATCTTTGAGTTCAGCCATGAGCTGAGTTTTATCAGTGGAAATATGCTGCTTCCACTGTTCTTTATATCATTCCGTGATCTTGTATGCAGTCTTTGGGTACGCTATGCAACAAAATACGGCATAGAAGAATTATACCAGAGTGCCCTGTCCATCTATAATTTTGTCCGTGCAAGAGATGTCCGTGGTGCTCTCGATTATATAGAAACTTCTACAACCGAATGCATCAGTGGAACCCGCATGATCTACTGATCTTACTACAAAACAGCCTGACTTTGGATTCCATCTCAAAATCAGGCTGTTTTTTCATATTCCGATCTATACTTTTATTTTGCAAACTGGCTGTTGTACAGCTTTGCATAAAATCCATTCTTCTCTAACAGTTCCTCATGTTTTCCCTGTTCTATGATATTTCCATCCCGCATGACAAGAATGATATCTGCTTCCCGGATCGTGGAAAGGCGGTGTGCAACGATGAAACTGGTACGCCCTTTCATCATACGGGCAAATGCTTCCTGTATCTTGATCTCAGTTCTTGTATCGATCGAGGATGTCGCCTCATCTAAGATCAGCATCGGCGGCAGGCAGAGCATAACTCTTGTGATACATAAAAGCTGTTTCTGTCCCTGTGAAAGGCTTCCGCCATCCTCCGAGATCACCGTATCGTATCCTTTTGGCAGACGTTTAATAAAACTATGCGCATGGGATGCTTTTGCTGCCGCAATGATCTCTTCCTCTGTGGCATCCGGTTTTCCCATCGTGATATTTTCACGGATCGTTCCGCTCCGTAACCATGTCTCCTGCAGTACCATACCATAATTACTTCTTAAACTCTTTCTGGTCATCTCATCAACCGGTATTCCGCTGACACAGATTTTTCCACTGTTTACATCATAAAAACGCATCAGAAGGTTGATGAGTGTTGTCTTGCCACATCCCGTAGGGCCTACAATCGCTACACGCTGTCCCGGCTGTACGGAAAGATTGAAGTCCTCGATCAGCTTCTGTTCCGGTGTATAAGAGAAATATACATGGGACAGTTCCACGCTTCCATCTGCCTTCTCTAACACTTTTGCATCTTTGGCATCCGGTACTTCAACCGGCTCCTCGATCAGTTCAAACACACGTGCCGCACAGGCAAGCGCGTTCTGCAGCTCCGTAATGACACCGGAGATCTCATTGAACGGCTTTGTATACTGGTTTGCATAACTTAAAAGACTCGATAACTGTCCAACGGTAATGCTTCCTTTTATTGCAAGAAATGCACCGACAACACCGACTGTCGCATAGACAAGGCTGTTGATAAAACGTGTTGCCGGGTTTGTGATACTGGAAAAGAAGATTGCCCGCAGTGAATATTTCTGAAGTCTTCCGTTGATCTCATCAAACTGCTCTAATGCCTCATCCTCATGGGAAAATGCCTGAACAACTTTCTGATTTCCAACCATTTCTTCTATAAATGCGGTCTGTTCACCTCTCGTCTCAGACTGCAGTTTAAACATGGAAAATGTCTTTTTTGCAATAAAACTTGCAACAAACAGTGATAACGGTGTGATAACAACAACCGCAATGGTAATATTCACACTGATCGTCAGCATAAAGATCAGCGTGCCAAGTATTGTCACAATTCCTGTAAAAAACTGGGTAAATCCCATCAAAAGTCCATCTGCAAACTGGTCAACATCCGCAATAACACGGCTTACCACCTCACCGTAGGAATGTGAATCAATATACTTAAGCGGTAAATGTTCGATCCGCTCGAATGCCTCTTTCCGGATATCACGGATCACATTATAAGTAATTTTATTGTTACATGCATTCATGATCCACTGCGCAACTGCAGTAAGTAAGATCACAACTGCCATACGCTCTAAGATCACAAGGATGCCTGAAAAATCAACCTGTCCCTTTGTTACGATCAGATCCACTGCACGCCCTGTAAGGATCGGGATATAAAGTGTCAGCGCGACGGTAACCGCTGCAAGCACGATCGATAATCCAAGGTAAATCCAGTACCTTCGGATGTAATCCAGCACTTTTTTTATCGTTGTCTCCTGCTGCTCTGTCACTACTTTCTTCATGCTGTCTTACCTCCTTCCTGTTTTTTAAACTGTGAATTGTAAATCTCCTGGTATACCTCACAGCTTTCTAACAGTTCTTCGCTGGTTCCAAGACCAACGATCTTTCCATCGTCAAGCACAACAATGCGGTCTGCATGCTGGATGGATGCTGCTCTCTGGGAAACAATAAAAACAGTTGTCCCGCCTTCCATCTCACGGATTGCTTTCCTGAGTGCAGCGTCTGTTGCGAAATCAAGTGCGGATGCACTGTCATCTAAAATAAGTATCTCCAGTTTCTTTACAACCGCACGTGCGATCGTCAGACGCTGGCGCTGTCCGCCGGAAAGATTTTTTCCACCCTGTTCGACTTCAAAATCAAGTCCACCCTCTTTGTTGTCAATAAATTCTTTTGCCTGTGCTACTGTGACCGCATTGATCAAATCTTCTTCCGATGCATCCGGATTACCCCATTTTAAATTTTCACGGATTGATCCATGGAACAATACTGCTTTCTGTAAAACAGTACCGATCTTTCCTCGAAGTTCTTCAAGTGAATAATCTTTGACATTTTTTCCGTCTACTTTGACAGAGCCGGCTGTCACATCATAAAATCTTGGGATCAGATTGACAACCGATGATTTTCCGGAACCGGTTCCTCCAATGATACCGATCGTCTCACCTTTTTTTACCTTAAAATCAATATCTGTTAAGGACTCATCTCCGGCACCTGCATAAGTTAATCCCACATGAGAAAATTCCACTGCATACTCTGTATCTTCAGATTCATCAGAATCCGTTGTCTGTGGCTTGTCCATATTCCGGCTGCTTCCGTCTGTAATGGATGACTGCATCTCAAAAACAGACTGGATACGGTTTCCACATGCGATAGATTTGTTGATGTTGATGATCAGGTTCGCAAGTTTTACTAATTCTACTAAGATCTGTGACATATAGTTGATCAAAGCAACAACCTGTCCCTGTGTGATATATCCGTTGTCAACACGAACTGCACCAGTCCATACAAGCACAACGATCGCACCGTTGATGATCACGTAGGTAAGCGGATTCATCAGGGCAGATATTTTTCCAACATAGATCTGTGCTCTGGTCAGAAGATCATTATTCTCATTAAAATGTTCTCTCTCATCCTCTTCCTTATTAAAAGCGCGGATCACCCTGCTTCCTGTCAAGTTTTCTCTTGTGATCCCAAGCACTTTATCAAGTGCAGACTGCACTTTTTTATAAAGCGGGATACTGATGAGCATAATACCAAATACGATCACGGAAAGCAGTGGAATGGTGACAACAAATACCAGTGCTGCTTTAATATCAATGGTAAATGCCATGACCATTGCTCCAAATACGATAAACGGAGAACGGAGAAACAGACGAAGTACAAGGTTCACACCGTTTTGTACCTGATTAACATCACTCGTCATTCTTGTGATCAGTGTTGCCGTTCCAACGGTATCCATCTCTGTAAAAGAGAGACTTTCAATATGTGCAAACAGCGCATGACGCAGCTTTGTTGCAAATCCGACTGCCGCCTTTGCTGCAAAATACTGCGCGGTAATCGAGCATGTCAGTCCGATCACTGCAAGCAATACTAACACCATACACATCCGCATAATATAGGTCTTGTCCCCGGAAGCCACACCGGTATCAATGATTGCTGCCATAACAAGCGGTACGATCAACTCGAAGGTTGCTTCAAGCAATTTAAAAAGTGGTCCTAATACACTTTCTTTTTTATAATCTTTTAAATAAACCAGTAATTTTCTCATACAAACTCCAAATGTTTATTTTTTAATTTTTTTCATCTGCTGAAGTCCCAGGATCACTGCCCCGCCGATGATAAAGAACAGGATAGAAAAATTGTGGATCGTCATTGCAGGCTGTGGTGTATCAAGTGTGGTCGGTCCCATGATAACCGCATAAATAGAACCGAGCATTAAGCCAACGATCAGAAAGATCGTCTGTGCACGGAAATTTTCAAGTGCCTTACGGATCAGCTTTACAACACTGAAAATGCCAACTAATACTCCACATCCAAATACAAATACAGTTGGAAAACTCTTTAAATTCAGATGCAGGATATCTTTGATCGCCGTCACGATCGGCAGATAAAGCCCCATGATAAGAAGCAGCGTTGATCCGGAAATACCCGGAAGCACCATGGCACAGATTGCGATTGCACCTGCAATAAATACATAAATTCCTGTTGTAACTGTCAGATGCTCTAAATTCATGCTGCTGCCGCCGCCAACCGGGTTAAAATAGGTGATGGCACACACGATAGCTGCCCCAACCAGTACAAACGGGCAATATGCATATTTCCCTTTTAGTGTGTCCA
>OHAB01001632.1_pt1 | contig 12477 bp, 9 predicted proteins | sample 1577031 | NCBI WGS metagenome assembly OHAB01 (sample SAMEA3541477, study PRJEB24748) | human gut metagenome | biome: human gut; feature: human-associated habitat; material: faeces | place: China | collected 2012 | reverse complement strand
ATCGAAGAAACGCGTACCTTTGCAAATGACTAAAAGAATCGATCGTTTAGACTAGCCGTTTCTATCTATTATATAATGTACGCATGTACATTATATATGGTATCCATCCATAACCGCATAATAAATACAAACATTCACATGCAATCATTGCAAATACTCAAACGTATAATCCAAGGCTTGTCAAGCCATAAGCTTACGAGTTGAGAAGTGATTAGTTATTCACTTGGAGAACTTTATGCTAGCGGCTTAGTCTATTATTTAATGTTATCTTTATACGTGAAAAGAATAAGTCAACCATACCAAATTTGATCTCTTAAAAAGTACAATAAGCCTAATATTTAAAGATTGTTATTTATATTTCTGATAATCAGCGTATAATAAGAATTGATCAAAATGGGAGCCGATTACTATCCATAGTATTTTGCACTACTATTAATACTAATCGTACTTTCTATAAATAGCAAAGCAGACTACCATGAACCTGCTTTTTAAGAAATATACAATAAACAGAATGCGCAATACGAAAATAAACCTTACCTTTGGAGCAGTAATCACCTAAAACCATTTAACTATGGCGCAATACGTAGACATCATGACTGATGCTGGATTTAAGGCTGTCTTCCAAGACAAGCAAGTTACCATCAAGTTCCTTAACGCCGCCCTAGCCGGCGAACGGCAGATCAAGGACATCACCTACCTCGACAAGGAGATCAAGCCAGAGACCGTCGAGAACCGTACCATCATATTCGACCTGCTCTGCGAGGACGTGTCCGGGGCCAAGTTCATCCTAGAGATGCAGAATTGTCCCCAGCACTATTTCTTTAACAGAGGTTTTTATTATCTTTGTCGCATGGTGGCCCGGCAAGGACAAATCGGCAAGCAATGGCAATATCGGTTGCTACCCATCTACGGAGTCTATTTCTTGAATTTCAAGTTGCCGGAGTTCACAGACTTCCGTACGGATGTTGTCCTCGCTAACGAGAGGACGGGAAAGGTGTTCAATGAGATCAAGATGAAGCAGATCTACATATCGTTCCCGTTATTCAGTTTAAGCAAGGAGGAGTGCAAGAGCTCCTTCGAACGTTGGATTTATACATTGAAGAATATGAACCTATTTGAACAATCTCCCTTCAAGGAGGAACAGGAGACCTTCCTTCGCTTACTGGACGTGGCGAACGTCAACTCACTCAGCGAAAAAGAACGTGCGATCTACGAGGAAAACCTAAAGAATTATCGGGATTGGTATGCGACCATCGATTACGCACAAACGGAAGGGATTGAAAAAGGAATGCAGAAAGGGATCGAGAAAGGCCGTCAAGAGGAAAAACTCCAGATAGCCCAAAAGATGAAGGAGCAAGGACTTGACTCCGAACTTATCGCCCAATGCTCCGGACTTTCTGTTGAAGACATTGAGCGACTATAACCCGAATCAACCGATTCAATTCGATCCGGGCCGCTTCCATCCACAATCCGGAGGAAACGGCCCGGATTACTTTCGTACATTCACGATACCTAGAAAGCGTAATTAAAATCCAACGGAATAAAGAAACTGACGATTGTTCCGCTCCCCATCCCCTTCTCCTTGCTTTGGACCGAATATGTGATCTTCTCTTTATTTCTCCTATTCAACAATAGGATCGTACGGTAAAGGACTTTCGTTCCCATCCCCGTACCGTTATGTCCCGCATTCGTAAACAGACGATACCCGGGTCCATTATCCTCTATACGGATATGGATGCCTTTCCCGTCGCGCTCCACGAAAACAGATAATCGCTTCTCGCCCTCGATCGCACACAAGCCATGTTTCACGGCATTCTCTACGGGTATCTGGATCAGCATGGCCGGGAGATAGATTGCGTCCGTGTCAAGGGAGGGATCGAGATTCCATTCCAGACGGAAGTCCGGCCCTAATCCTTGCGCCTGCAAATTCAAGTAAGTCCGGACAAAGCGTAATTCTTCCTCCAACGTGATACTAAGCTTTTCCGTGATCTCCAAACTACTACGTAACAACTCCACCAATCCGGAAAGTTGCGTACGGCGGGAACTTCCTTCTTCCTCCGAGCTAATCTCCCGGTTCAATATATTGAATATAAAATGAGGGGATACACGGTTGCGAATACTCTCCATCTTTAACTTCGTCACCTGATCGATATGGCTTAACCATTGGGCATGCCGTTTACGTTTCATAAAGTAATAAGCCATGCCGCTGACGATCGACAAGATCGCAAAAAGCAAGATCCAAACCCAACGGCTCATTTCCAAGTATTCCATCCGGCCGGCCTGTTGTTTAATAATAGCCTCCCGCTTGAGTAAAGTCGTATCTTGGCTATAACGCATATCGATCTCGGTGACACGCATCTGGGTCCGTTCGCTACGAATATTGTTCTCAATGACGCTATTCTTCGTTTGGTACTCATAGGCACGCCTAAAATCGCCCGTGGTAGCGAAATAATTCTGCAAGTTCTTATTACGGATCGCTACCATCTTGGGATCTATGCCTACCGTATCCGTGTAACTCCTCAACAATTGATAAGCCAGCCCGGAGTTCCCCTCTTTTAAGGCTAGCGAAGCCTTCAAGGTCGTCAAATGGTACAAGGCTGTCTTATTATTATAGGTATGGAAGTACCTAAACCCTTTTTCCAGATAAAAACGAGCGGAATCCAACTGATCCAGACATAGATAGATCTCCCCTAAATTGATCTCGCATACGTTAGTATAGAAATCCATATGAGTAGGACGTACCACCTCACGGGCTTTCAAGAACCAAGGAAGCGCCTTCGCATACTCTTCCTTGTAATAATAGTAATTTCCCCGGCTATTGCAAAAGGTGAATTTCTCGCTCAAGTTACGAGAATCCAGTTCTTTCTCCGCCAAACGGTAAAAGTGATCGGATAAGTCAAAGTCCCTCAATTCCATATACGTCTCGCCCAAACCAAAATAAATAGGAAAGGACATCCGATCCATAATACCCAATGAATCACTCACGAAAAGAGCTTGGCGAAAGTAGCGGGCCCGCTGATCGTAAGCTCCTTTCCGGGTATATATATCCGCTATATTGATATAAATATCCGGGATTTTATGCTCCATCTCACTCTGCCGGATCTCTTGATACGCCTCGGAATAGCAAAGGAGGGCCGAATCCGTTTTATCCAAAAATGAATAATAATTGCCAACCGTATTTTTCAACGTCCCTAAGAGTCCATGTATCTTGGGAGACATCGGTACACGGTCGCAATAATCTATAATTGACCGATGTAAAACAAACCCGGAATCATATACACTATTTGCAAAATAAATCTGGCTTTTAACCGCAAGTAATTTATAATATTTATCGCTATCTTTAGTTAGACTTAAAGCTTCATCCAATGCGGAATGAGCATATCGAGGATTCCGGTAAATCGAATCCATAGCCATATGTTCCAAAGAGTCAATCCGCAGGTTATCAGAAAAAGCAAATGTTTTTTCCGGTAGCTTTCCACAAGAAAACAGAAACACAAAATGAAATAGCAATAATAAAATGGACATAAAAGTCATACACACCCTATATTTCGTCATCATCTTGGCGGTTTTAAAGTTCATATGCAAAAATATTTAAAAATTTAATCTACGCAATTATTTCTCCTAATAAATATCGAAAATCGATTACATTTGTAAATCTAAAATAGAGTACACATGAAAAACTTGATGATTCCTGCGCTGGCGTTATTTTTATCGGCGGCGGCGCAAGCAGACGACAGTCCGTTATGGATGCGTTACTGTGCGATCTCCCCGGACGGGCAGACGATCGCGTTTTCTTACCAAGGGGATATCTACACGGTCCCTTCTTCCGGAGGAAAAGCCCGGCAGTTGACAACACATCCGGCGCATGATACCCGTCCGGTCTGGTCGCCCGACGGACAGAGAATAGCCTTCGCCTCCAACCGTAGCGGCAACTTCGATGTATTTCTCATGAACAAGGAGGGAGGGGAACCCAAGCGGCTCAGCACCCACTCCACAAACGAATATCCCACTACCTTTAAAGATAACGGACACATCTTGTATCTGGCCAACGTATTGCAAGACGCCAAGGATATCCAATTCCCCGGCACCCGCTTTATGCAAGTCTATGAGATAAGCACGGACGGAGGAAGGCCGGATTTATATTCTTCGTTATACATGGAAAATATAGCCCTCAGCAAAGATGGCAGTAAATTATTATACAATGACTACAAAGGTTACGAGGACCCTTGGCGCAAGCATCATCAATCTTCTATCACCCGTGATATCTGGTTATGTACGCTTGGAAAAGATCGCTCTTTCCAGAAAGTAACCACTTTTGGCGGTGAGGATCGTAATCCTGTATGGGCCGCAGATGGGGCGTCTTTCTATTACCTAAGCGAGGAGAAAGGAAGCTTTAACATCTTCAAGAAGGATTTGGCAGGCAACAGCGAGAAACAAATCACGACGCATACCACCCACCCCGTGCGTTTCCTTACCTCCGATAATTCCGGGACTCTATGCTATAGTTACGACGGCGAGATCTATACCGTTAAGGAAGGCCAGAAACCTGCCAAGGTGAATATCCAGATCGTCGCGGATAAGATCGAGAACGACGTGATCCATCGTCTTCTGACCGATGGAGCTACGGATATCGCCGTCTCCCCGAATGGAAAAGAGGTAGCGTTTATCACTCGTGGCGATGTTTACGTAACTTCTATTGAATACGAGACGACTCGTCAAATCACGAACACGCCGCAACAAGAGCGCAATATAGATTTCAGTCCCGACGGACGTTCATTGGTATATTCCGCCGAACGGGAAGGAACATGGGGGATCTACGAAAGTAAACTTACACGTGACGAAGATAAGCAATTCACTTACGCCCCGGAATTGAAAGAGGAGCCTCTTGTAGTCTCCGGACAAACCTCGTTCCAACCCTTATACTCTCCGGATGGCAACGAGGTGGCTTTCCTTGAGAACCGCACCACCTTACGTGTTATCAACCGAAAGACCAAGCAGGTCCGCACCGTATTGGACGGGAAATACCTCTATTCGTATAGCGATGGAGACCAGCATTTTCAATGGTCGCCAGACAGCAAATGGTTCTTGGTAGATTACATCTCCGTCGGAGGATGGAACAACACGGATATCGCCCTCGTGAAAGCGGACGGTAGCGGCGAGGTAACGAACCTGACGGAAAGCGGTTATTCGGATGGCGACGCGAAATGGGTATTAGACGGTAAGGCCATGATCTGGTCCTCCGACCGTGCCGGTTTCCGCAGCCACGGTAGCTGGGGTGCTGAGCGGGATGTGTACATCATGTTCTTCGACGGTGAGGCTTACGATAAATTCCGCCTCAGTAAAGAAGAACTGGCCTTGGTAGAAGCGGATGAAAACAAAGATAAGGACGAGGATAAGACATCCGATAAAGATTCCGATAAGAAAAAAGAGGATAAGGATAAGCCTGTAGTCCCCTTGAAGTTTGATTTGGAGAACCGCAAGGACCGGATTATTCGCCTGACCGCTAATTCATCCTCATTGGGAGACGCCGTACTCGCCCCGAAAGGAGATAAACTATATTATTGCGCCGCTTTCGAGAAAGGCTTTGATTTATGGGAACACGACTTGAAGGAAAAGTCCACTAAATTACTGCTCAAGAATGTCGGTCGAGGCACTCTATTCGCCGATAAGAAAGTAGAGAACCTCTATCTTACCGCCGGCGGTAAACTGAAAAAGATAGAGTTGAAGGATAGCAAGGAAAAACCGATCGCTTTCAAGGCCGAGTTCGCTTATCGTCCGGCAGAGGAGCGTGCTTATATCTTCCATCACGCTTGGCGTCAAGTCTTGGATAAGTTCTATGATCCGACACTCCGGGGCATGGATTGGAAAGGGTATGAGACCGCTTACGCCCGTTTCCTTCCGCATATCAACAACAATTTTGATTTCCAAGAGATGCTTTCCGAGCTATTGGGCGAGTTGAACGGCTCCCATACGGGCGCTCGTTACAATCCGGGACTAACCGGGCCGGAAACCGCCAGCTTAGGCGCTTTCTTCGATAACGCATACACGGGCGACGGATTGAAGATCGAGGAAATCATCGCCAAAGGGCCGCTGACATTGGCCGACAGCCAGATAAAGAAAGGCTGTATCATCGAGAAGATAGACGGAACACCGATAAAGAAAGACGCCGATTATTATCCACTGCTAAGCGGTAAAGTCGGTAAGAAAGTAATGCTTTCTGTCTATGATCCTACCAGCAAACAGCGTTTCGAGGAACAGGTAAAAGCGATCAGTAACGGAGAGCAATCGAACCTCCTTTATAAAAGATGGATCGAGAATTGCCAAGAAACCGTAGATAAATTATCGAACGGGCAAATCGGGTACGTACATGTAAGAGGTATGAACAGCGAGAGTTTCCGCGAGGTCTATTCCGCCTTATTAGGCCGTTGCCGGAATAAGAAAGCCGTGATCGTGGATACCCGCCATAACGGAGGTGGCTGGTTGCATGATGATCTGGCTACCTTATTGAGCGGCAAGGAGTATCAGCGCTTCGAGCCTCGCGGACAATACATCGGTAGCGATCCTTACAATAAGTGGACCAAACCGTCCTGTGTCTTGATGTGCGAGGATAATTATTCGAACGCTCATGGTTTCCCTTGGGTTTATAAGACCTTAGGTATCGGCAAGCTGATCGGCGCCCCGGTTCCGGGAACCATGACAGCCGTATGGTGGGAAACGCAAATCGATCCGACCTTGGTGTTCGGTATCCCGCAAGTAGGCGTGAAAGATATGCAAGGCAATTATCTGGAAAACCAACAATTGCAACCGGATGTCGAGGTGTACAATACTCCCGAGGCGCAGCTCTCCGGCGAGGACACGCAATTAAAAAGAGCGGTAGAAGTGATGCTGCAAACTGTAAAATAGCTTTTCTAGGCCTCGGAAATGACTTTTCAACCTTGTAAAATGCCTTCCGAGGCCTCAGAAACGACTTTTCAACCTTGCAAGGTGGTTTCCGAGATCTCGGAAGCCTCTTTCACTCACATCGAACAGAAGAAAGAAACGAAAAACGGAACCGTGAAGTCCACCAAGATCCCGTGAAAGATAGAGACAAAGACCAAATCCTTTCCGCAATAACGGGTGATAATCGGCAATGTCGTATCCATCGTAGTAGCTCCTCCCGCACAGATCGGAGATAGCCTTCCGAAATATCTAACGAACAACGGAGCGCCCAGCAAGGCGAATATCTCACGGATAATATTAGCGATCAAGGCGATCGTCCCTAACTCCGCCGCCAATTGAGCCCCCAGCGTCGGTTCTTTTAGCTCTGTTATCAAGATGGAGGATAATGAATAATAGGCGAAACCGCTTCCGACCGCCAAACAATCGAACACGCTCCATTTGGTAAGAGCAAGGCTGATCAGGGCCGAGAAGCTCAACGTCCCGATAATAGTAGCCAGAGGCACCAATAAGAGTTTCGGCCGTATACTCGATAAAATATCTTTCAGTTTCTTATCGCTTCCTATGCTAATCCCTACTTGAAACATCAAGAGATAAAGTACATAAACCGTTATATCATTCTCGATAACGACCCCAGGCAGATAACCGCTCCATCCCAGCAAGCACCCCAAGGCAAAGAAGCCCACGACGATCAAACTCCCTTTCATCCCCGGCTCCTTTCCTTAAAAAAGAAATGATAAACTCCCCACGCCGCCAAGAGGCTACCCAACGTACCGGCCGAAGCGATCAACAAGGCTTGCCCGCCCAACGTCGTAAGATTATTCACGATAGACTCATTGGCCCCTACCGAAATTCCCAGCAGGAACAAAAGAAGAAGAATCGTATAAGAAATAGGCTTACCGATCTTTTGCAGCAATTCTACTTTACGAAAGAAATACCCGACGGCAATGCCGCAGAACATGATTCCAATTACTGTAAACATCCTTTTGTAGTTTTTGCCGCGAAGTTAACAGAAACTCGCAGTACCACAAAGCGGTTACTTCTTCGTTTTCTTGAATTTCACGGGAATCTGCATACCTCCGGCGTCGGCCATTCCCTCTAACTTATTTCCTTTCTGGGTCATAGTTAAGTCTACAGGCGTTCCATCCACATAAAAAGAGCTGGTATAGGTATCTCCTTTCGCCTTGATATCATTTATCTCCAAGGTACTACCTTGTATATTCACTTTAGCGGTCAACTTGCCGTTCTCTTGCTTTATCTGAAAACTTCCATCTTGATATCCATACGGAGCGTCGGGGGCAGAGAAGGACCAATCGCCTACGAGCTTACTGAGATCTGCGGCTTTATCCTGTGCCGAGATCGTGATACAAAACAAAAGGCATAAAAGGGTGGTAAAGGCTTTCTTCATGTTCGTTCCCATAATCTTATGAATTAAATGAGTAATAGATTTAAATAACGTTCCAAATGTAGTGATTAATTTTCGATCTTCCGAGATATGTTCTAATATACGAGCATCAAATTCTTTCCCCAAAGGGGGTAATGCCTCGGCCTCATGAGATACGAACCAAGCCTTATAGGGTAATAAGTCGGGAGGTACCACCGCTGAGGAGAAAAACTGGCGTAATTCCCGCTCTTCCTCCACGGATGTGGCGCATTCCCAATATTTATCCAGCAACTTATTTATTCGTTGATAGTCCATACACGATCCATAAACAGATTACCTTACCGCATACCGCTCCATCCTTTCCTTATTTCCGGAATACGTTTCCCTCAATGCCAGATTACGCGCTACCATCATGCAATAGGAAGGTAAGTTCTCAATGACAATCCAGCTATCCCGGTCTTCCCAAACCTTAAGCAGGGCTTCCTGAACGATCTGCTCAGACTGCTCCACGTCTCCGGTAATCCGGAAAACAACCCGGAAAAGGTTATTCTTCAGCGGCAATATCTTTGTCGTAAATTCGTTTGTTCCCATACTTTTTTATCTATAAGACGAGCCAAGCCCGAAAAAGGTTGCAGATTTTAAAAGGAAATTTCCAATATTCCCCCAAAGCCATTATCTTTGTGACAGATGATTGATAATTCGCTTATTACAAACTAAATCAATAATAACAGTGAAAAGAACGATCTTATTTTTTCAGGCCGCTCTTGCCTGCCTGCTGGTAGGATGCAAGCAAGCGCCGGAGTCGCCGCGACTACAAGATGAGGTGAGGTATGTAGACCCATTCATCGGAACCGGGTTCCATGGACACACATTCCCCGGAGCTACCCGTCCGTACGCGATGGTACAACTAAGCCCGGATACCCATATCTTGGGATGGGACGCAAGTAGTGGTTACCATTATGACGATGACCATATCTACGGGTTCAGCCACACGCATCTTTCTGGTACGGGTATCGGTGATCTGGGTGACGTAGCTTTATTACCTTTCTCCGGTGGAGATTCCATCAAACCAGTAGCTACCTTCAAGAAAGACACTGAGAAAGCGACACCGGGGTATTATGCCGTACGCTTGGATAACTTTGGCATCAACGTGGAATTGACTTCTACGGATCGTGTAGGTTTCCACAAATATACATACGACAATCCCAAAGAACGTCGTGTCCTGCTTGACTTAGGGCATATCCTTCAACCGAACTGGGGACATAAGCTGATCGGTAACCAATATTTACTTGTAAACGACTCCACGGTGGAAGGAACCGTGAAGACACAAGGTTGGGCGCATTTCCATTCTATGTCCTATCGGATTACTTTCTCGGAACCGATCGAGACGGTATACCAATACATCGGGGGGAAATTACGTAAAGACTCCTTGTTCTTACGCCTAAATACGGCAGAAGATTTGAAGTTCCATTACAAATTCGCTGAAAAGGCACAACCGCTTTATGTAAAAGTAGCCTTATCCGTAGTCGATCCGGAAGGCGCCGAGAAGAATCTCGAGGCAGAATTGCCCGGATGGGATTTCGATAAGACCCGTGAGGAATCAACGCATATTTGGAACGAGGCGTTAAACTTGATCCAGATCGAGGCAGATCCGAAAGTCATGGTCAATTTCTATACGGCGCTCTACCATACCATGATCGCCCCCTTCGCTTATCAAGACGTGGACGGGCGTTATTTGGGTATGGACAAGAAAGTGCATACCGCCGAACCGGGTTACGTAAATTATTCCGTATTCTCCTTGTGGGATACGTTCCGTGCGCTTCATCCGTTAATGACAATCATTAATCCGGCCCTAGCGACTGATTGGGGTAAGGTACTCGTGCAAGGTTATAAAGAAGGAGGAATATTACCCAAATGGCCTTTAGCCTCTAGTTATACAGGTTGTATGGTAGGATATCCGGCCGTCTCGGTCCTCGCCGACCTTGTAGCGAAAGATTTAGCGGAAGGTGATATGAGCACGTGGGCGGAAGCCGGCGCACGTTCTTCCGTTTACCGTGAGGATCTTGCCGAGAAGTTCAAAGGAACCCGTGAGCTGGATCTGATCACGATGCACCCTTACTATAAGGAGAAATATGGTTTCGTCCCCGCCGACTCTGTTCCTGAATCCGTATCATGGGGATTGGAGATGGCATACGAGGATTGGTGTATCTCCCAAATCGCCAAGAAGGCAGGCAACATGGAGTTGGCGAATGAGTATGCCAAGAAAGCCGAATACTACAAACGCTATTTAGATCCCGAGACGAAAATGATGCGTCCGGTAATGGGCGACGGTTCTTTCCGTACTCCATTCAACCCTCGCTATTCTTCGCATATGAAAAGCGACTATACCGAAGGGAATGCCTTTCAATGGAGTTTCTTCGCACCACATGATATGGATAACTTCATCGCCGCTATCGGTGGCAAGAAAGAGCTGGAAACACGTTTAGACACCCTGTTCACCACCTCTTCCCAGATTGACGGGGCGGAAGCCTCCGGAGATATTACCGGATTGATCGGCCAATACGCTCATGGAAACGAGCCGAGCCACCATATGGCCTATCTTTATAACTGGACAGATTCTCCATGGAAAGGGCAAGGGTATTTAGATTATATCATGCAGAATTTCTACACGAATGAACCGGATGGTATCATCGGTAATGAGGATTGCGGACAGATGTCTGCTTGGTATGTCATGAGTGCCCTAGGTTTCTATCAGGTAAGTCCGGGTATTCCGGTTTACACATTGGGCCGTCCGATGGTAAATAAGGCTTCTATGCACGTAAAAGGCGGTATTTTCGAGATCGTGGCGACCAACAATAGTGCCGCCAATAAATACGTTAAAGAAGTCAAGCTAAACGGTAAAGTCCTAGAGACTCCTTTCATCAGCCACTCCGATATCATAAATGGAGGTAAGCTTGAGTTTATCATGACCGATCAACCGGTAAAATAAATTCATATAAAGAAACATAAAAACAAAGGGCGAATCAGTACACTGGTTCGCCCTTTATCTTATATTTGCCCTCAAACGATTAAATTGAAAAGCTATGTTACTCACAACAACTAACACGATCGAAGGAAAAGAAATTACCCAGTACTTCGGAATCGTATCCGGTGAAACGATCATCGGAGCGAATGTATTCAAAGATTTCTTCGCAGGCATCCGGGATATTGTCGGAGGACGTGCAGGTTCTTACGAGAGTGTCTTACGCGAAGCGAAAGAAACGGCCTTGAAAGAAATGAGCGATCATGCGGCACGAATGGGCGCAAACGCTGTAATCGCCGTAGATCTAGATTATGAGACCGTAGGAGGAAGCGGAAGCATGCTGATGGTTACCGCCGCCGGGACAGCCGTACGCTACCAATAATCCCCAAAATGAAATACTTTGGAGCCGGATTAAGCGAATCACATAAAGAACTAAACCGCATTATCCGTAAACCGGAATTAATAGAGCAAACCAAGGAGCTCTTTCTTGAGATTCATGGGAAATTACACCTCTCTGTGGTGTCTGGTAATGAGAGAAACGAGGTCGATGAGCTAGTCGGAGATTTAAGAGAGGATGAATATGCCATTATGCCTACAGCGAAAGATGAAACCATCGCTTGGGTATTATGGCATATCAGCAGAATTGAGGATCTGACCATGAATATATTAGTTAACGGGGAAAAGCAGATCTTCAATGAAGACTGGCAAACCCGAATGAATTCCCCTATCAGAGACACAGGAAATGCCTTATCTGATAACCAGATTATTCAGCTAAGCAAAAGTCTACGTATTCAAGAACTCTTAGAATACAGGAATGAAGTAGGACGAAAAAGCAGAGAAATCATCCGAACCTTATCTCCCGATGACATACGCCGCAAAATCCCAGCTCAAAGAATAAGCCGGATATTAGAAGAAGGTGGAACCACAAATCATGAAGATTCGATTTGGTTGCTTGATTTCTGGGCTAAAAAAGATATAGCTGGTATTTTATTAATGCCTCCTACCAGACATGTCATGTTACATCTAAATGACTGTTGTAAATGGAAGCTAGCAATAAGAGGCAGACATCATTGAAAATTAAACGGCTGGTGTATATACCAAAAAAAGGAGCCAATCTTTCGACTGACTCCTTTCA
>OHAB01001631.1_pt1 | contig 12480 bp, 10 predicted proteins | sample 1577031 | NCBI WGS metagenome assembly OHAB01 (sample SAMEA3541477, study PRJEB24748) | human gut metagenome | biome: human gut; feature: human-associated habitat; material: faeces | place: China | collected 2012 | reverse complement strand
AGTATGCCTTGTTGTTGCAGGACTTCCCCTTTTTGCTATTGGAGCGAGGGCTAACGACGATGCGAATACGAACAGCGAGATGATGATCTCGGTTGATAGCTATTTTGATTATAGAAATGCTAAGCTAATGACAGCAAGCTTTGGTGCAGGATACACTGCTGATAGTATGGATTATCCTGCGTTAGTGTGTAATGATGTTGAAGCTCCAGCGATGGCCATGGAGGCGAAGACGAACACAGATTTAAGAACAAGCGGCATGATGGATTACTTTGAATCATGCAAGCTTCATTTGCTGAGCTGGGAAGCCTTTACTGGGGAGCCTCAGGACATTACAACAATGGAAAACGGACTTGTGTCTTGCAAAGTATACGAGTGGGTGGAGTATACATGGTATAGTGATGATTTTCCTGATCCGGTTTCGTCTGGATTTGGAACGTGGCATACATTAACACTTGCTCCGAATGCTGGAGATACTAGCTATCAAATTGTCCAAGATATTTATGACGAAAGTGATATTAGTGGCTTTAACAACACCGTTAGTAAAGCGAATGATTTTGACAACGAAATTTTACCACACTATGATACAAGAGGTAATGTATCAACATTCTCTGCGTTAGCATCGTCGTTTTCTCGTTCTGCAGCAGTTAGTTATGCAGACGCCTATGTTGGAAACTACTCGTTTTCATCTGGGGATATTGCAGATTATACTTACTATAATAAACAATATAAAAACTTTAATGCATCGGGCGGCGACTGTGCGAACTATGTGTCGCAGTGCTTAAAAGCGGCCGGACTTGGCACAACGAGTAACTGGTATTATAACAATAATGGCAGTATTTGCACAGATAGTACCCATGACGCAAGAGTTGGTCATACGTGTACGAATACGCATATTTGCGGAGAGGCGTGGAGAAAATCAACTGAACTAAGAAAAGAACTTTCTTCATATTATGCATCCACTTTTGATACTGATCCAAGCCCAGATTCTTTCTGTGTTGCAGATGTTGGCTTTTTTGGGAGAGGTGCAACACAATCACACTCTGTTATTTGCGTTGCAACTGGTGGCAATTCTTTCCTCATCAATTCTCATAACAACGATAGAAAGAGAGTTGAATATAATGCGAGAACGATTGCTAGTAACAGTTTAAGTAGACTACACATTCATAGCGGCAACTCTTGGACGAAATATAATGCAACTTATCACAGAGGGCTTTGTAATGGCGGCTGTGGTGAGTTTGTTTTGGCACAGCATTATGCTAGAACGCCCGGAAGTAATGCTACTTGTTTGGGGTGCGGCTATGTTGGGAACATTTCTATTGGACTTATGTCTATGGAGGATAAGTTATCCTGATAAGCGGCGATGGGGAGACAGCCTGTCGCAAGCACACTTTTACAAATGGCAGTCTACTAAGCAATTTTATACAAGGAGGTATATTATGAGGACATCTATTCGAAATATCCTTTCTGCGATTATCATTATGTCAGTCTTGCTCTGCAATGCTATGGCTATCGAAAAAGAGAATATCAAAACAAATTCCGCTGCTGAGGAATTAATTGTAGACTTTCTTGATGCATATTCAACATCTCTTGTAGAGTTAACACCGCTCGACTATTCTGATTTTTTTTGGGATACGGAGAGCACAACTGTTTTTGCCCTACTTACTGACTATCGAATTGAATATGACAGCTTATGGGATAGCAGATATAGTAACATTTCGATTGATCCTGAATTTAGTAATATCAGCGCAGTTGATGACGAAATCGTTGCCGATGTAAAATTGAGTTATGAGGCAAATATTTGGCATGATGGTAAGAGCGAGAAAACACTTGGGGTAATTGATTTTACATTTACGTTAAAAGCAAGCGATGATAGTTGGAAAATCTCGGCTATAACTCGCGAAGGCGACGAAGAATGGATTGAAGATGCAAAGACTTCTTCAGCGAAAAAAACTGGAACGACTGTAGTTTCGGAATTGAAGCGCTTATTAAATGAAGAACTTGCGAAAGCAAAAGCATTGCCTCATACTAAAATGCTTTATGGAACGCCTATAGATCCCAAGGAGACGCAGGTACTCAATACATCCGTCGAAGATACTAAAGCAAGTAGCATGCGCAATGCTTTAATTGTGGCATACGATGCAAACAAAGCGGTTAATTATAGCGATTGCTATGCGCTTACAGAAAATTCACTTTTTTATGAAGCCGATAAGGATTGCACAAACTTTGTGTCACAGTGTGTATGGGCCGGATATGGCGGTTGGGTAAATGGTGATGAGACTGCCAATGCACAAAACATTGCAGCTCACTACCGCATGTATCATCACAATAACAGTGATTGGTATACGACCAGTTGGTTTGCACACAAAAACGGTGGTAGCAGCCCGTGGGAAAGTGCAACATCACATGGAAATTTCGCTTTAGGAAATACGGGCAGCGGTTTGGGTCCATTTGGACTTGGAAGTACTACAGCAGTTCTGTATAGTAACTATGATGCGAGTTCGATTCAGAGGGGAGATATTGTCCAACTAGGTAGATCTGCAAATGACATACGGCATTCCGTGATTGTTCGAACTGCAGGAAGTTCATTCGAAAATATCTTTGTGAATTCGCATAATTCGAAACATTATAACTATCCTCTGAGTAAATATTTTGAGACATATTCCTATATCCGCGTTATTCACTATCGCCCTGCTTTTTTTGCAAATTAAGCTGCTTTTAGCATACGAATACGAAAAAGGGCTTTGTTAGACTAATGTGAGCTACAAGGGGAAGAGAATGTGCTCGATGAATCACCGTGGAGTTAAAAGATGAGAGGTGATACCAATGTGGTTGGAGAAATGTACGTGCTTTTTACTTGCTTGTGTTACAGGTTTGGGCGGCTCTTTTTGTGCCAGTGGTTGCTGCTGAAATCGGAGAACAAGAAGTAGAAGCTGCAGAGAGAAGAGCATGCGGAAAATCCAATTTTGATATTTCAGCAAATGCCCTTATGAAGTCGAACAGTAGTTTTCCGATGGGGATGGCGAGCCTGTTACGATTACAACATTATATACTCCTGTGTCAACGAACTGGACCTTGGCCTGACTGATTCTGACGGAACATTTTATCCAGTACGAGCAAATAATGGAAGCATCGATCAGACAATTAGAATAAGTCTCGGAAGAAGCTATACATTTGTGGCGAGAAACAATCCCGGTTACGTGGCAAATGCTTTTTGAATTTGTAAATCATTAATTCATGATAGCCTTTGTGAATTATAAATCCTAGCGAAAGAAGGTGTGTAATTGAAGAGGGGATGTTTACTTGGCATCCTTTCGGTGATGGTTGTAGGAATTCTGTATGGTTGCTCGGGTACAAGAAATACAGTAGTATCAGAAGAAATAGCAGCACCGAGCATACTCAACATACGCCTTGTAAATAAAGAAAAAGAAGAACTATCTCGGAATGATGCAGGATGGATTGATCTACCTTCAGAGTGTAAAATTGAAGTGGTTTATGAAGGCAATATTACAAGAGCGGATTTTTTCATTGTACCAACTGGAACAGAATCAGATAAAGAACTGATAGGTACGGTTGAAGCAAAAGATTCATTTGAGCTTGGTAATTCTGAGAAGAAAGTGATTTTCTGCTGGAAAGTACCAGATAGTGTTATGGGAAATGTTGTGGTTATCCTTTACAATGACCAGAATTGCACGTCGTCAGAAGCAGATTTCTTTATTAAAGTATATAAAGAATAGGAGAAAATACGGAGAAAGGATGTATTATGAAAAAGATTAATGTGAAGAATTTCATCGCTCTACTTATGACCGTATTATTAATCGTAGGGTGTATACCATCAATGGCACTTGCAGCAGATACACCTTCAGCACAGGCCGGTAACGCTATTTTGAAGTATGTAGATGCCATCAACGATAATGACTGGGATACTATTATTAGGATGTCCCCAGAAGATGAATACCAAGAAAATGTTTCATTTTATAACAGTGAGAAAAATAAGGAGAAAAATGTTGGTTTTCATGCAATTACGTCAGCCGTACTTTGCTCAATTGACGAGCTAAATCAAAATGATTTGTATGACTACACAAATGCAGAATATTATTTTGATACATACGGAGACTTAAAACTTTACCTAGTTGGAGTTGATTTAACGGTTCAAAAAGAGAGTAAGTATTTTTATAATGGTGTAAACTTTTTCCTTGTATTGCTTGGGAAGGAAGATGGGGTATGGAAAATTGTTCTTTTCGCTCAAGCTCCAGCATCGACGATTGAAACGAATCTTATTACAACCTTTGCGACGACTAAGAGTAGTGTAGATAGAGTTGATGTAGAAAAAGCACTGAATATCATTCGTGCTAGGTATCAGGGAATTGTTCTTGGCGGTGACGGAGAGGTCATTGACACTAATATTGCTACTGTGGAACAACTTGCAGAGGAAAAGAATGTTGATGTTTCAGAATTGTTAACAACAACTTATGCTACAGGTGATCATGCACGCCCGTCAACGATCTCTGTATATATTACTTCAACCGGAAAAATCAAAGATGTAGACTTTTATGATTATTGCAAATGCGTTCTTCCGAATGAGTGGTATAGTACATGGAAAACAGAATCTTTGAAAGCGGGCGCTCAGGCAGTTAAGTTTGTTGGATGGTATAGAGTTTATAATGCTAAGTATCCAGGAAAGGGCTATGATGTAAAAGATTCGACTGTGGATCAAGCGTATAAGGAAGGAACTGAAGTTGCTTCGTGTACCAATGCAATTAATGCAGTTGGCGGCATCGGGATGGAAAATTCTAATAATGAAATTTTTTATCCTTCGTACAGGGCGGGAACGTCTGGAACTGCAGGAACAAAATATGGGGGAATACTTTATCAGTATGGCTCTCAGTATTTAGCAAATCAGGGGTATACTTACGATAATATCCTTGACTACTATTATAGCTATTCGACTGTTTCTCCTGGAGCGATAACTACATTTTCGTATTAAATTAGATAAATAGAAAGTGCGGAGAGAAACTTAATGATTCTCTCGTAAGTGTAATGCCCTCGCCGCGTATAAAAGGTCACCATTTCAAGAAGCTGTTGCTCACTGCGATGAAGATCTTTCATCCATTGAGTTAGTGGGACTGTTGCGGCGTTAAAGCCTTTACCTCAGATTCCGAACGCGTCCACTGGTACAACCCCTTGTCCCAGCCGTTTGTACAGCATGATAATGCTATCCTTTTCCAAGTATAAGCCTTTGATATGGCCTCGATGCCGTCCGCAGAATAGAAACAGCATGTTGGTAAATGAATCCAGTTCAAACTGCTGATAGGTGAGCCACGCGGAGCCATCTATGCCTTTATGTAGATATGTGTAGCCGCGGACGATGTAGACTTTATCCGTACCGGTAAAATCGTTCAGCATAGGCGAAGAATATCCACTAACATTTTTCGGCTGTTTCGCATCATACCCAGAGTAAATGTCCAGACCGGCATTGCCGATACGCAGTGGTGTGGAACACTTCGCAATATTGCATGATACCCGCTTTAGTGTCGGTAGCTTCGCGAACGTGATGGCTGAGCCATGAATAGTAACCGTCAAACCCAACCACTCATAGACACGCATGAGACAATAGTAACGGAACGTTGTACAGCGTTCCGTTACTGTCATATTGGAGATGTCAGGATGGCAATCATAGTGTCCGAAATGCCGCGCAAGGCTGCAGGGGTGAGCGGCATGAATGCAGGACTACCGCGGAAGCAGCCTGTCTGTGCGGATGTAAAACAAACAAGAAGAAATCAATGTAGCGACCTATTAGTGCTGGGAGCGAGAGCCATTGGCTGCTGCTAAACTATCGCCGTGCTCCGGTGGGCCGTGTTAATTCCATTGAGAGGCCTTGATGATAACAGATACGTATTGTGACCTCGCTTCTAGATACCGGCCTTATTCCTTTTTAGATTGCAAAAGAAGTAAGTTTGCTGATGTATCATAAAATTACTGAAAGTATTACCGTAAATTTACCTGTACAGAGGGATTGAATTATCTCTAAATCCTGTGGTATTCTTATGCTGTAAAGAAAGAAATGCTTTTTGAGTCGCTCAAGGAGCATTTCTTTCTTGTTATTATGGCTCCTGAAGAATATGTAGAAGAGGTGATATAAATATATGAAAGAGAGTGTTTGCCGGATATCCAGATGTGGTAAATGTTGATCAACTTAGAGGGATGTTAGGTGGCGTAGGCTACAAGGCGGCATATGGCCTGCTGTACGATGGCAGCATTGTGGTACTGGCAAAGAGTTCGAGAGCAGCACAATGGCGCCTGGAAAGCACATAGCGATATCTTGAGGGTAGATTGAAAATCAAGAGGAAGAGATTCCACTCCTATATCTGAAGCCGGTGGAAAGTTCCGAAAGAGAGAATACGAAATCTTATGAAGCTGGGCATATCGAAATATTCTTTCTACAGATGGTGGTATGTGAAGGCCTGTCGGGACGTGGCCGGAGATCCAGCGCTAACATAGTCAATAAAGAACAATCGGCTCGTACGGGCGCAGGATACTACAGTATCATCCCCCGATACGGGCCGTTGCACTTAAGCGATTGAACTGCCGTGCACAGAACCGTACGCACGGTAGCCTAAGAGGGCGGGGCTTGCACCCGGCCTATTCGATTGTTCATATTAAGATATCGCCCAGTGAGGGCACGATGTTTTGAGGGGGGATTACATGTTCAAAGAATACTCCGACATTCTAACGGTTTCTCAGGCCGCAAAGGCTCTGGGGCTTGGACGAAACACCGTTTATCAACTTGTCCGCACGCAGCAGATAGGCTATAAGCGCATTGGTACAAAAATCATTATACCAAAGGCGTGCTTGATTGACTTTGTGCTGTCAGCACGCTATACTGTAGCCAATCCATAATAGCAAACAATCTTCGCTGTCGAAAGGAGTTATTATGACAGGGAGTCTGCAAGTAAAAAATGGCAAATACTATATGGTGCTCAACAGTACCGAAAACGGAAAGAGAAAACAAAAATGGATATCTACTGGCCTGACTGAAAAGGGCAATAAGCGCAAGGCAGAACAGATGTTGCGGGAGAAGCTGACGGAAGAAGAAAAGCGAAATCCGGTAGTGTGTTCAGATATGACTGTGGCGGATTGTGTTCGGCGATGGCTGACACGCATGAAGCGGCGAGTAGATGAGGTAACATACAGAAGTTATCAGCATACGGCTGAGACGCATATCCTTCCATACTTTGACGAGAACGGGCTAAAACTGTGCGAATGTACGGTAGAGGTGCTTCAGACTTATTTTGATGAGAAATATCGGAATGGTCGTAAAGATGGCAAGGGCGGACTGTCCTCTAAAACCATGCGCCATCATAAAGGTATTTTGGGTCAGGCCTTGGCGGAATGTGTGAAAGATGGGCTGATTCCATCAAACCCTTGTCAATATGTTGAAATGCCGCGCAGAGAACGCCATGAAGCACATTTCTATAGTGCGGAGCAGCTGCAGCAGCTTATTACAGCTCTGAACGGTGATCCGATACAGCCGCTTGTAAAAATCGCAGCACTTTATGGACTGCGGCGCAGCGAACTTCTCGGCTTGAAGTGGGACAGTATTGATTTTGACAATGGTGTGGTATTGATTCGCCACACGGTTTGCAAGATGATTGTTACTGTGGAAAAGGATAAGACGAAAACCCAAAGCAGCCGCCGAAGCTTTCCCATGACAGAAGAAGCGCGGGAGATTTTTCTGAAAGCAAAAGCTGAGGAAAAAGAGAATCAGCGTTTGTTCGGCAAGGCCTACCAGAAGAATGACTATGTTTTCAAATGGCCCGATGGACGTACATTTGCTCCGGATTATGTGACACACCATTTTTCAAAAATGCTTGAACGGTACGGAATGCCTCACATTCGCTTCCATGAGCTTCGTCATAGCTGCGCCAGCCTGCTGCTGAACAACGGCTGCGGCCTGAAAGACGTGCAGGAATGGATGGGACACAGCGACATTCAAACGACTGCCAATATCTATGGGCATTTAGACACTTCCAGAAAGCAAAGCCTTGCAAATAAGCTGACGGAATGCTTGCATGAGGGACGTTAGAAAAACGTTAGAAAAAAAGCAGATGGAGTTCATCCTAAAATAAAAACCGCGAACCCATTGAAATCAATAGGTTCGCGGTGGCAAGCTACATCATTCTGGATATCTTGCATTTATTGCTCAAAACAAAGATATTTCGTGTTTATAGATTTCGTTCTGCTTCTACATTTTCTGTGTGCCATCCAGCAATGCTTTGCTTTTCATGTTCATATATATCTCGATTTACAACACGAGCATTGAGTGCAAGCATGCCCTTCTGAGGACGATCCGCATATACATATCTGTGTGCATGTCGTATAATCATTTCACGAAACAATTTACTGTATGCCAAGGAATAGTCCAAGCCAGGGATATTCCTTTTTACACCGACTTCGGAAAATAATAGCACTTTGGGAGAAATGGGCATTAATATTATGTTGTGTTTTGTCCCCCAGCCTCCACCAAAATCATAGTCCCTTTCGCTATTGTAATTCAAACAAATAACAGGAGCATCTGATGTTGGGAACGAAATACCATCAGCGGCATGAACCACTTGCCAATTGATCCGTTCGGATACTTTTACAGTTGATGTAAGCAAATGCTTTAAATCATGCAAGTAAAATCCTTGGCCCACAATCGTTTTCATTTCGACTATGCTTTTCTCTCTATCAAGTAATATCTTGAGTGGAAATAGGACATCTTCTGTACTTTTGCTGGCAGCAGACTGATGTGATATGCTTCGCTGCAATTCGTGCGCTGATGCCTTGTTTAGCTTTCCGCAAACTTCGTTCATCACGTCAGGGAGTATTTTCAGGTTCTGCTTGGTTAGTCGCAAGTATGCAGCTGGCGTACGCAGGTACTGGGCAAAAACAAAGTGTGAGAGAGTTCTTATTTCCTCTTTTGATAGCCTCTTATCGTTAATCAGCTTATCGAATATTGGTTTTGCTGGTCGTTCAAATTCTTGATCAAACCAATGTTCAAAATCATCAAGTTCTTCATTGCCGACAACTCTTGTATAAAAGTCATTCCATACCGCGGTGTTTTTGATTGATTGCTGTGTCCAGTATGGAACATTTGCGTTGGATACCAGAATACTATAAGTTCGAATTGTCTTCCCATCAAGGCTCCAGTTTTTCAAATAGAATTGCGGAATGTAGTGATTTCTTCGAGTTATATTCTGACTCATGACGCCATCACTCTTTTGCGTTCTTGATCCGCTTCTGGATATCCTCCACGGACGGCAGTTGGCGTTCCAGTTCTTCCGGCAGGTTGCTGGTGATCTGATAGGCACTGACGCCGATGGGCTTGCTCATGTCCTTGAGCGAATACTCCGCCACGAGGTCATTCTTGCTCTTGCAGAGCAGCAGGCCAATCGACGGATTGTCCTGCTCTTTTTTCAGGATACCATCCACGGCAGAAAGGTAGAAGTTAAGCTGCCCTGCGTATTCCGGCTTGAACTCGCCGGTCTTCAACTCGATCACCACATAGCAGCGGAGGTTGAGGTTATAGAACAGCAGGTCGATGTAGAAGTCATCACCGCCCACATTGAGGTGGTACTGATTGCCGAGGAACGCAAAGCCGGTCCCCAACTCCAGCAGGAGCTTTGTCACATCCTTGACCAGAGCCTGCTCGATGTCACGCTCTATCATATCCTCTTTGAAAGGAATAAAATCGAAGATATACGGGTCTTTCATCGTCTGGGCCGCGAGTTCACTCTGCGGAGACGGAAGGCGGCTTTCGAAGTTGGACACCTTCTCTGCCAGCACCTGCCGCTGATACAGCCCGCTTTCGATCTGGTGTACCAGCACGTTGCGGGACCAGCCGTTTTTAGCAACTTGTTCGGCATACCAAATATGCTCATCTGCATTCTTCACCTTGTCCATCAGGGCAATATGGTGATACCAAGTAATTTGTGCAAGCGCCGCTTGCACAATTTCCTTTTCGGGAAAACGCAGTGCGAACTTCGCCATGTATTTCAGGTTTCTCACCGAGTAGCCGGTGGCGTCTGGAAAAGACATTTTAATGTCTGCGGCAAGATTTTCAACAAATTTGTTGCCCCATGTCTTGTGCTCGTTGATGACCTCGCCGATGGAGTGGTAGAGAACCAGCAGCTCACGATTGACGCTGACCGTCGCACGGTATTGCGCCGTGCGGATCTCCTGCTTAATCGATTCGACGATATTCAGATATTCGTTGGAATTCATCAGCATTTTTCGTTTCCCTCCATCAGTTTATGCAGCAGCCCTTGGCAGCCCGCCAGCACATCCCGCCAGGTGGCATCGAAATCGTCGGTGTACCAGGGGTCCGCTACCTCCTGCTCCAGGCGGCCGGCGTATTCCATCAGCAGGGGCATCTTGTCGTTGAAGTCGCCGCCGCAGATGGGGGACATGCTGCGGAGGTTGGCCCTGTCCATCCCAATGAGCAGGTCGTATTCCTCGTAGTCGTGGTTGCGGAGCTGCCGGGCGGCGTGGCTCTCGCAGGGGATGCCGTGCTCCGCCAGCTTCCGCCGGGCCGGCGGGTAGACCGGGTTGCCGATCTCCTCCCGGCTGGTGGCCGCCGAGGCGATTTGAAACTCGGCCTCCAGGCCCGCTTTTTTCACCAGATCTTTCATGACATACTCGGCCATCGGGCTCCGACAAATATTGCCGTGACACACAAAAAGGATCTTCTTCATGCTCCAGACACCCCGCTGATACTGTGCCACTCTCAGTATAGCAGGTATTGCCCAGCTCGTCGAGTCCTTCCTGCAGCCATGCCCCGGCCTGGATCTGCTCCATCAGCTCCGTCTTGGTCCAGTGGTGCTCCTGAGCGGCCCGGAGATACCAGGCGCGTTCCTGGCTGCCTTCACAGCCCTCCAGAATGGCCACGTTCTGCGTCCAGCCCAGCTTTAGGGCCAGTGCCTGCAGTTCCCGGCTATCTGCGTAGGCACGGTAGAACTCCCGCATCCGTCGCAGGTTTCGTGGGGAGAAGCCCTTGCTTTCAGGGCAGCTTGCCTGGAGATGCTCAGCGGCCATCACCGCCGCGCCCTTCTCCGGGCGGGTGCAGACAGCCCATCCAATCTCAAAGTACAATTCCACCTCCAGCAGTTCGGTTTTCATGAGAGTGTTCAAGGCTTCGTACATCGAGGTATAGTCAACCAGCTTTCGCTTGTTCATCTTCTTGTCCTTTCCGGCGGATTGCCTTATCTGGAAAGTCACAAAGGAAAAGGCGGCGGAACCGCCGCCCTTTCCCTCATGGCCTTCTGCTTATAGGATCTGCACGATTTGCTCCCACAGGAGGATGTGCTTGGTATCAATGACTTTGTTGTCATGGTAGTGCCCGAACAGCCAGTAGTGGTATTGTGTCCGGTCTTTGACCTCCTGGAGGAAGTCCGTCAGGTGATCCGCCACATTGTGTCGGGAAAACTGGAGGGCAATGCTGGTGGGTGCGCAGTGGGTGAGGATGTAGTCCACCGCCCAGCCGCGGGCGTCCAGGTTTCGTCTGGCCTCTGCATATTCCTCCTCTGAGGGTAACTCCTCCCTCCACCAGGACAGGTGATCGATGCGGAATCGGGTGTGCTCTTTCCGCTTCAACGTCAGGTATTTCTGCTCAAAGTTGGGATCGTCCAGGCTCAGGATGCCGTCCTCAATGTCGTGGGAGGCCGCCCCGCCCATAGTGAAGAAGGTACGCCCGGCCAGCTCAAATCCCTGCCCCCGCATCAGGTGGAGCACGTGGGGCCGGATGGGCTGCACCCTGCCGCCGTGCCAGTTCTCTATCGGGTATTTCACAAGGGCATCGTAGTTTTCATGGTTTCCCGAGACGAAGGCCAACGTGAAGGGCAGGCCTTCCAGCCAGTCCAGCGCCTCGTCATCCCGTTCATCTCCGAACCACACGCCGCCGAAGTCTCCCAGCTGGAGCACTACGTCCTCCTTGGTTAGTTCCCCGCCCTCTGGGAAGTATTCCGGGCGGAACCGCTCAAGATTCCCGTGGGTGTCGCCTGTAGCGAAGATCTTCATGCAAGCTTCCTCCTTTTGGGCTGCGCCACATACTGCTCGATCTCCCGGCCATCCCGGAAGGTCACCCGGATCTTTTCCCGGGAGAGCACCGTCACCTTCTCCAGCAGCTGGTGGATGACCTCCTCATCCCACTCCGTCAGCGCCGCCGACATGTGTTCCATGGCGGCCGACACCGTCCGCAGGCGCTGGTTCACCTTTTGGTTTTCCTGATAGACCCCCTCCAGCCTAGCCCTTTGCTCCCTGAGATGGGCGGTGGACTCGGACAGCTCCCGGAACCGCTCCGTGTAGTCCTCTGCTGGGTTGGCTGACGCCTCGGCCAGCAGGCTGTTGAAACGGCCGCTCAGTTCCTCCAGGGCACGGTCGATGTCCGCCAGGCTCATGCTTTCACCCAGCACCGGGGCCAACTCCCACTCCATGACTGAGGCG
>OHAB01001614.1_pt1 | contig 12635 bp, 5 predicted proteins | sample 1577031 | NCBI WGS metagenome assembly OHAB01 (sample SAMEA3541477, study PRJEB24748) | human gut metagenome | biome: human gut; feature: human-associated habitat; material: faeces | place: China | collected 2012 | reverse complement strand
AAAGAAACCCGTTTCCGCATTATAAACATTCCGGTACGTATAAGACATCCTCATAAACTTCTTATAGTCATCGGTCTTGTTTAATGTTCTGGCTATCTGTGCCAGACACCAATTATCGTAACAGTTACCCAACATAACCGCAACCGCTTGTCGTCTCTCGAACGAATGAACAGCCTTGCAAGTTTCTTCTTCGCCAGGGTTCAGTGCAGGGAAAAATCCTTTTTCCTGATAGAACTTATCGAGCTCCGTCAACGGACATCTCAGCCAGGGCAACAACGTTTTCTCTGTAATCGCTCCTTTGCAGGCTTCATAAGCAGCCTCCAGATCAAAGTCTTTCAATCCTTTGCAATAAGCATCCCAGATAACTGCCACTGCATGATTGCCATTCATCCGGTGACTGTCTCCGGTCACCTCGGGGAAGGTAGGCATCCATCTTCTGTCCGACTGTTCTGCCATCCGTATATATGAACGAATCATATCGAGTTCCTTCTGCGGTTCTATCAAGATACGCAACGGATGTGTAGCCCGGTAAGTATCCCATATCCAGTCATCTGTATAAAAAGGTACTCCGCCATCTTCATGAATCTTGCCATCGAAAGCACTGTAATATTTCCCGTCCTCCGAAAGATTGATCATGCGTTCGTAGGTACGATAAAGGGAAGTGTAGAAGATTTCTTTTTCGTCTTCCGAACCGCCTTCTATCACAATCTTGCCCAATGTCTTGTTCCATATCCTGCGTCCGGCATCCGCCACCGCCTTTACATCATAGGTGGTGATGTCACGTTGCAGATTCTTCTTTGCCTGCTCGGCACTGATAAAGGAAATTCCGTAACGTAGATTCAGGTTCTTCTCGCTTCCATAATACAAAGCGATGGCACTGCCTTCCTTACTTTCCATATCAACTTTTCCATCTGCCAGTACCCCTTTGCGTAAAGGTAGCTGACTGGTTTCGAGATACAGATAGATTTTGGTAGGAGTGTTGTCAATAACCTGATAGCCACTGACTCCTTTTTCTTCAGCGACCAGCTTTCCGTTCTTCGTATTCACCACCAAAGCATTATCACCTTCCGTCCCAAAACTGATATGATAAATACCAGCCTGATGTGAAGGGGCATACTCAACCTGTATATCAGCCTCATCCAGGTATACGGAATAACTATAGGGGGTAATCTTCTCCAAATCATAGGAGTAAGATACAATCGGTCGGGATACCTCTCCCTGCACCGGACTCAGGTTAAAAGCCGAGCTGCCTCTATGACTGGTCACCACCACCGGAAGGCCGTTTACCCTGTCCGATGTATAGTCTCCCCTTTCCGGATAGACCCTAAGCATCGAGTTCGGCAGATGTACGGTTGGGTAAGTAGGCACCAGCAGATGGCTGATATTGCCGATATATGGATTTACATAATCGACAAAGTCTTTTGCGGGCGTCTGATCCGTATGGGTACACGAAAAAAACGCCATCGCCATCAAACAGGAGCCGACTGTTCTTTTTATATTCAATCTGTTCATCATCATTCTATATGAATATGTCTGTTCATTAATCAGGTTAGTTCATCGTTATCTTTCCGGCAGCAGCATCCGGATGCTGCTTCAGATAGATACGATAGAGTTCAAAAAATGTCGGTGCATCCAGCAATTCAATATTCGTATGCCGCTGTTTCAACTCATCACAAATCCCTTTATACCAGGAAGGTGACTTCAATATGGCTCTGAACCAATGGAAAGGAACCGGACGTTTCTCCACTCTTTCCACAATCACATCCGTTGCCCTGCGGTAATCATGATCTACAATATCATAATCTGCCCGGATCACCGGCATATCATTGTGCAGCAATGTCAAAGGCATCTTCTGCGGAACTATTCCATTCGGACTGAACGATGCGTAACAGTCCAATCCGTCTGAATCCAGTCCGGGGGCTTCGCCGTCAATCACAAATCCTGTAATGGTCAATCCCCACTTCTGATAATATTTGCTGCAATGCTTTGCCCATGCACTCAATCCGCTTTTCAATCCGGACACCGAGCGAGGCTCTTGCAACATACCCGGCATTAAATATCCGGCACCATTGTCAGCAGCGGCAAAATAATCATTCGGAGTAGCCGTCACCCGATAATTATGCATCACCATCGGAACGCGTTCTGCAAGTACAGGACTGACAGACCACATCAAAGGCACTTCTCCCCGGCTAGGTTCGTCCCACAGGAAAGGGGGAGACTGAGCACTCCAGGAGGAGGAATCATAATCGCCTACATAGAAGAGGATAAAGTTCCGTCCCTGAAAGTTGATTGTTCCGTCACGGTTCAGATAGCCTCTGTCCATCAGTTCCTGATGTGTCACCCACTTTTGGGGATACTTTTCCTGAAGAGGAAAATGTTGCCAGAAGGAGGAGTTAGCCAATGCTCCCAGTCCGATGGCATCGGCATCCTTAAAGGCATTATAAGCACTGATAATACGGGAAAATTCCCACTCGGTAGCTACATCTTCATGCTTTCCTCCGGCGTGCTGCGTATATTTATAAATCCAGCTCGGGAAACCTCCGATATAGCAGAATTTCTCTCCTTTATTTTGCTTATAGGCTTCTTGCAGAAAAGTTTTCAGTATCTGCAAGTCCAGTCCTTCTTCTTGTGTCGGATCATCCGTTGCCGGCTCGTCTCCCCAAGGAGAAAGGTCAAAGAAAAAAGCTTTCTTGCTGACAAAAAAGTCATGATTGGTCAATTGGTGATGGTTCGTTACCGTCCGGGTAGGATCGGTACGCCAGAACTGGTCGATGTAATAAGCGGCGTACTCCGTATTGCATAACCCTTTCTTCAGGTATTTCTCTATAAACCATACATAGGGATCGATTTTCAGAGATCCTGTCGAAGGTTGACCGGTTCCGGCAATCCTTCCTTTGCCCGTGAAAAGAGAAGAACCATCTTTGTTCACCAGCCAGCATTTCACAGCCAGCTTCGGTCCTTGCAGTACCAAACGGGTATAGAGACTATTGGGAGATATGTCATAGCGCACAGCTATCAGATTCTCGATTCCCGCCACAGATGAAGCAATATTACTGGTAGATGCTACTTTTGAGTCATAAACAACCACCCCGCGTATTTCTTTTCTGAAAACGGTCACTACATCCGACAGTTCCGTGTAAGCTACCGTATCACGTCCCGCCAGCCACTGTCCTGCCTGACGGTATTTATTCCACCAATAATCATCGACATTCTCTCTCTGCCCGTTCTTGACATAGCGAATGTACAATCTCGGACTATTCCGATTCACAATGCCTTGCAAGGTAGCTGTCGTATGCATAATGTCCCATAGTTGCTCCGCCTTCTCCTGTTCTTTCAGATCAAGTTCATTGAGCGTTCTCAAATCCAGTATCCGGACCGGATCACGAGATTCTGCCAACAATATCTCTGAACAAAAGACAGAGACCGCAAGGAATACCAACTGTAAATACTTTCTCATGGCTTTTCCGTTTTTATGCTAAATATCCAACTGTACAGATGCCGAATAATTGTACTTTGTCTCACTTCCGTGAGACTGTGCACCGATCCGGAAATAATAACTCTTGCCCGGAACCAGCGTGGAAGTGTAGTCTTCCAGATTGATAGACAATTCGAAAGCCTCACCATCAGTAATGGAACGGTTTAGTTCTTCTGTCCGGTTGACAATATTCAGTTTGTTGGATACATCGATGTGAGAGTGTGCAAACAACGAAATACGATAGACCTCGTTACTGGTCACCTGCTCCAGTTTGAATTTCGCCACTACCTTTCTTCCGATCACAGATATTTCCGGTTCAATGATCCGCAGATAAGGATTCACTTCGAAGACCTGATAATTCTTTCCCGGCTTTATTTTCATATCCAGAGTATCCAAAGGAACGTAGTTCCCACGATTCAGGATGATTTTATAGTCACCGGAGAAAATCATACCGTTATAAAACGTTCCGTCTTTTTTAACGACCATATTCTGAACAGGAGGATTATCTCCCCACCCCTGTTCGATGAAATAAACGCGGGAACCGTCCGATATCTCCTGTTGAATGAGTTCTCCGGTCTTCCGGTCTCTCAGTTCGCCGGCAAAGATTGCATCCGGCCCTTCGAGATTATCTTTTTCACAAGAGTAAAACATACTGCCTGCTACTACAACGCATAATAAAAATAGAAGCTTTTTCATATCTAATCTATATTTTAGAATATACTAATTAAGGATTCTGTACCAGACCATTAGCCCCCGTACCCGGAATACTCTTATAATACCAGCTATAATCAAAGGTCTTTGATTCAATGCCCAACGGATTGACACGTACAAATACATAATGCGCAGGATTTGTCCGCAGGTCAAGGAAAGGTACAAGTCCCTTTCTCACCCGGTTTTCAAATTCCTTATGGAAAGTTCTCCAGCGCGACAAATCCCATCTGCGTTTGTTTTCAAATGCCAGCTCGACAAAACGTTCTTTGCGAACATTCGCCTGAGTCAATGCAATGTCATCTTTGTGAGCCGCTCTTTTGCGGACCGCATTCAAAGCGTCTTGTGCAGCCTGTTTTTCAGCAGAAGTAGAGGTTGTCTTTTCGATAACAGCTTCTGCATAGTTGAGAAGAATTTCCCCATAACGGAAATCGATCCAAGGCTGTGTACCTTTACTCCATGCCTGCTCAACCGGATTTTCTATCTGCAAGAACTTCTTAAACAGGAATCCGCTGCGGGTATAATGTCCCAAAGTCGGATCGAATCCTGAATATTCCGTGCTTTTCTCCGCTCCGTAAGTATAATAGATCAGACCATCCTGTCCCTTCTCCGAAGCCTGAGTCCTATAATGATAACCGGAACCGTCAGCTTTCACCAGACCACCCTGGATAATGATCTTCGTACTTCCGAAGTTCTGTCCCGGGAATAACACCATCGCACTCAAACGGGCATCACGACCGGCAAATGCCTGGTAAGGTTTATCTATCGGGAAAGACAGGTATCGGGTGGATAAGTTAAATCCATTATAATCACTTTCATTTCCATCCACACGAGTGCTGATCGGCTTGGGTGTTCCGGTTCCGTCATCCGTATAATCTTCGAAAGAGTCGACAAAATCCAGTGTCGGATTCATACGACCGGGATAGAGATTCGGGTCGAGGATCATCTGACGGGGGCTGAACCAGACATCATAGTTATGTGCCAGAATGGTATTTGCAGCATAGGCCTTCATGAAGATAGGCTCTTTCAATCCGTCCAGACATTGGAAAGGTTGTTCAAATAACTTTTGATAGTTGGTTGTCGCTTCTTCCGGAGTAGCGGGGGAAGGTTTGTAAAGACCGAACTTACCACTATTCATGATTTCCTGTGAAGCTGATATACATTCATCATAATAATGATCAGCCGATATAACTTCTATACCTACCAGCTTCTGGTCAACAGCCGGACCAGAGAAAGAGACATAAGGCTGATGAGTAAACTTGGCAACGGAAGCTGCATACAGAGCTGCTCTTGACTTCAGTGCCAATGCTACCCATTTGTTCGCTCTCAGCACATCATTTTCATTCGCATCTCCAAAAAGCGATACTGCCTGGTCACATTCTTCCAAGACAAAGTCCCAAGTATCTTTCTCCGTATTTCTGGGGACACGCAGTTCTTCGATATTACCGTTATACTCCTGCGGTTCTTTAATGATAGGTACCCCACCGTATCTTTTGGCTAAGGCAAAATAGGTATAAGCTCTCAGGAAATGAGTTTCCGCATTGATCTCATTCTTTTGCTGTTCGGTAATACTGGTCAATGTAGGAATAGTAACCAACAGACTGTTTAAATCACGAATGAGTTTATAACCGTCTTCCCAATAATCGAACCACTCTTCTCCAAAGTCATTGTACTCCGGATGGATAGCCTCATCACAGAAATGAGCAGCCATAAAACCGGCATTATTCACATCCGTACCGACTCCCACATTGAAGCCGCGATTCGGTGAATAGGTAAAATCTTCGATAGGCAAACGACCGTACAGATTGGCCATATGTGCCTGTACTCCTTCCGGAGTAGAGAACAATTCATCCGCCGGAATTTTATTCTTCGGATCGATATCAAGCAAATCGCTACATCCGCCCAGCAGGAACATAGCTCCCAATAATAAATAACTATATATTTTCATAATCATCTTCTTTAAAAGTTCAAGGTCAATCCAAAGTTAAAGCTCTTATTCAGAGGATAATTCAAGCCGGCACTATAGTCTCCTTCAATCTTTTCCGGATCGAATGCCTTTACAAACGGGTCACAGACAGTAAACAGGTTATTTCCGTTCGCATAGATTCTTAAACTACCGATACCCAGTTTATGCATCAGTCGGGGACTGAAGGTGTAGCCGATCTCAATTGTTTTCAGTCTCAGATAAGAAGCGTTCTTACGCCATATCTGCGAATCCCTCGTATAGAACGATCCCATGTCCTGCTCCAGACGGATGGCCGGCCATTCTCCCGGTATCCATTCACTGTTCGAGTCATACGGATCGGACAGATGCCAACGGTCGTAGAAGTATTCGGGGGTATTGCCACCCTTGAAACAGAGCATCTTTGCGTATACCTCGTCAAACTGCACCGTGTACAGGGCAGAACCTTGAAAAAGAGCATAGAAGTCGAAGTTCTTCCAGGATGCTTCCACATTGAAACCATAGTGAATCAACGGGCTGCCGGACCAGAATAAAGGGGTCTTGTCCAGATCATTCACCACTCCGTCACCGTTTACGTCTTTCAGGATGTAGTCACCGGGAAGTTCCTTGGAATTTCCGTTATCCCCATTCTGAATCGGATATGTATTAATCTCGTCAAAGTTCTGGAAACGTCCGTCCGTCTGATACCCCCAGATAAAATCTCCCCAGCGGTTGGATGACTGGTTTCTCCATCTTTCCATACTGCTCTTGTAAGGACCGCTCTCTATATAACGGCGTTGGGTACGCGCCAAGTTAAAGTTACCGGATACACTGTAGTGGAAATCACCGATTTTGTTGGTATGAGTCAATGTAAATTCAATACCCCTCGTACGGTCGCCGTTCAGGTTTTCCTGTGGCAACTTGGAACCGAACGTATTGGGAAGAGAACCGTAACGGTCGGCCAACAGGCCGCTGCGGTCACGCTGATAAATATCAAACTCTACTGCGATCAGCCGGTTAAAGATTGAAAAGTCAATACCAATATTATACATATTCACTTTAATCCAGGTCAGATTCTTATTGATCATCACAGGAGAAGCTACTCCATTGGTATAATTTCCCTGGCTGAATACATATCCGCCACTGTTCAACGTGTAACCGGAGAAGTATTGGAACGGATCACCGGCATCTTGCCCCGAACGACCGGCAGAGAAACGAAGTTTCAGATTATCGACAAACTTGAAGTTGTCTTTGATAAAGCTCTCTTCCGAAATCCTCCATCCTACGGAAGCGGACGGAAAGAATGCCCATCTGCTGCCCGGAGCATATCGATAAGAACCGTCGTATCTGCAAGCAAGCTCTGCCAGATATTTGCCTTTATAATCATAGGTCAGACGCCCGATATGAGAAAGATAAGCCTGGTGTTCCGAGGAACCGGATACTTTCTGGTCAGATTCGCGTGCATTGTCCAGTTCACCGATTGTGAAAAAGTCAAACTTGCGCTCACCATTCATCCAGTTTGCTTTCTCTTCGCGTCTTTCGAAGACATAAGTAGCTCCGATGGTATGGTTGCCGAACGTTCTGTTATAGTTTGTCTGGAACTGCATATCCACCCGTTCCGATTCTCTGCGATTATCCTGGAGTAAAGCCGGATAGTTGGCATCTGCCGCCGTATACTCGCCCGTATATTCGCCATAGGTATATGTCTTAAAACCTTTCCGCGTTGCCTTATATCCGTAGTTATTGTAATCGTAGATAAAAGTACCTTTCACCTTAAGCCCCTTTACATAAGGAATATTATACTCTAATGCAAACTGTGTCTGCAAGTTCTTATTCCGCTCTTTAGCGCTTCCGGTATAATCGGCATCGATCATAGCCGCCGGATTAGGGACATAAGAGAAGTTATTATAATAATCCGGATTGTCATTGGCATAGATAGAAGTAGTAGGCGGATTTACACGCGTACTCTTAAATATATCATAGAAAGGAAACCAGGGACGGTTGGTGGTATCATAACGTCCGCCAAGATTGATACTGGCTGTCAGGTCTTTGGTAATCTTCAGACTGACATTGGAACGGAATGTATATTTATCATAAGTCAATGCGTTATTCTTCAACAAGCTGTTATCGGTGGCATAACCGAAACTACCGTAATAACTTACTTTGTCGGTACCACCTTCCAGGGACAGAGTCGTCTGGAACTGTGTGGCGTGCTTATTGAAAACGGCATCATACAAGTCTACACTCTCATAACCGGGAGCACCTTGCTGCCATTTGGTCAATTCGTCCTTTGTGATATAAGCCGGTCTGCCTGCATTGATTTCCGCCTCATTTCGCATGGTCATATATTGTCCGGCGTTGGCCATCTCCGGCACATTGGTAGGAGAAGTAATGCCGACATTGGCGTTCAACGTAATACGCGGTTTGCCTGTAGCCCCTTTCTTGGTGGTAACAATCACGGCACCATTCGCCGAATTCATACCATAGATAGAGGCAGTAGCATCTTTCAGAAAAGATATGCTTTCAATATCTTCCGGATTCAACCGTTGAAATTCGCTGGAACCGTCTCTCACCACTCCGTCAATCACAAACAAAGGAGTTCCGAAGCCACGGACATTGATATTGGAACTGAACTTACCCGGCTCTCCATTCTCCTGTCTGATCCGCAGACCGGCTACCTTTCCTTGAATAGCCTGTGCCAAACTAGGTGCCTTGGTCTTTACGATATCATCTACTTTCAGGTTTCCGATAGCTCCTGTCAGACTTTCCTTTTTCTGAATGCCATATCCGACAACAACTACATCGCCCAATGCTACCACATTCTCCTCAAGGACTACCGTTACGAAGTTTTTATTCACCACTTTCACTCTCTTCGGATTATAGCCGACATATCCTATCTCCAGTTCAGCTCCCACAGGAACCTGAATAGTAAACTTACCATCCATATCCGAAATAGTCCCCGTACCCGTTTTCAGAACTTTCACTGAGGCTCCGATAATGGCTTCTCCTTTATTGTCTGTCACCTGCCCGGAAATTTTCAGGTTTTCCTGCGCCATAACAGAATCCAAAGAAAGGATGCTCCCCATTATCAAATAAAGGAACCTTAAAAAAACTCTTTGCAAATGATCTTTGCTCTTTCCTGTTTTCATAATTTATAGATTAACATTAATTGATTCAAACCGTTTTCATCTCAAGAAAACTTTCTCTGACAAGTAAGTCCAAGCAGTAGTTAAGAAGTGTCGTTTTTCATATTTCCATCATTTTATAAGGTTATAGTTCGATCCGCTCAAGTCATCAGAAACATAGTGGAGGATATCCCGTCCGTTTCTGAAGCAAATATAGAATTCCAGTCCTTAATGCCATATTAATTTTAGATTAATAGCGATAAAGAATTTCATTCTTTTCGCATAAGTATCTAGTTATCAATAATGTTTTCATGATAAAAAAAAACAATTATTATTTGATGGTATAATGAGTGCCTTACTCCGCAAGGATTTATTTCGGGTACCGATGAGACCTATTTCCGGCACCGATGAGGACAGGCTCCGCCACCGATGAGGAACTATCTCTCCACCGACCAACAGGAAGCACCGGAAAATTATTAATAGAGGATTAATTTAGAGTGAATTTATAATATCATCGTAAGAGAAATCAGGCTTGGCATTCAGCAAACGTTCATATTCAATACAGAACTTATCGAAACTTTGCTTGGACAAACCTTTCTGCCCCATCTGATACAAGACTCTGCATTTAGTGCGGATAGCGTCTTCGTCTATATTATCAACAAGCAGAATTACATCTGATATTTTCAGCAAAAGCCTGGAATCTTCTTTTATATCGGGACGGTTGACCACAGAAAGCAGTATTTCCGTCAACAGAACGTAGTAGGCTGACTTATATTCGTCAATCCATTCGGCACTGACGTTAGGGAGCAATGCGCCGGCACTCGCCAGGGATATGATTTTATTGATTATCTTTTTATCCGTAATGGTATCTTTATCTTTTATCTGATCCAGCAATCTCATCACTTCCTGATAATCGCAGGTCACGTCTTTCCCCAGATTCAGATACCAATAGCCGTTCTTATTGGCAATATTGATATCTCCGATTTTCTCAATGATCAGCCTTAGCTTTCTGATATTCACGTTTCTGTTATTCGATGCACTGGACTTACTCATATCGAACCAGAAAGTTTCATCCAGGCATTGAGAAGTCGTTCCCTTTCCGTTCTTGATGGTATTCAGCAGTAAAAACAAGAATAATTGCTTAAGAGTAGGCGTAAAATCTCCCGTGATGTTATCACCTTGCTTATCAAATATCTGGAATCCGCCCAGTAATAAAACCAAAGATACTTTTTGTTCAGTCGGTTCTTCTTCGACCAATCTGTCTTTTACTTCTTCCGTAGCAACCGGACCGACTGACACATTCACTTTTCTCTTTCTCTTACTATGCAATAACCATATACTTCCTCCTATCAGGCACAGTAGTCCTGCCAAAATACCGGATATCAATATCACCGGCTTCATTCCGCCAGTCTGATGAGGCAAAATACCTTCCTTGGACAAAGGTGGAAATGCCAGTTTATAAAATTCGACTTTAGATATTCCAGGCTCCTTTTCCTGCAACACCACAGCATAAATAGAAGATGTCTCTCTATGCAAAAACATATCACAATAAGAATGAATATCGAGGAAGTTATAAACAATGGAATCACTCATCACTTCCTGAACCGGTTGTCTGGTCTGTATATCAAACCGGCTCAAATAAACAAAAGTATTATATCGGTCATTATTATATGTCAAAGCATATACACTATTCGACGGTGTATCGACAATCATTGAATTACCGAAAGTAAAGTGCTGCCTGTCATTCACAAACTCCCATAACTTAGCGCATTTACCTGTTTTCAAATTCAACCGGTAAAGATCATAAAAGTTTCCTGGAGATTCTTCCTGCTTACCCGACTGATTGCCATAACCACCCATGATCAATAAGTAGTCCTCATTCTCCGCCCCCATCGCACTTAAATAGCGGGGAAACAGACAGGAATCAAGGGAACTGATCGACCACCCCTGCGGATCAGACAGGTTTATTCTGCTCAACTGTGAATTATAGCGGTGATTACCATAGCCACCAAAAACAATCAGTTCATCTCTTTTCTGATTGATAATACGATTATGATGCTGGCGGGTATCAATCATTACCGGAGTTTCTAATGTCCAGCATTTCCGGTCAAACTCATAGACATTCAAATCGTTGAAATCCGGTGTATAAGACAAGAGCCTGTTTCGTTTGGCATCAAAAATAATCTGGCTGGAAGCTCCTATATAAGGATGTCCTTTATAAGCAATCGAATCAATACGATTCGCCTTCACATCGTAAACAAATAACTGACCGCCTCCTGCTATGAAAAAACGTCCCGACACATCGTCATAAGCCACCTGCGGATTAATATGGTGCACATTCAACGAAGCTAATGCCGCCCATTTAGTATGTTTATCTATCTCCCAGACGCCATTACGTACAAAAGCCTGTTTATTTCTGACACTATCGTAAGTCACATCTTTATCATGAGCAGCCAATTCCCATTTATAAAGCAGTTTACCTTGAATATCAGCAAGTTCTATATTACGAATGGTCATAGGAGGTACATCTGTAGAGAAGAAACGGGGATGCTTGCTGCCTCCGAAATAGATCTTGATATCCTTAAAGTTGCTCAGGGAATGATTGATTTCCGCCTGGATACCGTCTGCAGCAATATGAATCCGGTCTTTGGCAAATTGCAGATCGACGTGTATCCATCTGTCTGCTACAATCTTTACCGAATCTGCAATCTCCGTATTCTTGATCACCCGGTCTTTGTCAGTCAATACAATATTAAATCGGGAATAAAGCAGGTAGGAGATAAAATCAAAGCAGGAAGAATCATCTGCTATGACCCGTACAACATAACCATAAGTATACAGTTCATTTCTCAACTTTATATCGAATCCCACCGAGAAACCGTCCTCGGGAAAAGACAAAGAAGCCGCAGGAGTAAGATCCAGATTAGTCCGCTGATCCTGATTGGTAGAATGAGCCAGAAACGTAAGACCATAATCATAGACACTATTATCTATAACATTACTCTTGCATACCCATATATGCAATAAAAAGACTAAAGATAGAAGGTATCTACATTTCATAGTAACAATCATAAAAACCGGAATCCTTGTTCAAAAGTAAGAAACTTATGTCTAAGACCAATGCATTTGATTGCAATATTCGCAAAAAATTATAGGATATGCAAATCATTGGAAACAAAAAGACTCGCCCAAGTAAAGTATCCGAGGGATATCTTTACCTGAGCAAGTCTTTCCTTTCATAAATACGGCCCACTTAACAGCCGTATCTATATTACAATATCAAATGTATTATTGAGCTGATTCTACCAATACCACACGATTCAGAATCGGTTGACCGAACTTGTCGACACCACCACCTGCTGCAGCAGACAGTCTGTCTGCAGAG
>OHAB01001608.1_pt1 | contig 12650 bp, 12 predicted proteins | sample 1577031 | NCBI WGS metagenome assembly OHAB01 (sample SAMEA3541477, study PRJEB24748) | human gut metagenome | biome: human gut; feature: human-associated habitat; material: faeces | place: China | collected 2012 | reverse complement strand
ACCGACCAGCGCACCCAGCTCCTCAAGCTGCGCGCGGGTGAAGCCCGCGCCGGTCAGCCGGTTGAGCGCGCGCAGCACGGCCGCCGCGTCCGACGAGCCGCCGCCCAGCCCCGCGCACACGGGGATACGCTTGTGCAGCCGGATGTGCACGCCGCAGGCAAGCCCTGCGCGCTCGAGAAACACCTGCGCCGCGCGCACGGCCACATTGTCCGCCCCGCAGGGCAGATAGCTGCGGTTGGTCTCGTCGCGGCAGACGCCGGAATCGTCGAGCGTGACGGTCACATCGTCGTGCAGATCCACACTCTGCATGATCATGCGCAGGTCGTGAAACCCGTCGGGGCGCGTACCGAGCACGTCCAGCGACAGGTTCAGCTTTGCCCACGCGGCCTCTCTTGCTGTACCGGTCACAGCTTTTTCAGTTCAAAGAGCAGATCCATGAGCTGCGCGCCGTCGTCGACATACGGGCCCTTGGCGCCGTTTGCCTCGGAATACGGCAGGCCGGAGCCCTCGGACACGCGGCTGTCATAGAGCACGAACGGCACGGGGTCGGCGCCGTGCGCGCCGTTGGCCATGTACGTCGTGTGATCCGACAGCAGCAGCAGACGGAAGTCCTCACCCGCGGCGCGCAGCGCCTCGGTCACGGGGGCGACGACATCGGCGCTCAGGCGCTCGATGGAATAGATCTTGTGCTCCAGGTCATGGTTGTGCGTGGCCTCATCCGGGCCCTCAAGGTGCAGCGCCACGAAGTCGTGCTTTTTGAGCACGCCCAGCGCGGCGGCGACCTTGGCGGCATAGTCGGTGTCCCACTCGCCGGTCGCAGTCGGGACGGTGACGGCCTCAAGCCCGGTCAGGATGCCGATGCCGTGGCACAGCGGCACGGCCGAGACGACGCCGCCGTCCGAGCCGTAGTGCTCCGGGAAGTTCGGCAGCGCGGCCGCCGTGCCCTCTGCCCAGAACCAGACACCGTTGGCCGGGAGCTTGCCGGCGGCGCGGCGCGCGACATTGATCGGGTGCTGATCGAGGATATCGAACGCGCGGCGCATGAGCTCACGCAGCACGTCGGCATTCGGGCAGCCGGTGGGCAGGATGGGGCCGATCTCCTCGCCGAGATGATCGTGCGGCGGGGCGAGCCGGATGCCCTTGATGTCCACATGGCTCTGCACCGCGATGTGGCGGAACGACGAGCCCTTGTGCACGACCATGCCGGCCTGCTCGGCCAGCGGGCGGAAGTCCGGGTGGGCAAAGAGCGCCGTCACGAGCTCGTCCGACTCGCGGCCCTCGATGCTGCCCGCGCTGTGGGAGATGATGTGCTTGTGCTCGAACGGCACGTCCTCATCGGCATACGTGACCATGTTGCAGCGGTAGCACGCATCGCCGGGGGCGAGCCGGATGCCGGAGGCCGCCGCCTCAAGCGGGGCGCGGCCGAAAAAGTATTTGCGCGGCGAGCAGCCGAAGATGGACATGATGGCCGTATCGCTGCCGGGAGCGAAACCGTCGGGCACGTTGCGCACGCTGCCGAGCACGCCGTGACGCGCAAGGTCGTCGATCGCGTCCTTTTTCGACGCTTCGAGCGGCGTGCGGCCGGCGAGCGTGTCGAGCGGATGGTCGGCCATGCCGTCGCCGATGACGAGAATGTATTTCATACTGTATCCCTCTTTTCGGAAGATTTTTCGCCGCAAGCTTCCTGTGGGATGCCGGATGCCGCGGCTTTTTTCTGCCCCACAGTATATACTATTTTTCCCGCTTTGTGAAGCGGGCGAGCGGCCGCAGAACGCTTTTTCTCTTTGTAGAATTCAACGAAATTATTTCAAAACCGGAATTGGGGTATTGGCATCTTTTCGCCGTCATGATATAGTAGAACATTGTTAAGTATCCGCTAATTTTCCGCTAAAAAAGCTTTCCCCCGGCAACCGGGGCTGCACAAACGGGAGGGACAGAATATGTCGACCGGACAATATCTGCTCGGCGGCGCGGCCGGACTGGCTTTCGGCCTGCTCGTCGCCGCCGGCAACACCCTGCTGACGCGCCGCAGTCTGCTGCGCGCCAGGCAGAGCACCACATCCGTCATGGGCACGAGCGGCCTGCGGCAGGTCATCAATCTCGCGGCGCTCGTACTGGTCTATCTGCTGCGCGGCGTCGTGCCGCTGCCGCTGGCCGGCACGCTCATCGGCACGGCCGTCGGCCTGTCGGGCGGCAGCATCGCCGGCGTATGGATCCTCGCGCGCAGGATGGACGATACCATCCCCGCCGAGTGCGTGGAGATCACGGACGCGGACGAACTGCCCGACGCGGAACAAAACCAGACGCCGGAGCATATCCCGGCGGACGAACGGAGGGACGACACAAATGGGTGAGACGAACGTACTGTTTTCCATCGGACCGCTGGAGGTCACCGGCGCGGTCGTGACCATGTGGGTCATCGTGGCCGTGCTGGCGCTGGTATCGTGGCTGGCGACACGGAAGCTGCGCGACGTGCCCGGACCGCTGCAGAACGCAGCCGAGATGGCCGTGGAAAAGCTGCAGGGCTTTTACGGCGGCATCATGGGTCCGGCCAACGCCCGGCGCTACTTCCCGATGATGGCGACGTTCTTTATCTTCATCGTCGTGTCCAACTACATCGGGCTGCTGCCCGGCGCGGGCGAGGTGTTCACCGTGCCGACGGCCACGCTGTCCGTCACGGCGGGTCTGGCCATCATCGCCTTTTGCATGACGCACACCGTCGGCATCCAGCGCCACGGTCTGGGCGGCTATCTCAAGAGCTTCATCAAGCCCTTCCTGCTCATGCTGCCGCTCAACCTCATCGAGCAGATCGTGCGCCCGTTTTCTCTCGCGCTGCGTCTGTACGGCAACCTCTACGGCGAGGAAATGGTCACGCATGAGCTCGGCAATCTCTTCCCGCTCGTGCTTCCGCTGCTCATGCAGGTGCTGAGCCTGCTGTTCTGCCTGATTCAGGCCATCGTGTTCACGATGCTGCTGTCGATCTACATTGAGGAAGCCATCGAGGAGTAAGGCACCCTTGCATCAGAAATCGTAAGAAACAACCTTTCAGACACCCAAGAAAAATTAGGAGGAACGAGTTATGTCAACCGGAATCATTGCGATCGCCGCCGCGCTCGCCATCGCCATCAGCACCATCGGCCCCGCCATCGGTCAGGGTCTAACCGCCGCCCACGCCATGGACGCCATCGCGCGCCAGCCGGAAGTGGCCGGTACGATCCGCTCGAACATGATCATCGCCATGGGTCTGCTCGAATCGCTGACGATCTACGGCCTGCTGATCGCGTTTCTGCTGATCGGTAAGATCGGCTGAGAAGCACGGGATAAGGGAGGCACACGCTTTGAGCATCAACATCTCCGAACTCATCTGGACGGTGATCTGCTTTTTCGTGCTGCTGGTGGTTTTGAAGAAGCTGCTGTTTGACCCGCTGGTGTCGTTCATGGCCGCGCGCGATGCGCGCATTCAGGACGGGATCAGCGCGGGGCGCACCGCCCAGCAGCAGCTCGATGCGGCCGCACAGGCGCGCAGCGATGCGCAGCGCCGGCAGTCCGCCGCAGCGGATGCGCTGCTGACCGAGGCCAAGAGCGCGTCCGAGCGCAAGCGCGCCCAGACGCTGCAGGCCGCGCATCAGGAGACCGCACAGGCCATGCGCGACGTGCGCGCACGCGTGCGCAGCGAAGAGACCGCCGCTGCCGCCGCCGTGGACGCGAAGCTGCCCGAGCTCGTCACGGCTCTGACCGGCGGCCTGCTCGGCAGCGACACCGCCGAGCGCAGCGCCGCACAGATCCGCCAGTGGGTCGCCCCCACGCATGAGGGCTGAACCATGAATGAAATGAATCGAAAGGGGGCGGCGACACCGTGGAATTTCTGAGAGCCATCGGCCCCGTCTTCAACTTCCTGCTGCTGGCGCTGGCGCTGATTTTCTTCACGCGCAAGCAGATCCGCAAGCTCTTTCAGGAGCGCCGCGACCGCATTGCCGACGCGCTCGGCCGCGCGGCGGACGCGCAGGATCAGGCACGCCACACCGCCGAGGACATCGCCGAGGCGAAGCAGGCCGCCGACGCTGAGGCACACGCCCAGCTTGCCGAGGCAAAGGCACAGGCCGAGGCCAACACCGCCGCTGCCGACGCCGAGACCGCGCGCGAGGCCGAGGCCGTGCGCCGCGGCGTGGAACAGACCGAGGCGCAGCTGCGCAGCGACATGGAGGACCGCGTGAGCGACGCGGCCATCGGCCGCATCACGGCGGCGACCGCCGGAGTGCTGACGCAGGACGCCTTCGCGCCCGCGCGCGCCGCGCTCGTGGACGAATTTGTCGCCAACATCGGTGCACATCTGACCACCCAGCCGAGCGACGCGCTCACCCTCGCCGAGACCGGCACGCTGACCGTGGAGGTCGAGGCGGCCGAGCCGCTGCCCGCCGCCGCGCTCGACGCACTCAGGGACACGCTCACACGCGCCTACGGTCACGTCACGTGCATGACGACGGTACGCCCGGAGCTGATCGGCGGCGTGTGCCTGCGCATCGGCGACACGCACTATGACGGCACGCTGCGCCACGCGCTCGACCTGCTCGAGCAGGACGCGGCCAACAGTGCCCTGCACACCACGGACGAAAACCCCGATCTCGCCGCGTGCATCCGCGACCGGCTCGCGGACACGCACGTCGCCATCGACGTATTCCAGACCGGCGTCGTCACGAGCCTGTCCGACGGCATCTGCCGCGTGCGCGGCATGGCCGACGTCATGGCCGGCGAGCTGCTCGCCTTTGACGGCACGCTGCGCGGCATGGTCATGGACCTCGGCCGCGAGGACATCGGCGTCGTCCTGCTCGGTCCTTACGGACACCTGCAGGAGGGCGACCGTGTGCGCCGCACGGGGCAGATCATGTCCGTGCCCGTGGGCGAAGAGATGATCGGCCGCGTAGTCGATGCGCTCGGCCGTCCGATCGACGGTCACGGCCCGATCCGCACGACGGAGCGCCGCGCCATCGAGAGCCCTGCGCCCGGCGTCATCGCGCGCAAGGGCGTGAGCGTCCCGCTGCAGACCGGCATCAAGGCCATCGACGCGCTCGTGCCGATCGGCCGCGGTCAGCGTGAGCTCATCATCGGCGACCGTCAGACCGGCAAGACCGCCATCGCCATCGACGCCATCCTCAACCAGAAGGACACGGGCGTGCTGTGCATCTACGTCGCCATCGGCCAGAAGGAATCGACCGTCGCAGGCGTCGTGCAGAAGCTGCGCGACCGCGGCGCCATGGCCTACACCACCGTCGTGTGCGCGCACGCGTCCGAGACCGCGCCCATGCTCTACATCGCGCCCTATGCAGGCGCCGCCATCGGCGAGTACTTCATGTACCGCGGGCGCGACGTGCTCATCGTCTACGACGACCTATCGAAGCAGGCCGTGGCTTACCGTGAGATCTCCCTGCTGCTGCAGCGTCCGCCCGGACGCGAGGCCTACCCCGGCGACGTGTTTTATCTGCACTCGCGTCTGCTTGAACGCGCCGCGCGCCTGAGTGAGGCCGCCGGCGGCGGCAGCATGACCGCCCTGCCCATCATCGAGACACAGGCGGGCGACATCTCGGCCTATATCCCGACGAACGTCATCTCCATCACCGACGGGCAGATCTTCCTCGAGACAGATCTGTTCCACGCCGGTGTGCGCCCGGCCATCAACGTGGGCCTGTCCGTGTCGCGTGTCGGCGGCGCGGCGCAGCTCGGCGCGATGAAACAGGTCGCCGGCCGTCTGCGTATGGACCTGGCACAGTACCGCGAGCTTGCGTCGTTCGCACAGTTCGGCTCGGATCTGGACAAGGCCACGCGCGACACGCTCGCACGCGGCAGCCGCATGACCGAGCTCTTGAAGCAGCCGCAGTATGCACCCATGGACGCGGCCAATCAGGTCGCAGTGCTCTTCGCCGCCGGCGAGGGGTATACCGACGGCCTCGCCGTCGAGGATGTGCCGCACTACGCAGACGCGCTGCTTGCGCGCATCCACCGCACGTATCCGGAGCTGCACGCCCTCGTGCACAGCGGCAAGAAGCTCCCGCCCGAGGCGCTCGAGCGGCTGCGCACGCTTGCCGACGAAACGCTCAAGAATCTATGATGCACCATCCCCGCCGCCGGCAGAGAGGAGGAACGCCCCTTGACAAATCTGCATAAGATCCGCGCGCGCATCCGCAGCGTGAACAGCACGCAGCAGATCACCCGCACGATGAAAATGATCGCCGTGTCCAAGCTGCGCAAGACACAGACGAGCCTTGCGGGCGTGCGGCTGTTTGCCGACAAGGGGCAGGAGGTGCTCAACGCCCTGCTCGCCGGTGACGTCACCTTTGAGCACCCGTATCTCACGCCCCGGCGCCGCGTCGGGCACGTGTGCTACGTGGTGTTCTGGGGCAACCGCGGCCTGTGCGGGGCATACAATCAGGTGCTGCTGCGCCATCTGGAGCAGCTCGTGCACGCCGAGACGCGCCCCTGCTCCGTGATCGTGTGCGGCCGCTGGGGACGCGATGTCCTCGCCGGAACGGACCTGCCCGTGCGGGAGATCTGCGCCGGGCTGAGCGACACGCCCACCATGACCGAGGCGCTCGAGATCGCCGAGACGCTCAAAAACCTCTACCGCACCGGTGAGGCGGACGAAATCCACCTCGTCTACCAGCGCTTCGACTCCGTGCTGCACCAGACCCCGGTGCACCGGCAGCTGCTGCCCGCCGCACCGGAGGCCGACGCCCCCGCCGCGAACAACAACTATCTGTTCGTGCCGGACGCGCAGACCGTGCTCGATAACGTCCTCGAGCTGTACCTGAACAACACGGTCTACGCCGTGATGCTCGAGGCGCGCGTGGGCGAGCACGCCGCGCGCATGACCGCGATGACCGCCGCCACAGACTCGACGGCGGAGCTCATCGAGGAGCTGAATCTGGACTTCAACCGTGCGCGTCAGGCCGCCATCACGACCGAGATCTCCGAGATCGTCGGCGGCAGCGCCGCACTCAAGCAATCACAAGGATCTGATTAACACCGCGGCGGCAGCGCCGCGTCCCACGAAGGGAGAACGTATGGAAAACGGTATCGTCAAAAGGGTCATCGGCCCGGTGGTGGACGTGCAGTTCCCGGCCGGAAAGCTGCCGGAGATCAACAACGCCATCGAGGTGCACACCGGCGAGCGGCGCATCGTCATGGAGGCGGTGCAGCAGCTCGGCGACAACACGGTGCGCTGCATCTCGCTCTTTTCCACCGACGGACTGCAGCGCGGCTGCCGCGCCGTCGACACCGGCACGAGCGTGAAAATGCCCGTCGGTGAGGCGACGCTCGGCCGCATGTTCAATGTCATCGGTGAGCCAATCGACGGCAAAGGCCCCGTCAACGCCGCGGAATATCTGCCCATCCATCGTGAGGCCCCGGCCTTCACGGATATTGCCCCTGCGACCGAGCTGCTCGAAACCGGCATCAAGGTCGTCGACCTGCTCGCGCCCTATGCCAAGGGCGGCAAGATCGGTCTGTTCGGCGGCGCAGGCGTGGGTAAAACGGTGCTTATTCAGGAGCTTATACGCAACGTGGCCTACGAGCACGGCGGCTACTCCGTCTTTGCCGGCGTGGGCGAGCGCTCGCGCGAGGGCAATGACCTCTGGAACGAAATGAACGAGTCCGGCGTCATCAACAAGACCGCGCTCGTCTTCGGTCAGATGAATGAGCCGCCCGGAGCGCGTCTGCGCGTGCCGCTGTCGGGTCTGACGATCGCGGAAAACTTCCGCGACGAGTCCGGACAGGACGTGCTGCTGTTCATCGACAACATCTTCCGCTTCACGCAGGCGGGCAGCGAGGTGTCGGCGCTGCTCGGCCGCATGCCCTCCGCCGTCGGCTATCAGCCCACGCTTGCGACCGAGATGGGCAAGCTGCAGGAGCGCATCACGTCCACGCGCAACGGCTCGGTCACGAGCGTGCAGGCGATCTACGTCCCCGCCGACGACCTGACCGACCCTGCCCCCGCCACGACGTTTGCCCATCTCGACGCCACAACCGTGCTCGACCGCGCCATCTCCGAGCTCGGTATCTACCCGGCCGTCGACCCGCTCGGCTCGACCTCGCGCATCCTTGAGCCGGACATTCTCGGCCGCCGCCACTATGACACCGCGCGCGCCGTGCAGCGCGTGCTGCAGAAGTATAAGGACCTGCAGGACATCATCGCCGTGCTCGGCATGGACGAGCTGAGCGTGGAGGACAAAGCCGCCGTCAACCGTGCGCGGCGCATCCAGCGCTTTTTGTCGCAGCCGTTCCACGTGGCGGAAAACTTCACCGGCATGGCCGGAAAGTACGTCCCGCTCTCGGAGACCATCCGCGGCTTTGAGGCCATCCTCGGCGGCGAGTGCGACGACATTCCCGAGCAGGCGTTTTTGTTCTGCGGCTCGATCGACGACGTGCTGCGCAAGCGCGACGCGCTCAAGTGAGGCACGCCATGACGGACACACTGCATCTGGAGATCATTACGGCCGGCGGCGCGATCGTGGATACGCAGACGACTCAGGTCACGCTGCCGCTCGCCGATGGCGAGGTTGGCATCCTGCCGGGGCACGCGCCGCTGCTCGGCGCGCTCATGTGCGGCGTCGTGCGCTACACGGCTGCCGGCAAGGAGCATTACTGCGCCGTGAGTCCCGGGACGGTGAATGTCGCCGCCGGGAACGTGACCGTGCTCGCCCGCACGGCCGAGCGCGCGCCGGACATCGACCTTGCCCGTGCCGAGGCCGCGCTGCACCGCGCCGAGTCGGATCTCGAGGCGCGCGGCATGGAGATGAACATCTCCACGCCCGAGGCCGCACGCGCACGCGCAAAGGCGCGCATCCACGCAGTCGAGCTCTGGCGCAAAAACGGATAAAAAAAGGTCTGAAAATCCCCGCGGCCGCCCCCTGATCCGGGCTGCCGCGGGGTTGCATTTTGGGCTGCGATATGAGAAAATGTCTGTGTATTTGCTTACGCAGGCATTTTTGCGTTTTTGTCGTTTACGCTCAGGCGGGGAGATGCGCCCCGCACGCTTTTTACAGGAGATGTGCCCCATGTCCCAACCGAAACGCGGCCGCAGCTCGCAGGCCCAAAACCATCTGATCACCATCCTGCTCGCGCTCGTCATCGCGGGGCTTTCCATGTGGTTCGGCGCCGGCCGTGACGGCGGAAGCGGCCCCGACGCCGCCGCCACACCCGTGCCCGGCAGCGGCCTGACCGTGACGTATCTCGACGTCGGTCAGGGCGACTGCACATTGCTGCAGTGCGACGGGCAGACCATGCTCATCGACGCCGGCATCGGCGAGCAGGCAAACCATATCACGACCTACCTCAAGCAGCAGGGCGTCAAAAGCATCGACTACCTCGTGTGCACACACGCACACGCCGACCACTGCGGCGGCATGAAGGCCGTCATTGCGGCCTTCCCGGTACACACGTTCTACAGCTCCATCACCTCGAGCAGCAACGGCGCGTTCCAGCGCGTCATGCGCGCGGCGGAGACGGCGAATCTCACCATCACCGTGCCGGGCGTCGGCGACACCTTCGCCCTCGGCGGCGCGACCGTGACCGTGCTCGGCCCGCAAAAGCACTACAGCGACGTCAACGACCAGAGCCTCATTCTGCGCGTGGACTACGGCAGCAACGCCTTTCTCTTCACCGGTGACGCCGAGTACGAGAGCGAGACGGATGTGCTCGACGCGGGTGAAAACGTCCGCTGTGACGTCATCAAGGCCGGTCACCACGGCAGCCGCACCTCCACGGGCTACCGTCTGCTGTATGAGGCGCAGCCCAAGTACGCCGTCATCAGCTGCGGCGCGGGGAACGAATACGGTCACCCGCACGACGACACGCTCAGCCGTCTGCGCGATGCGGACGTGACCGTCTACCGCACGGACCTCAACGGCACTGTCGTCTGCCGCTCCGACGGCACGAACCTCACCTTTACCACCGAGAAAGAAGGATAACCCCCATGCACCGCACCCCCTCGCCGACGGCCGCATTCTGGCTCGCCGCGTTCACATACTTCATCTGGGGCTTTACGTTTCTCGCCTCGCGCGTCGCGCAGAATTACGGCTCACCGTTCGTGCTGCTGTTCTGGCGCTTTGCGCTGGCGTTCGTGCTGATGAATCTGCTGTGCCTGACGGGGCGTTTTCACGTGCGCCTGCGTGGGCGCGACCTCCGGCCGGTGCTGCTGGCGGGACTGTTTGAGCCCGTGCTCTACTTCCCCTGTGAGCAGTACGGTCTCAAGCTCACGAGCACGTCGTTTTCCGGCGTCATGATCGCGCTCATTCCGCTGTGCTCGCTCATCTACGGAGCGGTGTTCCTGCACGAAAAGGCCACGCGGCGGCAGGTGCTGTTTTCGGTGCTGTCCGTCGCGGGCGTGATCGTGCTGGCTGTCTACGCCTCCGGCATCGGCTCGGGCAGCGTGCCCGGCTTTTTCATCCTGCTCGGCACGGTCTTTGCCGGTGCGGCCTACATGGTCGCCTGCCGCGCCTGCGCCGACAGCTTTTCGGCCTTTGAGCGCACATACGTCACGTGCCTGATGGGTATGGTGGCGTTCGGTGTGCTGTCTCTGCTCGAGCACCGGCACGATCTGAGCGCCGTCGTGCAGCCCATGACGCACGCGCCGTTCGTGCTGGCGATCCTGTTTTTGAGCGTGGTGGCCTCGGTGCTGTCCTACATTGCGCTCAACCGTGCACTCGAGGTGCTGCCCGTCGCGCGCACCGCGGTGCTCATCAATCTCTCGACCGTCGTGTCCGTGCTCACCGGCGTGCTCATTTTGCACGAGCCGTTCGGCTGGATCAGCGCCATGGCCTCGGCCGCCATCCTCGTCGGCATCTGGGGCGTGCAGCGCTTCGCCGCGCCGCCGCCTACCGCGGGCAGCGAGCCGCTGTCCCCGTCATGAGCGCAGCCTGACCCAAATATTTTCACATCAGAAGGATGACCCCTATGCAATCTACCGAACAGAAAATTGAACGTGCCGCGCTGGCCGGTCTCGCCGCGGCGTGCATGGACGAGCGCGAGCGCTCGACGGAGGTCTCTCTCGCCGAGCTCGCCGCGCTCGTAGAGACGGCCGGCGGACAGCCTGTGGCAACTCTGCTGCAGAGCAAGCCCACACCCGACCCGCGCACCTTCCTCGGCGAGGGCAAGGTGGCGGAGCTCCGGGAGCTGATCCTCGCCAACGACTGCGACCTTGCAGTGTTTGACAACGAGCTCTCCCCGTCGCAGATGCGCGTGCTGGAGGAGGAACTCGGCGTGCGCGTGCTCGACCGCTCGGGCCTGATCCTTGACATCTTCGCTCAGCGCGCCCGGACGCGCGAGGGTCAGCTGCAGGTGGAGCTGGCGCAGTACCAGTACCTGCTGCCGCGCCTGACCGGTATGTGGACGCACCTCGTGCGCCAGACGGCCTCGGGCGGCTCGTCGCCGATCGGCACGCGCGGCCCCGGCGAGACGCAGCTCGAGACCGACCGCCGCCACATCCGCCGCAAGATCCAGAAGCTGCAGCAAGAGCTTGAGGACGTGCGCAAGGTGCGCCGCACCCAGCGCCGCCGCCGCGAGAAAAACGCCATGCCCGTCGTCGCGCTCGTCGGCTACACGAACGCTGGAAAGTCCACCCTGCTCAACTGCCTGACGGGGTCGGACATCCCGGCCAACGACCGCCTGTTCGACACGCTCGACACGACCACCCGCCGCTGGCGCGTCGACGCCGCGCAGGAGGTGCTGCTCTCGGACACAGTCGGCTTCATCCGCAAGCTGCCGACGCATCTGGTCGAGGCGTTCAAGGCCACGCTCGAGGAGCTGACGTATGCCGACGTGCTGCTGCACGTGATCGACCTCTCCAACCCCGAGTGGGAGACGCAGGCCGACGTCGTCGACCGGCTCATCGATCAGCTCGGCGCGGCGCATACGCCGTGCATCCGCGTGTTCAATAAGTGCGACGCCTATCTCGGCATCCTGCCGCACGGTGAGGACGTCGTGTGCATCTCCGCGCGCAGCGGCGAGGGCGCAAACGAGCTGACCGAGCGCGTGCGCGCGATCCTCGGCCGCGCCGACCACCACGTGACGCTGCTGCTGCCGTATGCGCAGGGTGCGCTGCTTGAGACGCTGCACCGCGACTGTGCCGTGCTGCGCACCGACTACCGCGACGACGGCATCGCGCTCGAGGTCATCATCCACCCGGAGCAGTGGCCGCGGCTCGAGCCGTTCGTCATCCCGGACGAGGTCTGATCATGGACCTCTATCGCATCCCCACAGGCAATGGCGCATCGGAATACGTGGAAAAGCGCTCGCGCTTTCTGGGCCTCGTGCAGCCGGTAAGCTCCGAGGACGAGGCGCGCGAGATCATCGCCGCCTGCAAAAAGCAGTACCACGACGCGCGGCACAACTGCTGGTGCTACCTGCTGCGCGACGGCACGGAGCGCTACTCCGACGACGGCGAGCCGCAGGGCACGGCCGGCATCCCGATGCTGGAGGTGTTTCGCCGCGCGGGCGTGACGAATGTCGTCTGCGTCGTCACGCGCTATTTCGGCGGCGTGCTGCTCGGCACAGGCGGTCTGCTGCGGGCATATACCGCCGCCGCTGCCGATGCGCTTGCTGACGCCGGGATCTCCGTGGTGCGCCGCTGGCTCGCGTGCGAGGTCAGCATGCCCTACGCG
>OHAB01001572.1_pt1 | contig 12999 bp, 11 predicted proteins | sample 1577031 | NCBI WGS metagenome assembly OHAB01 (sample SAMEA3541477, study PRJEB24748) | human gut metagenome | biome: human gut; feature: human-associated habitat; material: faeces | place: China | collected 2012 | reverse complement strand
GCGCATCTTGCGCATCTCGCGCATCATGGCGCTGCGGTCGGCGCTGATGTAGTCGGCAAGCATGCTGAGGGAAAACGGCAGGGGGAACGTCCGGCTGCCGTGCTCGTCGGCGAGCTGCTCGAAAAAGCACAGCAGCTTTTCGCGGATGGAGCGGCAGGCGAGCACCTCGATCCGGCGGCTCAGATGCAGAGACTTTTTCGAGAGCAGTTGGAAGAGGTTCGTTACGACCTGGCTGTGGCAGGCGCAGGCGTTTTCGCAGCGCTTTGTGATCTGGTCATAGCGCATGAAGATGACGCGGCAGTCCTCGCGGCACTCGATGAGCGCGCTGCCGTCGCGAAAGCCGGTGAACGCCAGCTCCTCGCCACAGACACTGCCCTCGTCCATGCTTTCAAGCACGGTGCGGTTGCAGGCGCAGAAGCGCCGCGCTGCCCGAGAGCAGCACGCCGATCATATCCTGCTGCTGCCCGCAGGTGAGGATGGTCTGTCCTGCGCTGAAGCGCTGCTCGTAAGCGCTGAAGCAGCGCAGCATATTTTCGCACGATACTTCGTCCACGCCTGTAAACAGCGCGGAATCGCGGCAGTCCATCGCTCTCCCTCCCGTAAGGCTTGCTGCCCTACCGGTGCAACATCGCCGTTTGCCTATTGCATTATCATATACCAGAGAGGAAAAAAAGTAAATGACAATTTCGCGAAAAAATCGGGTAAAAAATCGAGCGATCCCTGTAAAAAAGCATCCGCCTTATTTGGCGGATGCTTTGTCCTTGGTTTTGCGCGCATAGTCGTAAAACACCTGCGCGATGGGCGACAAAATGCTGTTTTTATGCTTGACGATATAGAGCTGGCGGCGGAAGCGCGAGTCGGGGAAGGGGAAGGCGAGAAGCTTTCCGAACTGGACATAGTCCTGCGCGGCGCTCTGCGCGATGAGACCGACGCCGAGACCCTCGCTGACCATCTGCTTGACGCTCTCGGTCGAGCGGATCTCGACCGCGGTGCGCAGCTGGGCGATGGCGACGCCGAGCTCATTTAAGAGTTCCTTGCCCGCCTGATACGTGCCGCTGCCCTTTTCGCGGCTGATGAACGTCTCTTCCTTGAGCTGCTCGATGGGGAAGGGCTTGCCCGCAAAGGCCTGATACTTTTCGGTGTTCGGCGTGATGAGCACCATCGGGTCGTTGGCAAAATCCTGATAGACGCATTTGTGGCTCGCCACCATCGTGCCGCAGAAGCCGATCTCCACGCTGCGCGTGGCAACGAGCTCCACGACCTTGGGACTGTCCTCCATCTGGATATTGAAGGTGATGTCCGGATAGCGGGCGCGGAAGTCCTGCAAAAGGTGCGGCAGATAATACTGGCTCGGCACCGTGGAGGCCGCGATGGAGATCGTACCCTTCATCTCCTGCGAGAAGTTGCGCAGCGCGATGGCCGCATTCTCGCGCACCTGCAAGATCTCTTTGGCGTATTTGTAGAGGAGCTTGCCCGCGTCGGAGGGGTAGGTCTCCTTCGTGGTGCGGACGATGAGCTTGATATTCAGTTTTCTCTCCAGTGCGGAGACGTGCGAGCTGATGGTCGGCTGCGTCAGGTGCAGCAGCTCCGCGGCGCGGGAAAAGCTGCAGTTTTCCACCACGTAGACGAACGCTTCGAGCTCTTTGATATCCATATCAATGTCCATGAAGTTCCCCCGTCAGACCGGCAAAAGCAAAATGTTTTGCGTTGATAGTGCGTTGAATGCTTATTTTTTAACAGTATACACAGTTTAGCGCCGTTTGTCCAGAGAGGGAAACGGCATTTTGCAGGATTTTATGCATTTTTTGCCCGTGCGATGCACCGCGCGGGCAAAAAATGACGACTTACTGCTTGTCCTGCGCCAGCGCCTCGCCCAGCGCGATGGCGAGCTGATCGGGGCAGGAGGTATTCTTGAAGCCGCAGCGGATGCCGCGCATGCGCGCGATGGCATCCTCGGCCTTCATGCCTTCGACCAGGCGCGAAATGCCCTGAAGGTTGCCGTTGCAGCCGCCGATGACCTTTACGCTCTTGATGGTGTGGTCGTCGTTCAGCTCAATGTGCATTTCCTTGGAGCAAACGCCCTTGGTGCGGTAGTTATAAGTCATTTCTATCTCTCCTTTTCTGATAGTCCGCGCCAATCATAGCACATTCGCCCTGCGTTCGCAAGGGATGCACCGAAAAAGGAAAGAAAAAGAAGATGCGGCAATTCGGGGTGGTATTCCGCGAACAAGCGTGCTATAATTATCCTGTTAGAATATTGCCATTACAGAACAAAACGCAAAAGGAGTTGTTTTTTATGTCAGTTTTGACCGCCGTTGTTCTCGGCCTTGTGCAGGGGATCGCGGAATTTTTACCGATCTCATCCTCCGGCCATCTCGCCATCGCGGAGCATTTACTAAGCATCCAGGGCGCGAGCAACGTGCCCGACTTTTTCGACGTGCTGCTCCACCTCGGCACGCTCGTGGCGGTGTTTGCCGCTTACTGGGATGATATCCGCGATATGATCGTGGAGTTTTTCACCGGTATCGGCGACCTTGCCCATCACCGCACGCCGAACCCCGTGCCGCCTGCGCGCCGCCTTATTCTGCTCATTATTGTGGGCACGCTGCCGCTTTTCGTCATGGTGCCGTTTCGCCGTTTTTTCACGGAGCTGAGTGATAATATGTACTTTATCGGCGGCGCACTGATCGTCACGGGCATCCTGCTCTTTGCGAGCGACCGTGTGCGCCATGGACGCAAGACCGAAAAGACCGCCACAATGCTCGACGCGCTGCTTGTCGGTATCGGTCAGGCCATCGCGCTGTGCCCGGGCATCTCCCGCTCCGGCATGACGATCACGGCGGGCTGCTTCACGGGCTTTGAGCGCAAGTTTGCCGTGCGCTTTGCATTCCTGCTCTCCATCCCCGCGGTGTTGGGGGCGAACATCCTGACACTCAAAGACGCGATCGACGCGGGCATCGACTTCTCCAGCGTGCCCGTGTACCTCGTCGGTGTCGTCGTCGCGGCGGTGTCGGGCTATGCGAGTATCCGCCTGCTGCGCTATGTTGCCGACAAGGGCCGTTTCGGCGCGTTTGCCTATTACTGCTGGGCCGCCGGCGTGCTGACGCTGGTGCTCACGATCCTGCACTAATTTTTGATTCTGAGGTGAACCATGGCACAACAGAAGAAAAAAACCACCACAACGAAAAAGAAAACGACGGGTTCGTCCCGCTCCTCGTCTTCCGGCAAGCGCACGGCGAAGAAGAATCAAAAGCGCCCCATCCGCCGCGAGGTCGCGGGCGCGATCCTGCTGGTGCTGGCGCTGTGCCTGGGCTTTAGCTATTTCCAGTCGGGCGCGTGGCTGCTCGATCAGCCGGCGAAGCTGTGCCGGTCGCTCTTTGGCTGGGGCTATTACCTCGTCGCGCCCGCACTGCTGCTGGGGAGCTATATCCTGCTCTTCCACCGTGGGCGGAACGTCGCGTCCTGCCTTGTCGGCACGGCGCTGCTGCCGGTCGTGTTCGGCGCGATCATGCATATTGCCCTCTGCAAGGAGGAGTATGTCAACATGGACGGCATCTTGAAGCTTCTGTGGACGAGCGGCAACGCGCTCGAGTCCGGCGGCGCGGTGTCTGCATCGCTTGCGATCATGCTGGTGCTGCTGGGGAAAAAGGTGCTGGCGATGGTCCTGCTCGTCGTGCTGTTTGTCGCGTTTTTGATGATGGCGTTCCGCTTGACGCCTGCCGCCGTGATCGAGGCCGTTCGCTCGCACGAGCGCGTGCCCTATGAGCCAGTGGAGGAAGAAGACCTTCCGCCGCAGCACACCCATGTGCCGCGCCGCAGTGCGCCGGTCCATACGCCGGACGCCGCCATCGACATTCCGCTCGACGGCGAGGAGCGCGTCATCAAGAAAAATCCCACGGGCGGCTTCTTCCGCAAGAAGTCCGATAATATCAAGAGCCCCGACGAGCTGTTAGCGGGCGGAAGTGCCGCGGAGACAAAGATCGCTGCACCCGTTTCGCCTGCCGCCGCGCCGTCCGCACCCGTTAAGCCTGTGACGGTGGAGGCCGACGACTTCGACCTGCCGCCGTTTGATACAGCGCCGAGCGCGCCCGCGCCGGTCGTCCCGGCACCCGCACCTGTGATGCACACGCCGTTTGCCGCGCCCACGCCGAGCGTGCAGAGCGCACCCGTCGCCGCAGCCGCAGCAGCAACGACGGTTCCCGCCGTGCTGACCGACAAGCAGGAGGACAAGCTCCGCCGCGCCGAGGTCGATGCCGCGCGCGAGGAGGTCACGCGCGAGATCGAGGGCAGTGACGCGCAGCCCCAGCCGCCTGCATATCAGTATCCGCCCATCACGCTCTTAAAAGAGGGCAGCGTGACGAACGCCGCCGAGGCGGGCGCGGAGCTGCGCAACAACTCCCGCCGCTTGGCGCAGACGCTCACGAGCTTCGGCGTGGACGCCCAGCCGGGCGATGTGGTGCGCGGCCCGTCGGTCACGCGCTATGAGTTCACGCTCAGTCAGGGCGTGAAGCTCTCGAAGATCACAAATTTGCAGGACGATATCGCCCTTGCGCTGGGCGCGAGCGGCGTGCGCATCGCGCCCATCCCCGACAAGATCTCCGTCGTGGGTGTCGAGGTGCCGAACAAGCTTGTTTCGCCCGTCAGCATCCGCACGGTGCTCGAATCCACAGAGTTCACCACCCATCCTTCCACCACGGCCTTCGCCGTCGGCAAGGACATCAGCGGTAAGAACATCGTCGGGAATATCTCGAAGCTTCCGCATGTGCTCATCGCCGGTACGACGGGCTCCGGTAAGTCCGTGTGCACGAACTCGCTGATCGTCTCGATGCTCTATAAGTCAACGCCCGAAGAGGTGCGCTTTATCATGGTCGACCCGAAGATGGTCGAGCTTGCGCCCTACAACGGCATCCCGCACCTGCTCATCCCCGTCGTCACCGACCCGAAAAAGGCTGCGGGCGCGCTGCAATGGGCCGTGTACGAGATGATGAAGCGCTACAAGATGTTCTCCGAGCACAACGTCAAGGACCTTGCCTCCTACAATAAGGTGGCGGAGACGGACGAAACGCTCAAAAAGCTGCCGAGCGTCGTTGTCGTCATCGACGAGCTGGCCGACTTGATGCTCGTCGCGGCGAAGGAGGTCGAAGAGTCGATCTGCCGCGTAGCGCAGATGGGCCGCGCCGCGGGCATGCACCTGGTTATCGCGACGCAGCGTCCGTCCGCGGACGTCATCACGGGCCTGATGAAGGCCAACATCCCGAGCCGCATCGCGTTCGCGGTCGCTTCCGCGATGGAATCGCGCATTATCCTCGACACCGCGGGCGCGGAAAAGCTCGTGGGCCGCGGCGATATGCTCTATGCCCCGCTGGGCGAAGGCAAGCCCAAGCGCGTGCAGGGCTGCTTCATCTCGAGCGAGGAGATCGAGCGCGTGGTCAACTTCGTCAAGGAAAACGGCGAGACGGACTACGATGAATCCGTCATCGACAAGATCAACGCCGCCGTCGCCGAAAAGGAGAAGGGCAGCGCCAAGGGAGGCGGCAATGCCGCGCCTGATCAGAACGCCGCCGACGATGTGGATGAGCTGCTCCCTGCCGCGATCGACGTGGTCATGGAGACGGGTCAGGCGTCCGTCTCGATGCTCCAGCGCCGCTTGAAGCTCGGCTATTCGCGCGCGGCGCGCATCGTCGACGAGATGGAGACGCGCGGCATCGTGGGCCCGTTCGAGGGTTCGAAGCCCCGCCAGCTGCTTATCACGAAAGAGCAGTGGCAGGAGCTCAAGATGAAGGGTGCCTACGGAGCAGCGCCACCGGAAGCGGAAGAGCTTCCGCCGCCGGACGAGGAAAACTGAACAAAGCGAAAGCACCGCAGATGAAATTCATCTGCGGTGCTTTTTTGCGCGTGTTTGGTTCCCCGCGCACAGGAGTCGCATAGACTGTCGGGGAAGAAGAAATGGGGGAGGAGATCGACATGGCCTATTCCGACAGGGAGCTGCTCGCGCGCCTCATCGAGTGCGAAGCGGGCGGCGAGGGCGAGAATGGGATGAAAGCCGTGGCGAGCGTCGTGATGAACCGTGTGCGCTCGACGGGCGGCGAATACGCGCGCGTGGGGCAGGGCAGTATCCGCAAAATCATCTTTCAGCCGGGGCAGTTCGTCTGCGCGAGCGAGACCGAGCGCGGCAGCTACAACCCGCAGAACATCTACAACATGCGCCCGACCGATATCCATTACGAGATCGCGGACTGGGCCATCGCGGGCAACCGATTGCACGGCCTTGGAACGGCGCTGTGGTTCTTTAACCCGTTTTCGCCGTCCTGCCGCGCGAATTTTCCTTCAAATGTGGGGACGTTCGTCATGCGTATCGGCGACCACTGTTTTTATAACCCCACCGCCGCGTATTACGACACCTGAGAAAAGCAAATCAGCAGCAACGGGAAAGGGAGAGGACGTTTTTATGATCCAGATGGGAAAAAGCATGCCGTGCCTTTATGAGCAGATGGCTGCCGTGCCCGCCATGGCGAGCGCGCAGCAGAGCGGCAACAGCAATAATAGCAGCAATAATAGCAGTAATAACAACAGTAACAACAACGTGAGCCAGAGCTATGAGGAAATGCTTGGAGGATCGTCGGGGGCGGGAGGCATGTCGCTCGTGCCGCAGGGCGGCGCGAGCGGGCAGTTCCAGCCCACGCCCGACGAGATCGAAGAGTCTCGGACGGTCGACAAGATGGCCTACAATTCGTGGAAGGGGATGCTCGCGCGCAACATCGGCCGCGCAGTCATCGTGAGCTTCCTCGTCGGTTCGCAGAACACGGTCGTGGCGGTCGGCACGCTACAGGAGGTCGGAAACGACTATATCACGCTGTTCCACCCCGGCCGCAGCGCCTACATCACCGCCGACATCTACTCCATCCGCTTCGTGGAGTTCCCGCAGGGGAACAATGTGATCACACTCAACTAAAAAGGGACGCTTTCGCGTCCCTTCATTTTTGCTTTTGCGTTCGCAGACGCAAAGAATTTTGATCGTCGATCGCCGCGACCAGCGCGTGGCGATCGACACCTCTCGCTCCGCGCGTGTCGCAGCCGCCAGCGGCGGCAAGGCACAAAAGCGGAGTGTGGCCTTTCTCAAAAAAGCGGCTTTACCGCTTTTTTGAAGTACTTAGAATCTTCTTCTCCGGCCGCGGTAGCCGCTGCCGGCTCTGCCGCGGCGGCGGTGGCCGTAGCGACGGCGGCGGGAGAACATCGTCACATAGACGACGAGCGCGACGATCAGCAGTACGACCACGATCAACAGAATGCGGACGAGCGGCTTTGCGAAAAAGTCAGACACCCTGCGCTGCGCCGTCAGGAACCACGAGGCCGATACATCGTTCAGCGCTAAGAGGTCCGTCTCGGCGTAGACCTTACCATTGTAGGAGAGCGTCAGCTTGCCGAGCACGTCGCCTGCGGAAACGGGCGCGTCGACCGTGTCGTTCGTGAGCGTCACGGTGCGCTCAAGCATGTCGGGCTCGACATTGTCGGGCAGCAGGCAGGCGATATCCTCCGCCGCGTGGGTCGAAACGTAGCTCGCCTCGCTCGAAAGCGCGACGGGCACCTCCTGCACAAGGTCGGAGGAGGAGAGAATGTCGCGGAGGACAAAGTTGTCAAAGCCCCAGTCGAACATGCGCGACGTTTCGGAGAAGCTGCGCGTCTGGATGGTCACACCGTCCTCGAGCGTCACGCGCTCTGCGCCCAGCACCACGCTGATCATGTGGCGGCTGCCGCGCAGGGCGGACGAAATGAGGCAGTAGCCCGCCTCGGGTGTCGAGCCGGTCTTGATGCCCTGCGCGTCGCGGTACACATAACCGCGGGCGCGCCAGTTGGAGATGAGAAAGTTCGTCGAATGCAGCTCACGCGGCTTGTCGGTCATGTTCGTGGCGGGCACGGTGTAGCTCTTGGAGTTGCAGATCTCCATGAATTTGTCATGCTTCAGCGCCTCGCGCGTGATGAGGTAGAGGTCCCACGCGGTCGTGTAGTGCTGGGAGTTGTGAAGACCCGTGGCGTTGGCGAAGTGCGTGTGCTCGCAGCCAAGCTCCGCCGCGCGCTCGTTCATGCGCGCGACAAAGGCGTCGACCGAGCCGTAGAGCGTTTCGCCCAAAATGTTGCACGCCTCGTTCGCCGAGACGATGAGCATGCAGTTGAGCAGCTGCTCGACCGTCATCGTTTCGCCGGGGACGATGTTCGCCGTGCTGCCGTCGCTCGACAGCCCCTCGAACGCCGATTCCGTCGCAGTGACGGAGTCGGTCAGCGCGATCTTGCCCTCGTCGATGGCTTCAAACACCAGCAGCGCGACCATCACCTTTGTGAGTGACGCGGGGAAGTTCTCCTGATGGGCGTTTTTCTCATAGAGAATTTCACCCGTGTCGGCCTCGATGAGAAGGCCGGCCTTCGCGTCGAGGTCAAAGTCCTCATAGGCGTCGGCGCTCGTCAGTGAAAAGAGCGGGAGCAGGAGCGCAAAAGATAAAAAAAGTGAAAACAAGCGGCGTTTTTTCATGGAAATATACCTCGTTGTATGATACAATCAAATAGAATACAGTGAAGAGGAGCGCGCCGTTCGGCACGCTTCGACATCAGTATAGCAAAAAAGGCAGGCGAGCGCAACCGTGGAAAAGCAAGAAAAGAAAACCAAAGTCAGCGGCGTCTACCTTGTGCTCGCCGCGCTGACGGTGCTGTTCGCCGTTTCGCTCGTTTTTCTGCACAAAACGGCCTACGAGGGTGCCTCGCACGGGAATTACACCGTGACGACGCAGGACAAGACCGACGAGATCACCGCGCCCACGCGCGTTGTGACGCTTGTGAACGTCAATACCGCGACGGCGGAGGAGCTTGAAACGCTGACGGGCATCGGCCCGTCGCTCGCGCAGGCGATCATCGACTACCGCGCAGAGCACGGCGATTTTACGGCGGCGGAGGACCTTTTGAACGTCAAGGGCATCGGAGAGGCGAAGCTCGAGGGATTCCGTGCGGAGATCACATTCACGGAGGAGGATGGCAATGAAAATTCTGGTGGTTGACGACGAGCAGCTTCTCGTCAAGGGCATGAAATTCAATCTGGAAAACGAGGGCTACACGGTCGAGACCGCCTACGACGGCGCGACCGCCATCGACATGGCGAAAAGCGGCGGGTTCGACCTCATCATCCTCGATCTGATGATGCCGCAGGTGGACGGGCTGACGGCCTGCATGCGCATCCGCGAATTTTCCAATGTGCCCATCATCATGCTGACCGCCCGCAGCGAGGACGCCGACAAAATCATCGGCCTTGAGTCCGGCGCGGACGACTATATCACAAAGCCGTTCAACATCTTAGAGCTCAAAGCGCGCATCCGCGCGCTGCTGCGCCGCGCGAACGCCGCACCGCAGCAAAAGCAGCCTGAAACGCTCCTGTTGACCGCGGGCGGCATCACGCTCGACCCCGAGCAGCGCGTCGCCGTCAAAAACGGCGAGATCGTCGAGCTCACGGCCAAGGAATACGACCTCATCGAGCTTCTTGTCAAGAATCCGCGCCGCGTTTACTCGCGCGAAAATCTGATGGACCTCGTCTGGGGCTACACCTACGCAGGCGACTACCGCACAGTGGATGTGCACATCCGGCGGCTTCGCGAAAAGCTCGAGGAAAACCCCGCCGCGCCGCAGCACATCCTGACCAAATGGGGCGTGGGGTACTACTTGAAGGACTGATTTCCCACTAAAAGAAAGAGAAGGGGGGCAGCGCCGTGCAGATGCATGCGAGCCTGCAGCGAAAATTCAGCTTCAGCTATATCGCCATCATTCTGGCGGTGCTGATCCTGCTGAACACGTATCCGCTCATCACGTCAGAAAACCTGACGTTCCGCTCTAAGCAGAGCTCGCTGCAGGGCAGCGTCTCGGTGATGGTGACGGCGCTCTCCGGCCTTGAGGAGCTGAGCGAGGAAAACGTCGCGGGTGCGATGACGCTCGTGGAGGAGACGGGCATCTCCCGCGTGCTTGTGACGGATGCCTCGGGCCGCGTGCTGTACGACACGCGCGAGACCGACGGCGCGATCGGCCGCTACGCCTTTTATACAGAGCTTGTGCAGGCGCTTCGCGGAGAAGACGTCTTTTACACCGAATTTTCGGACAAGGCGTTCAAAAGCCGCGCGGCCTCGCCGGTCATCTACCACAGCCAGACCATCGGCGCGGTGTATGCCTACGAATACGACACCGAGCAAGCGGAGCTGCTGCTGTCCCTGCAGCGCAATCTCCTGACGATTTCGGCGGTCGTGCTGGTGTTCGCCGGCGGGATTAGCGTACTCTTATCCCGTGTGCTGACGCGGCGCTTCGGTGTACTGACCGACGCCATCCGCAAGATGCGCGAGGGCTCGTACAGCCACCGCGCCGAGGTCGGCGGGCACGACGAGATCAGCGAGCTCGCCGCCGAGTTCAACGACATGGCTGACCGGTTGCAAACGACGGAGGACGCTCGCCGCCGCTTCGTGTCGGACGCGAGCCACGAGCTCAAAACGCCGCTGGCGGGCATCAGGCTTCTGTCCGACTCCATTTTGCAGACGGAGAACATGGACGCGCAGACCGTGCGCGAATTTGTCGGTGATATCGAGCAGGAGTCCGAGCGCCTGGCGCGCATCACGGAAAATCTGCTGCGCCTGACGCGCCTGGACAGCGGCATGCTGCCCGAGGCGCAGCGCGTCGACCTCTCGTCCGTGATGGCGCGCGTGGTGCGCATGCTGCGCCTTGTGGCCGAGGAAAAGCAGGTCGACCTCTCCTATGAAATTCGCCGCGAGGGACAGACCCTTGCGAGCGAGGATGAAATTCACGAAATCATCTACAACCTGACGGAAAACGCCATCAAGTATAACCGCCCCGGCGGCTTTGTGAAGCTGCTGCTCGCGGGGGATGAAAAGGACTGCCTTCTCACTGTCAGCGACAATGGCATCGGCATTCCGGAGGGGGACATGCCCCGCATTTTCGACCGCTTCTACCGCGTGGACAAGATGCGCTCGCGCGCCGCGGGCGGTACAGGCCTTGGCCTTTCCATCGCCGCCGACACGGCGCGCCGCCGCGGCGGCAGCATCGAGGTCCGCGCCCGTGAGGGCGGCGGCACGGTGTTTACCGTGCGCCTGCCGCGCTGCGAAGAGGGAGGGGATGAGACATGAGAAGACGTCTTTCCCTGACTGCGGCATTAGTCCTCCTGCTTTCGCTTCTCTGCGCCTGCGCGGCCCAGCACGCGCAGGAGATGGACGAAAACGGCTACGAACTCTATTTTCTCAGCGATCCCAACTCCGCGGGCGGCGGTGACGCCATCCGCACGCAGGAAAAGCGTCTGACGCTCGACGGCGCGATGGAGACCGAAGACTGTGTCCGCGCGCTGATGGAGGCGCTGCTCGCAGGGCCCGACGAGCCGTCGCTCTCGTCGCCCATCCCGGAGGGAACGGCGCTCAAGTCGCTCAAGGTGTCGGGCCGCCGCGCGCAGATCGACTTGAGCGCACAGTATGCGCGCCTGACGGGCATCGACCTGTCGCTCGCTGACTACTGCATCACGCTGACGCTGACGCAGCTGCCGAATGTGAACGCTGTGAGCATCACGGCGGACGGGCGCGAGCTGCCGTACCGCGAGACGCAAGTGCTGCTCTCGGCGGATACGCTGCTTTCCTCGCGTGAGAGTGGCCTGCGGCCGATCACCGTGTCGCTTTATTTCCTCGACAGCAAGACAGGCGAGCTGCGCGCCGAGCAGCAGACGCTCGCGCTCTACGAGGGCCAGACGCGCGTGAACGCGCTGCTCGAAGCGCTCGCGCAGGGGCCGGAGGACGATTCGCTCGTCTCGCTCCTGCCGGAGGACTTTGCGGTCATCTCCTCTCGCATCGAAAACGGCGTGTGCTATCTGAATCTCCCTGCGAGCGGCTCACTGCCGGAGAACGAGGCGGAGCGCGATTTGATGCTGAGCGCGCTCGAGCAGTCCATTTTGTCGCTCGGCGGCGTGGACGAGGTGCAGTTTTTGATCGAAGGCTCGGCCGAGCCCGACGGCTACCGGTAAAAAAGGCCCTCCGCAGAAATGCGGAGGGCCTTATCATATCTTGCGCTATTTTACGCTCACTCGCGCGCGAGCATCGCCGCGCCGATCACGCCCGCGCGGTAGCCGAGCGTGCAGAGCTCGATGCGCGTGTGCGAGACGGCATAGCGCGAGCCGAACGAACGCTCGCGCACCCTTTCGCGCAGCGGCAGGAGCAGCGCGTCGCCCTGATTTGCTACGCCGCCCGAGAGGGCCAGCACTTCGGGGAAGAAAATGTTGACAAGATTTGTGAGCCCGCAGGCCAGATGCTCGATGTAGTCCTCCACGACCTGCGCGCCCGCCTCGTCGCCGCGCTCCTTGGCGAGAAACGCTGTGCGGCCGTCGACACCGCCCTGCTCCGCGGCAATCGCGTGCAGCAGGCTCTCGGGGTGCGCGGCCATGGTGCGCTTCGTGTCGCGGATCAGCGCCGTGGCGGAGGAGTAGGCCTCGAAGCATCCGCGGCTGCCGCAGGTGCACTCTTCGCCGTTTTCCGCGATGACCATGTGGCCGATCTCGCTCGCCGCGCCCGTGTAGCCTGTCAGGAGCTTGCCGCCGAGCACCACGCCGCCGCCGACGCCCGTGCCGAGCGTGACGACGATGGTGCTCTCCGCGCCGCGGCCGCAGCCGAACAGCGCCTCGCCCAGCGCCGCGGCGTTTGCGTCGTTGCCGAGGTGGATGGGAAGCGCAGTGTGCGCGCGCAGCGCGCTTCGCAGGTCGAAGTTCACAAAATTCAGGTTCGCCGCAAAGCGCACGATGCCGCTCGCGTCGTCCACCGTGCCGGGGCAGCCGACCCCCACGCCGCCGACGGCGCTTTCGCCGTCAGAGAGCTGCGCGATGACCTGACCGATGCGCCCCGCGACGGCCTCGGGGCCGAGATCGACGCACGTCGGGATAGAATGCTCCTTTAAGATCTCGCCCTTCGCGCTCACGAGTGCGCCCTTGAT
>OHAB01001571.1_pt1 | contig 13029 bp, 10 predicted proteins | sample 1577031 | NCBI WGS metagenome assembly OHAB01 (sample SAMEA3541477, study PRJEB24748) | human gut metagenome | biome: human gut; feature: human-associated habitat; material: faeces | place: China | collected 2012 | reverse complement strand
AGCAGAGGACTGAAAATCCTCGTGTCACTGGTTCGATTCCGGTTCTAGGCACTTAAAGCTGTTTCGTGATGAAACAGCTTTTTTTGCGTTAAAAACATTTATAAACACATATTAATTTTTTGTAATGGACAAAGGAGGATATTATGTCAAAAGGAAACATTAATTATAAATATTTAAAAAGAAGAAAGTCATGGTTCAGGAGAAATCTGACACTTGTTATATTTATTGCTGTTGCTGTGATTGCTATTGCAGGAGCAGTAACTGCTGGAATTATGTTGTATCATTATAATAATGAAAAACAGGATGATAATCATGGGAGTAATGAAGAACAGACAGTTGTTTCAACAGAAGAGACAACAGCGGCAAGGGAAGTTGTGTGGATTGATAATAAAGAGCCTGAATCAAAAGAACAAGAATACATTGCACCAGAAGGAGTTTATCTTCCATATTTTATTAAAGTAAACAGAGCTGCTAACTGTGCTACAGTGTATGGGATTGATGAGAATGGAGAATACACTATACCAGTCAAAGCATTTGCAACATCATGTGGAAAAGCAGGCGACGAAACTATTGTGGGTGAGAATTATGTAACATCAGATAAGTACGAATGGGGATATATGGTTGATGGTACTTATGGACGTTATGCATTCAGAATAAGTGGAGGTTATCTGTTCCATTCTGTTCCATATTATTCAATGAATAAGGGTGATCTGGAGGATGGACAGTACAATAAGCTTGGTGATTATGCTTCTCTTGGATGCGTTAGAATGTGCGTTAGGGATGTAAAGTGGATATATGATAACTGTCCATCGGGAACAGGTGTAACTATATACGATGATGCAGTTAATCCTGGACCACTTGGTAAGCCGGATTCTATAAAGATTCCAGAGGACAGTGCATATGCCGGCTGGGATCCTACAGACCCTGACGAGAATAATCCGTGGAATGCTTATAGTGCTAAGATAGAAGGGGCAAAGGACATTCAGACAAAGATTGGTCAGAGTATAGATGTAATGACAGGGGTTACTGCAACTGATACTTGTGGTAATGATATTACTGCAAAGATTGTGACTGTTGGAAGATATACATTTGACCAGACAGGTACTTATAATATTAAGTATGAAGTTACAGATGCAATTGGAAGCCATGATGAAGTAACAGTAAAGCTTATGGTTACAGAATAAGAGATAATGGAGTTGTATTGATGGGAAATATAGATATTCTGGAAAAACTTGAAGAGTATTCAAAAGCTGGTTATGTGCCGATGCATATGCCAGGAGGAAAGCGCAATACTGAATATGCAAGTACTTCAGAACTTGATATTACCGAGATTGACGGATTTGATAATATGCATAATGCGGATGGTATTATTAAAAATGCGTCTGACAGGGCAGCAAAACTGTATGGGGCAGATAAAACACTGATGCTTGTAAATGGAAGTACAGCAGGAATATTATCAGCTATATGCGGTGCAACAAAAAGAAAAGGAAAGATTATCGTTGCAAGAAACTGTCATGTATCTGTGTATAATGCATTGATTATGGCACAGTTAGAGCCTGTATATGTTATACCTGAGGTTGATAATGATACAGGAATATACAGTGGAGTTTCATTGGAACAGATTAGAAAATGTGTTGAAAATAATAGGGATGCACAGGTGGTTATTATAACTTCTCCGACTTATGAAGGTGTTGTGTCAGAGGTAAGGGAGATTGCCAGTTATCTGCATGAAAAAGGAATACCACTTATAGTTGATGAAGCACATGGGGCACATTTTGAATTCAGTGAGGAATTTCCAGAGTCGGCAGTAAAAGCTGGAGCTGACATTGTAATTAACAGTATTCATAAAACATTACCGGCACTTACACAGACTGCACTTCTACATATTTCTGGAAATTATGTAGATTATGATAAAGTGGAAAGATTTTGGAATATATATCAGACAACCAGCCCCTCATATATTCTTATGGCGAGTATTGACAGGTGTATGAGAATTATTGAAGGGCAGGGAGATTATATTTTTAAGAAATATATAAACAGACTTAAGAATTTAAGAGAAAATATTGCAAAACTTAATAATATAAGGTTGATGGATAGTGATGATATTTCTAAGATTATTCTTATATGTAATGATGGAAAGTACCTATATGACAGGTTATTGGATGAATATAAGGTGCAGCTGGAGATGGCATCATTTAAATATGTTATTGCAATGACTTCAGTTGCTGATAAACAGGAGTATTATGACAGATTTCTTAGTGCATTGAAGGAGATTGATGAAAGCTGGAAAGTTGAAAGCAAAGACAGTGAAAATGATGTAGGGGAAAGCTTAGGGTATGCGATTAACAACAAGCCGGAAGTATGTATGTGTCCTGCAGATGCAATTGATTTAATGGATGAAAATGGATATGAAGATTTATCTGTTAATTCACCTGATATATGTGGTAGAATAAGTATGTCATCGGTTCTTATATACCCACCGGGAATGCCTGTTGTTAATGTAGGCGAGCGGATTACCGGTGATGTATGCAGAATTATTAAGAGTGCGATAAATGCCGGGCTGGAAGTACCCGGTCTTAAGGAAGGAAAGATAAGATGCCTGAGATAGCATTTATTATGGGAAAAAGCGCGTCTGGCAAGGATAAGATATATAAAAACCTAATTGAAGATGAAAGTCTGAAGCTTAATACTGTTATATTGTATACAACAAGACCAATGAGAGCCGGGGAGACCGATGGGGTTGAGTATTTTTTTGTAAATGATGAGACAGCTGTTAAGATGCAGGAGAGCGGCAGGATTGTTGAACTGAGAGAATATAATACTGTGTATGGTGTGTGGAAGTATTTTACAGCTGATGACGGACAGATTGACCTTAACAGTGGTAACAGATATCTGGTTATAGGAACGCTTGAAGCGTATGATAAATTCTGTGAATTCTATGGAAAACAGCATATTATGCCGATATACATTGAAGTAGAAGATGGATTGAGACTCACAAGGGCTATCCACAGAGAACAGAAACAGGATAATCCACACTATGAGGAAATGTGCAGAAGATTTCTTGCAGACAGTGAGGATTTTTCAGAAGAGAATATTGCTAAGGCTGGTATTACAAGAAGGTTTAGCAATAATGGAGAGTTAGAGGATTGCATTAGTGAAGTTAAGAGTGCCATATTAGGAGGTATGTATGGATATTAAGGTTAAAGATATAGCACCGGCTAATCAGACCACTCCGGTTAAAGCACAGGAAAAATCAGATGATAGTTTTAAGTTTACACTGATTAGCAATATTGAGGAGAAAGACCTTCAGGAAAAACTGGGAAATATGATGCAGGAAATTACCGAGCAGGGTGAAAAGATTGCAAAGCATATGGATATAAGAGATATGAAGAAGTACAGAGAGCTTGTTAAGGGATTCCTAAATGAAGTTGTAAACCGTTCACACAAGTTTTCAAGAGAGAACTTTCTTGACAGGAGAGGAAGACACAGGGTGTATGGAATTGTTAAGATGGTAGATGAGAATCTTGATAATCTTGCCAGAGAACTGGTAAAAGATGAAAAGGATCATCTTGCAATAGTCGGAGCTATTGATGATATCAGGGGATTGTTATTAGATATTTCAACATAGGAGCAATATGTGTTATAATATTACAGATAAGTAATGAAAAGAGGAATAAGTATGGGTAATTTTTCAGATATATATGGATATGAGACTATTAAAGAACATTTGCAGAGTGCAATATCTATGGGAAAGGTATCTCATGCTTATGTAATCAGCGGAGGACTTGGTTCAGGAAAGAAGCTTATTGCCAGCACATTTGCACAGACACTGCAGTGTGAGGCGGGCGGTGTTGAGCCTTGTGGGGTGTGCCATTCCTGTGTGCAGGCAGCAGGCAGGAACCAGCCGGATATTATCTGGGTTGGACATGAGAAGCCGGGAAGTATTGGTGTTGATGATATAAGAGACCAGCTTGTATCGGATATGCAGATTAAGCCTTACAGCAGTCCTTACAAGATATACATTATTGATGAAGCAGACAAGCTTACTGTTGCAGCACAGAATGCAATGCTTAAGACAATTGAAGAGCCACCGGCTTATGGAATTGTTATTCTTCTTGCTAATAATCCGGATGTTTTCTTACAGACTATTCTGTCAAGATGCGTTGTGCTTGATCTTAAGCCACTTAAGGATGATGTAGTTATTAAATATCTTAAAGACCACTATGATAATATCGGTGATTATGAGTGTAAATTTGCAGCAAGATTTGCAGCTGGACGAATCGGCAGGGCAATGACTATGGTTGAATCTACTGAGTTTGCAGAGTTAAGACGTGATGTAATGGATGTTATTAAGAATGCTAAGGATATGGATTCGGCTGATATTATGACATCGGTGAAAAGAGTTACCAATTATAAGCTGACTATTGATGATTACCTTGACCTTATGCTTATGTGGTACAGGGATGTACTTATGTTTAAGAGTACGAATGATACTAATCTGCTCATATTTAATGACCAGATGACACTGATAAAGAGTCAGGCACAGACTATGTCATATGAAGGTTTACAGGATATTATTAATTCTATTGACAGGGTTAAGGTGAGACTTCAGGCAAATGTTAATTTTGATCTGGTTATTGAATTGCTTATTATGGCGATTAAGGAAAATTCATAGAATGGAGAGTATAGATGACTAAAGTTGTTGGAGTTAGATTCAGACAGGTTGGAAAGATATATTTTTTTGCACCTGGGAAATATTCAGTTGAAACAGGACAGCATGTTATTGTTGAGACTGCCAGAGGAGTTGAATATGGACAGGTTGTTCTAGGTGAAAGAGAAGTTGAAGATACAGCGGTTATCCAGCCTCTAAAGGCAATTATAAGGGTTGCAACACCAGAAGATGATGAAAAAGAATTAAAAAACAGGGAAAAGGAAAAAGAAGCATTTAAGATATGTCTTGAGAAGATAGCAAAGCATAATCTTGACATGAAGCTTATTAAGGCTGAGTATACATTTGACAATAATAAGGTGCTGTTCTATTTTACTGCTGATGGAAGAATTGATTTCAGAGAGCTTGTTAAGGATCTTGCTGCAGTATTCAAGACCAGAATTGAATTAAGACAGATTGGAGTAAGGGATGAGACTAAGATCCTTGGTGGAATTGGTTCCTGCGGAAGACCTTTATGTTGTGCCACATTTTTACCAGAATTCAATCCGGTATCTATTAAGATGGCTAAGGAACAGAATCTGTCACTTAATCCAACTAAGATTTCAGGTGTGTGTGGACGACTTATGTGTTGTTTAAAGAATGAACAGGATACATATGAGGAATTAAACAGTCATCTGCCTAATGTGGGAGATTCTGTTACTACACCAGATAAACTGGTTGGCGAGGTTTCAAGTGTCAATGTTTTAAGGCAGAGAGTTAAGGTATTAATAACTCATGATAATGACGAAAAGGAACTTAAGGAATATCCGGTTGAGGAGCTTCGTTTTAAGAGAAAAAGAAGATTTGATAAGGTCCGCATTGATGATGATAAGGAACTTAAGGCACTTGAGGAATTAGAAAGAAAAGAAGGAAAAGCCCATATTAGTGATGATTAATGAACGAATTGATGATTTGATGAGAGATGGACTAAAGCTTATACAGAATACAGATATTTTTTGTTTTGGAATGGACGCAGTGCTGTTGTCTACTTATGCCACGGCAGGGAAGAAAGACAGGGTGCTGGACATGGGTACCGGTAATGGTATTATTCCGGTGCTTATGCAGTCTAAGAATCCGGGTAGCACATACAGTGCTCTTGAGATTCAGGAGGGAAGCACACAGCTTGCCAGAAGAAATGTGGAGCTTAATCATCTTGAGGACAGAATCAGTGTTGTTAAGGGTGATATTAAGGAAGCTTCCACTATATTTGGGGAAGCTTCTTTTAATGTTGTGACGAGCAATCCGCCATATATGAATGAAAATCACGGTATTGTTAATCCGGACAGTGCCAAGGCAATTGCAAGGCATGAGCTTCTGTGTAGTCTTGATGATGTTATAAGGGAAGCAAGCCGTTGTCTTAAATCCAAAGGGAAAATGTATATGGTTCACAGGCCGAACAGACTTGTCGATATATTTGACACTATGAGAAAGTATCATCTTGAGCCAAAGAGAATGAGGCTGGTATACCCTTATGCGAATAAGGCTGCCAATATGGTGCTTATAGAAGCGGTTAAGGGAGGTAATTCCCAGCTTATTGTTGAAGAACCGCTTATTGTATACAAGATGGACGGTACTTACACTGATGCGCTTCTTAAAATGTATGAATAGATAGAGGTTTATTATGGATAATGAGAGAAATATAAAGAAAGACGGACCGGGTATGCTGTATCTGTGTGCAACACCTATTGGTAATCTTGAGGATATTACTTACAGGGTTCTGCGTGTGCTTTCAGAGGCAGACCTGATTGCAGCAGAGGATACAAGAAACAGTATTAAGCTGCTTAATCATTTTGAAATAAAGACACCTATGACAAGCTATCATGAATTTAATAAGTATGATAAGGCAAAGGTTCTTGTTGATAAAATATTAGGTGGAATGGATGTGGCTGTAATTACTGATGCAGGAACTCCGGGAATATCGGATCCAGGTGAGGAGCTTGTAAAGCAATGCAGGGCAGCAGGCATCAGGGTTACTTCACTTCCGGGACCGGCAGCATGCATAACAGCGCTTACAATGTCAGGACGCGAGACAAGAAGATTTGCATTTGAAGCATTTTTACCAGCGGATAAGAATGAGAGAAAAGAAGTTCTTGCAGAGTTAGCATGTGAAACAAGGACTATGATTATATATGAAGCACCGCACAGACTTACTAAGACACTTGCGGAACTACAAGATACGCTTGGCGGTGACAGACAGATTACTATATGTAAGGAACTTACCAAGAGATATGAGAATTCTATGGAATTCACGCTTGAATCTGCATGTGAATATTATGAAAATAATGAGCCGAGAGGCGAATATGTGCTTGTGATTGCCGGAAAGAGCCGTGAGGAGTTAAAGGCCGAGGCAAGAAAGCAGTGGGAAACCATGAGTGTGGCAGAACATGTGCAGGTGTATATGTCGCAGGGTATGGACAAGAAAGAAGCCATGAAAGCTGCGGCAAAGGACAGGGGTGTGTCAAAAAGGGATATATACCAGGAGCTTGAAGGGAAAGCGTAAGCAGCTACCGGATAGTGTGCTCTCTGATGATTGCACGTACTGTCTTGAAAAGATAAGGCTTGATAGTATCTATGTCAGCAGGTTCTTTATAAAGAATTGCGCTGTAGCAAGTTGAACTTACAAGCTCAACAATAAGAAAGAGCATTATTTCAGGCTCTTCAAGTGAGATATCCTCAGCGTTAATCATTTCATAATATACATCTTTAAAGTTAATATCATCAGATGCAACCTTAGTTGTGAGAGCTTCCTTGAAGATTCCCCAGCTAAGGTTTTTTGATATAAATGTGAGAAGAGTCTGATTAGAATTCAGCTCATCTACAATATGATTAATTATAAATATTATTTTTTCTTCGAAACCTAACGGTTCGTCCTTCTTTATAGAAAATTCTTCTAAATCAGCGACGGCATTCTTAAATAATTTACTTGATTCATGTGATATAAGACGGTTTCTTATATCATACTTATCCTTAAAGTACAGATAAAATGTACCTTTAGCAATTCCAGCTTTCTGCGAAATCTCAGCAATAGAAGTCTTCGCAACCCCCTGTGTAGTAAAGAGATTAAATGCAGTATTCAGCAGAGAAGTAAGTTTCTGTTGTTTGTTAGTTTCAAGCTTTCCCATATCAATCACTCACCTTTATTAGTGTTAATTATTAGTTGGTTATAGTGTGTATTATGAGTTGGTATGGTAATTGATTTCAGGTGCTTTGGAGCCACCGGCACTTAACAAGTTGCAGGAACTGCAACGAGTTTAGTGTCCGCTGTGAGCGACAAGCAGCGCAAGCGTGCCTGAAATTGATTACCATGCCAACTCATTCATAAATACATTATACACCAACTCAATTATAAAATAAATATTAAAAAATGACTTTCGGTCAATTTTCTATTGACTATGTGTTTTGAGGTGCTATAATGTCAACTGAAATTGAAAATGACTGTTGGTCATATTTGTTAAAGACATGAATACATATATGACTAAGGGTTGTTGGCATTTGCATCTTACAGAAAGGCGTGGTTATTTATATGAAAAAGTTTGGAAAAGTTGTTGTTAAGTTAAGAATTCCTATTCTGGTTCTTAGCTTCCTGCTGTTGATTCCATCAGTTATTGGTTACTTTAATACCAGGGTTAATTACGATATCCTGTATTATCTGCCAAATGATATCGACACTATGCAGGGACAGGACATTTTGCTTGATGATTTCGGAAAGGGCGCTTATGCAATGGTTGTCGTTGACGGAATGAATAAGTCAAATGTTTCTAAGTTGGTAAAGAAGGTTGAGGGTGTTGACCATGTTGCGTCAGTTATCTCTTATAGTGGAGTGGTAGGAGATGATGTTCCTTCAGAAATTCTTCCTGATAAGTTCCGTTCTTATTTTGAAAATGAGGATTCAGGAGCTACATTGTTTGCAATATTCTTTGATGATACAACATCAAGTGACGATACAATGAAGGCTATTCAGGAAGTAAGAGATGTTACGGATAATCAGTGCTATATTGCAGGTATGTCTGCTGTAGTTACAGATACTAAGACAATGGCAGAAAAGGAGACTCCTTTTTATGTACTTGTAGCGGTTGTTCTGGTATGTATTGTACTTGCTATATTTATGGATTCATTCCTTGTACCAGTATTCTTTATGTTAAGTATAGGTATGGCAATTGTGTATAACCTTGGTTCTAATTATTTCTTAGGTGAGGTTTCATACATAACGAAAGCACTGGCAGCGGTACTTCAGCTTGGTGTAACTCTGGATTATTCTATATTCTTATGGCACAGTTACAAGGAAGCTAAGGAAGAAACTCCGGATGATCATCACGAAGCTATGGCGGTTGCTATTGGGAATACACTAACATCAGTTGTTGGTTCTTCCATAACAACTGTTGCAGGATTCATAGCACTCTGCTTTATGAGCTTTACACTTGGTCTTGACCTTGGTGTTGTTATGGCAAAGGGTGTTGTATTGGGCGTTATTGGTTGTGTTACAATACTTCCTTCCCTTATTCTTACATTTGACAAGGCTCTTGAGAAAACAATGCATAGAGAGATTATGCCGAATTTTGATAAGCCGGCAAGATGGATTGTTAATCATTCATGGATATTCCTTATAATATTCGTTCTGCTTCTTGGTCCGGCAATCTACGGATATAACAATACTAAGGTTTACTATGATTTGTCTGATACACTTCCAGAGAAGCTTAACTGTTCGCAGGCTAACAAGATGCTTGCCGAGAACTTTGACGGAACTAATTCCATATATATGATTCTTGCAGACAGTAATCTTTCAGCAGAGGATTCTAATGCAATGATGAATGAGGTAAATGATCTGGACGGAATTTCATTTGCATTAAGTATTGACTCAGCACTCGGTGGAGAAATACCTACGGAAATGCTTCCTGATTCGCTTGTTTCAGAGCTTAAGGGTGATGAATACCAGATTATGATGGTATCAACTAATTACACAATTGCTTCTGATGAAATTAATGACCAGATTAATAAGGTTGATGCAATTGCAAAGAAGTATGATGCTAAATCTATGGTAATTGGAGAAGCTCCTTGTACTAAGGATCTTATCACTATTACTGATAAGGATTTTAAGACAGTTAGTGCAGTTTCAATTGTTGCGATATTCTTTATTATTTTCTTCGTATTGAAGTCAATATCTCTTCCGGTTATTCTGGTTGCTGCTATTGAATTTGCAATATTTGTTAATATGGGTATTCCATATTATACAGGAACAACGATACCATTTATATCTTCGGTAGTAATCGGAACTATTCAGCTTGGTGCGACAGTCGATTATGCAATTCTTATGACTACAAGATATAAGAGAGAAAGAGCCGCTGGTAACTCTAAGAAAGAGGCTATATCAATAGCACTTGGAACATCTATTCCATCTATTATTGTCAGCGCACTTGGTTTCTTCGCAGCAACATTTGGTGTAGGTATGATAGCCAGTGTTGATATGATTGCTTCACTTTGTACACTTATGGCACGAGGCGCAATAATCAGTATGTTTGTTGTTATATTTGTTCTTCCATCACTTTTTGTATTGCTTGATAAGGTGATTATTCATACAAGTTTAGGCTTCAAGCCAAAGAAGAACAGTCAGAATTAAATTAGGAGGATTTATTATGGTAAAGAAGAATTTATTCAGATATAGTTCAGTTTTAATGTGTGTAGTTCTTACAGCAGCAAGCCTTGTTGGCTGCGGTGCTAATACAGCTGCAACAACAGGAACAGATACAGCTTATGTAACAGAGATGGCAGCAGGCAGTACAGAGGCTACGATTACACAGGCAATAACTAACGAGCTTGCAGTGTCTAACAAGAGCACACTTGCAACTAACACAAGACAGGAAACAGTTTATGTATTCAATGATGCTTCAGGTAACAAGAATCACATCACTGTCAACGAAAAAATTACAGACGCTAACGGCAATGAGACTCTTAATAAGACTGAGTCAAGTGAAAATGCGCCAGTGACAATGAAGGTTACTTACAAGCTTGATGGAAAGGAAATTAAGCCGGAAGACCTGGCCGGAAAGAGCGGAAAGGTTACAATACGTTTTGATTACACTAATAATCAGAAGAAAACTGTAACAATTAATGGTAAGAAGCAGACAGTTACCGTACCATTTACAATGATTACAGGCATGATGCTTCCAACAGATGTATTCTCAAATGTTGAGGTTACTAATGGTAAGCTTACTAAGGTCGGTGATAATATTGTAGCAGTCGGTATGACAATGCCAGGACTTAAGGATACTATGAATCTTAAGTTTAATGATAAGTCACTTGACCTTGATATTCCTGAGTATTTTGAATTAACAGCAGATGTTAAGGATTTTTCACTTGATATGACTATGTCAGTTGCAACATCTAATCTTCTTTCAGATATGAATGCTGATGATATTACTTTAGATGACTTAAAGAAGACAGTTGCTTCATTAGATGATGCAGCAAACCAGCTTGCAGACGGAACTGTATCTTTACAGGATGGAACACAGCAGTTAAGTGATGCAATTCCAGCACTTACTGATGGTGTTAACCAGTTAAATACAGGTGCTTCTTCTCTTAAGGATGGTATATATGCATACGCAGATGGCGCTGCAAGTGCATATGAGGGTTCAGTTTCACTTAATAACAACATGAAGACATATGCTGACGGAATCGGAACTCTTTACAATACTCTTAAGGATAACAATCTTGACAGCAGTGTTGCTTCGGCAGCTAAAGGGGCAAGTGATCTGGCAGCAGGTGCTGTAACACTTGATGCAGGAATTGACAGTGCTTTAGCTGGGGCTGGAGCGCTTGCTACTGGGGCTAATGATTTGACTGGTGGAACAGAACAATTAGCAACAGGTGCAGCAGCATTAGCAGATGGTGCGAATAAAATAGGTAAAACATTAACAGATGGAATGACAGAAGCAAAAGAAAAGTACGATAATGCATATGAAAGCTTTTATCAGTTGGCAGTTGCTGTTATTGGTGGAAAACTTGGATATAATCCTTCAACAATGACTGATGAACAGAAAATAGCAGCTGCTACAGCACTTGCCAATGAGGCTGGTTATGGATTATCAGCTACAGCTGATATTACAAATGAAAATCAGTGCACAAAAGCAGCAGCATTTATAATGCAGAATTATAATGATACAGATATTGCAACAGGTAAAATTGGTATAAGAACAGCAATGGTAAGTGCATTAACTGCTAAATATGCAGCAGCAGATACTGAACACAAATATACATTAGAACAATTAAAAGCAAAGGCAAATAGTGATGCAGACGCAAATCTTGTAGCTATTTCCAGTGGACTTTCACAGGCTTATAAGGCATACGGTCTACTTAATGATACGATGATATCCCTTACAGCTGGCGGAGAGAACAGTTTCTTTAATGGAATTACTAAATTGAATGAAGGAGCAGGTCAGGTTAATACTGGTGCAAATGCCCTTAAAGCAGGAATTGACCAGCTAAGCACAGGTGCAGGACAGTTAAGTGCAGGTTCTAAGCAGCTTAAAGCAGGTCTTGGTACATTAAGCACAGGTCTTAACACACTTAGCACTTCAGTTGGTTCATTCTCAACTTACAAGGAAGGAACTCTCTGCTCAAGCTTATATGCATTAAATCTTAATGCCGGAAAACTCCAGCAGGAAGGAACAGCAGTTCTTCAGAGCGGACTTTCACAGCTTACAGCTAATAATGCTACATTAAAGAGTGGTGCTTCACAGCTTGCAGATGGAACAGCTACATTAAAGGATAGCTCAGGAACACTTGCAGACGGAGTTACACAGTTAAATGAAGGTGCAATCACATTAAAGGATGGAATGGCACAGTTTAACAGTGAAGCAATTGAGCCTATCACAAAGCTTGTAGACTCAGACGCACAGACAGCTGTTGACACAATCAAGGCGGTAGTTAAGGCAGGTCAGGAATACAATTCATTCTTAGACAAGTCAGATGACAAAGCCGGAAGTGTAACATTTGTCTATAAGACAGCAGGCATTACAGCTAATAACTAAGCTTTTTTCTTTCAAACACTTTCATATAAAGATGGAACAGCCACCCGCGGGGAAACCCAAGGGTGGCTGTTTCGCTGTATTATATATGAATAAATGTGAATATTACAAGGCATAATCTATATGAACGGGGATTTCGCAGGAATATGATGATTAACGAATGGGGATTTGCGCAAGAATAGTGTTTACACGAATGGGGATTTGCGTTATAACACATATAAAAACGACTGCCTTTGAAATAGGGATACCGCAATCCCACTGGCTTTAGACGGTGGGTTAAGGTAGCCGGAAGCGGAGGTT
>OHAB01001563.1_pt1 | contig 13126 bp, 13 predicted proteins | sample 1577031 | NCBI WGS metagenome assembly OHAB01 (sample SAMEA3541477, study PRJEB24748) | human gut metagenome | biome: human gut; feature: human-associated habitat; material: faeces | place: China | collected 2012 | reverse complement strand
GGGTACAGAACATACGGGAGTTATAAACTGTGTGCTGATCGGTCATGAGCTTTCCGGCATTGGTCAGGAATCCATTTTTGTCAGCCAAACCGAAGGAGACATAATCGGATGGCTCAAAGCGGAGACCAGTCCGTTCCAGATAGGTTGCTTCCAGAAGTGTAAAGCTGTAATCCTTTTTTACCGCGTCTGTTGTTAGGGTATCAAAGGACTGATTGGTTCCCTTTAAGATCAATTCATTTACAATGTAATCCGGGGCAATTACGCTTTCATTTCCAACACGGATATATGCTTCCATCACGCCGTCTGCCTTGTAATAATAAGGGGTGCTGCGGCCGGGAGAAACCTCCAGAGCTAATAGATTTTTACCATCTTCCTGTAATGGTTTTAAGATAAACTGAGGTAATGGTGTGATTCGTTCTTTGATTAAGCGGCTGATCGCCTCAGCATCCTTTTGAACATCGGACAAGCCGATAGGTTTCCGGTCATCAGAGATTCCGAAAAACAGAGTTCCGCCGATTCCATTAGAAAAGGAACTAACACTTTTTAACCAGCTTTTGGGTTTCTTTATTTCAAGTGCAACTTTGAAATCACATTCGGTTGCTTCAGCAATTAGCTGTTCTATCATAAAATCCCTCCTTTGAGGTATTGGTAATTTCTTTATATTATACCCATAAGGAGAGTTTATTTCAACGATAGGCACAAAGAGTTCAGAGAAAATATTTTGAGAGGATGGCGGTTAGACACCGCCTCCTGCTCGTTGGATATCCCCACATAAAACAGGTTGCTTTTGCAGGGCTATGTATGCAATAATATCATTATCTATCCAAAGGACAGATAATGATATTATTAAGTTCAGAAACATGACACAGGTCAAAATGACAATATAGGTAATTGCAAAACTTATAGAAAACATAATTAAATTGTGGAAAATAAGATAAAATGAAATATCCACTTGTCAAACATGGCAAATTCATGTAATGTAGTAATTGCGATGAATTTTCACGAATAAAATCCGTCATATTTTTGAAATGAAATACTAAAAATTGAATTTATGATCTCAAATATTGCAAGTTTTGAAATCAGAATATTCAAAATAGTCAAGTGTACGCAGTACACGGACAAAAAGAAAGGCTTTTCGTATGGATTTATTTGATTATATGAGAGAACAGAACAGAGAAAAGGAGTCGCCGTTAGCTTCCAGACTTCGTCCAGCGACGCTGGATGAGATGGTAGGGCAGCAGCATATCATCGGAAAAGACAAGCTGCTTTACCGTGCGATCAAGGCTGACAAGTTAAGTTCCATTATTTTATATGGACCGCCGGGAACCGGGAAAACGACTTTGGCAAAGGTCATTGCCAATACCACAAGTGCTGAGTTCCTTCAGATCAATGCAACTTCCGCCGGGAAAAAAGACATGGAGGATGTCATTGCGCAGGCGAAGAACAATCAAGGCATGTACGGAAAAAAGACGATCCTGTTTATCGATGAGATCCACCGGTTCAACAAGGGACAGCAGGACTATCTCCTTCCGTTTGTGGAAGACGGAACCGTGATCTTAATTGGTGCAACAACCGAGAATCCATATTTTGAGGTGAATGGAGCGCTTTTGTCCCGTTCCATCATTTTTGAGCTGAAGAATCTGTCCACGGAAGATATTAAGACGCTGATCCTCAGGGCGGTGAATGATAAGGAAAAAGGAATGGGCGCTTACGATGCAGTCATTGACGAGGAGGCACTGGATTTTCTTGCTGACGTGGCAAACGGAGACGCAAGAGCAGCGCTCACAGCAATTGAACTTGGTATTTTGACAACGGAACGGAGCGCAGATGGAAAGATTCATATCACACTTGAGGTTGCCAGTGAATGTATCCAGAAGCGTGTGGTGCGTTATGATAAGACCGGAGACAATCACTATGATACGATCTCTGCTTTTATCAAAAGTATGCGCGGCTCTGACCCGGATGCAGCAGTTTATTATCTTGCCAGAATGCTTTACGCGGGGGAAGATATTAAGTTTATCGCAAGAAGAATTATGATCTGCGCGGCAGAGGATGTGAGCAATGCCGATCCGATGGCACTTGTTGTCGCAACGTCGGCAGCACAGGCGGTTGAGCGAATCGGTATGCCGGAGGCACAGATTATTTTGTCTCAGGCGGTTACCTATGTGGCAAGTGCGCCAAAGAGCAACTCGGCAGTCAATGCGATTTCAGATGCGATGGAAGCAGTAAAAAATACGAAAACAGCGCCGATTCCGGTTCATTTACAGGATGCACATTACAAGTCATCCGGAAAACTGGGACATGGTGTTGGATATAAATATGCACATGATTATCCGGATCATTATGTGGATCAGCAATATTTGCCGGATGGACTGACAGACCGGAAGTTTTACGTTCCGAGTGAGAATGGCTACGAGAAGAATATCCGCGAATATTTCAAAAAGATCAAGGGTGAAACTTACGGGGAAGAACAGCCGTAACTGATTTTGTTAGAAAGCGTAAACGCTTCAAATACATAAAAAAGCAGGAGGAATTAGAGATGAAGTCCTACGAGGAAATGACAAAAGAAGAGTTATTGAAAGAGAAGGAAGGATTGGAAGCGGAATACAAAAAATTCCAGCAGAGAGGCTTAAAACTTGATATGTCCAGAGGTAAGCCATCCCAGGAACAGTTAGACCTTTCGATGGGAATGATGGATGTACTGACTTCCGGTGTTGATCTGACCTGTGATGATGGTACAGACTGCAGAAACTATGGTGTGCTGGACGGTATCAGTGAAGCAAAACAGCTTATCGGTGATATGATCGAGTGTAATCCGGACAATATCATCATTTATGGTAACTCAAGCCTTAACATTATGTATGACACCATCTCCCGTTCCATGACACACGGTGTAATGGGAAATACTCCATGGTGTAAATTAGATAAAGTAAAATTTTTGTGCCCGGTACCGGGATATGACAGACATTTTGCGATCACAGAATATTTCGGCATTGAGATGATCAACGTACCGATGCTTCCTACCGGACCGGATATGGATATGGTGGAAGACCTTGTGAGCAAAGATGAGGCGATCAAAGGTATCTGGTGTGTGCCAAAATATTCCAATCCACAGGGAATCACTTATTCCGATGAGACAGTCCGCCGTTTTGCAAGATTAAAACCGGCAGCAAAAGATTTCCGTATTTACTGGGATAACGCATACTGCGTGCATCATTTATATGATATTAACCAGGATCATCTGATCGAGATTTTAAAAGAATGCAAGAGAGCAGGAAACCCGGATATGGTTTACAAATTCTGTTCTACAAGCAAGATCACATTCCCAGGTTCCGGTGTGGCAGCGATCGCAACTTCTGCCAACAACTTAGAGGATATCAAGAAACAGTTGAAGATCCAGACCATTGGCCATGATAAGGTAAACCAGCTGCGCCATGTCCGTTTCTTCAAAGACATCCACGGAATCACAGAGCATATGCGCAAGCACGCAGATTCTCTCCGTCCAAAATTTGAAATGATTCTGGATACATTTGAAAGAGAGTTAAAAGGACTTGGAGCCGGAAGCTGGTACAGCCCGAAGGGTGGATACTTCATCACATATGAGACACTAGATGGATGTGCAAAAAATGTTGTGGCAAAAGCAAAAAAAGCAGGGGTTGTGATGACTCCGGCGGGTGCGCCTTTCCCATATGGAAAAGATCCGCATGATTCTGTCATCCGTATCTCACCATCCTATCCAAGCCTGGAAGATCTTACGACTGCGATCGACATCTTTGTTGTCTGCGTCAAGCTTGCAAGCATTGAGAAGCTTTTAGGAGAATAATAGTAAGTTTTTAACCGCTGAAAAGCAAAAGAAAAAGACCTGTGTGTACAATGTCATGATGTTCGCATGACATAGGTACACGCAGGTCTTTTTTATGAATTATGCCTCAGTGGAAGCATCCTCTGTTCCGTTTTTCCATTTGTTGAATTTCTCGACAACTGCGTCGTAGGTTCTCTGGGAAATATCCGGAAGTTTATCTCCCCATGCTTTGGTTGCCTGTTCGAAACCTTTCTTGAAAGCTTCTAACATAGCGTCTGCCTTGTCAGGATCACCACCGGATAAAGCTTTTGCAAAATCAAGAATACGGTCGGAAGTCTGCTCTACACCCCAGTAACCGTCGTCCGCGATATCTGCCTGTGCCTGTGCTTTCACATCAGCTGATACGGTAAAATCACCCTTTGCAAGGAATTTCCACATATCATCTGCGGTGCCGATTGCAACACCCTGCTTGGTCATCATCTGCTCAACGATGCTGCGGAGCTGTGCAGTGCGCTGCTCTGCGTCAGCTTTTAACTTTGCAACGATCGCTGCGTTGTCGGCCTTGCTTGTTGTTTTATTGGAAGCCTTGTCTGTCCTGGAGTCAGAACTCTTCTCATAAATGACACCGGAAGCTGTCTTGGAAGAATCTGCCTTTTTCGTTGTCTCGGATGTCTTTTCTGCTGTTTTTGTTGTTGTCTGTGTAGATGCTGCTGCGGCAGCAGTCACAGTGTTAATGGAATTGATTGCCATATGATCCTCCTTGTCTGGCGAAGCTGGATGCATTTGTTTTTACAGAAAACAAAATGTTCAGCCACCTGAATGAATAGTTATTAACCTTCCATGGTTCTGTTAATTATATCGGACTGGCAAAGAAAAAAGTTTAGTGCCGATTGACCTTTTGGACATAAAATGATAAGATACTAATTGTATACAAAAAACACAAAAAAAACAAGTTTTATTTTAGGTACAATCAATGCGTGTTAGCGACGATTTTGGTAAGGAGAAACTAACCGATGAAGGATATTTCAGTAAAGGCGCTGGCTAAGATCAATCTTGGGCTGGATGTGGTACGAAAAAGAGAGGATGGTTATCATGAGGTCCGCATGGTGATGCAGACCATTCATTTGTTTGACAGGCTGGAGATCTCGAAGAATACTTCCGGTGAGATCACGATGGAAACGAATCTTTCTTTTTTGCCGACGAATGAGAACAATCTTGTCTATAAAGCGGCAAAGCTTTTGCAGGATGAGTTTGCGATAAAAGATGGCGTGCATGTATGGCTGCACAAGTACATTCCGGTAGCTGCCGGGATGGCAGGGGGAAGCACGGACGCAGCGGCAGTGTTATATGGTATGAACCAGATTTTTGATCTGGGACTGACAAGGGAAGAACTGATGGAGCGCGGTGTGAAGATCGGTGCAGACGTTCCGTACTGCATTATGCGTGGAACGGCTTTGGCAGAGGGCATAGGAGAGAAGCTTTCGAAGCTTCCGCCGATGGTGAAATGTCCTGTTTTGATCGCAAAACCGCAGATCAGTGTTTCTACTAAGTTCGTCTATGACAATCTGAAGTTAGGCTCTGATATGGTACACCCGGATATTGACCGGCTTGTGGCAGATATCAGAGAGAAAGATTTATATAAAATTGCAGCAGATATGGGAAATGTCTTAGAGACAGTGACAATCCCGGCTTATCCTGTGATCGCAGACATCAAAGATCACATGATGGAGCATGGCGCTGTGAATGCCATGATGAGTGGCAGTGGTCCGACGGTTTTCGGTCTTTTTGACAAGGAAGCGACGGCAGTAGAGGCATACGAGGCGATGAAAGCCTCCGGTCTTGCAAAACAGGTATATTTAACGAGTATTTATAATAACGCGCGTAAGTAGAAAGGCATGGTATCAAAGATGACAGAAGATTTAACATTGAATATGGATGCGTATCTTCCGCTGAGAGATGTTGTGTTTAACACGTTAAGAGAGGCTATTTTAAAAGGGGAATTAAAACCGGGCGAGCGGCTGATGGAGCTGCAGCTTGCGGCAAAACTTGGCGTCAGCCGTACACCGATCCGTGAGGCGATCCGTATGCTTGAGCAGGAGGGGCTTGCCGTTACGATTCCAAGAAAAGGCGCGGAGGTTGCCAAGATGACGGAGAAGGATATGGAAGATGTCCTTCAGATCCGTGAAGCGTTGGACGAGCTTGCAGCTAAAATCGCATGCGAACAGATTTCTGAGGAGCAGTTAGAGGAACTGGTTGCGACCATGCATGAGTTTGAGGAATCCACTAAGACGGATAATGTGAAAAAAATCGCAGAGGCGGATGTGAAGTTTCACGATATTATTTATCAGTCAACCGGAAACCCGAAGCTTGTGAACATGCTCAATAATCTCCGTGAGCAGATGTACCGTTATCGTGTAGAATATCTGAAGGATGAGAATAATTATCCGACGCTCATGAAGGAGCACAAAGACATCGTGGAGGGATTAGTCCGCAAAAATAAAATGCAGGTGACAGAGACAATGCATCAGCATGTGAAGAATCAGGCAGTCGCAGTTAAAGCTATGATCCAGGAGCAGGAATAAGAAGTGACCGCCCAAAGGACTGGAAAACTGCATAAAAAATGGAAAAACGTACAGACTAGAAAGAGGATAAGCATTTTGCTTATCCTCTTTCGTATTTTTTTAAAACTATTAAGTAGCAAAACTCTGATTTTTACTGTGAAGATTATGAAAGATGAACAAAATTTATTATTTATTATATTTAAGAGTTTTGCAGACAGCTTTTTAATAGAAGAAACAAATAGAAAGGAAACATCTTGCAAATGTCGGAGAATAATAAATGTCCTGTATCGACGGATTTAACGCAAAATATAGAGAAAATGGAATTTTATTTTCATGACTGTGCGGATATTAAAAAGAAGCAGATGAAGCTTGGCAGGAATCAGGATACCGCCTGTTATCTGACCTTTATAGAAGTGTCCGTGGACATGGGAACGTCTGCACTCGGAGAGACTTTAAAATACTTAAATGGACTGACAAGGGATGAGATTCTTTGTACACTGCAGGAAAATGCGCTTGGAATTTCGGATGCAACATATTTTCCGACCATTGAGGAGGCTGTGAGCGGTCTGCTCACCGGGGAGGCGATTCTTTTTGTGGACGGTTTTGACCAGGCAGTGAAAATACCGGATGACGGTTATCCGAATATGGGGATCACAGAGGTAGATTCGGAAAAAGTAATCCGTGGCTCCAACGAAGGTTTCTGCGATTCTGTGAAGCAGAATGCGGCGCTGATCCGGAAAAGAATCCGCTCGCCCCGTGTGAAAGTGAGGGGACTGAAGGCCGGGATTAGATCGAACACGAACGTCTACCTTGTGTATGTGGAGGATCTTGCAAACCCGGGACTTGTAAAAGAAATTGAAAAGAGGCTGCAGGATTTCACGATCGATGGGATATTAGACAGCGGAATGTTAGAACAGCTGGCAGAGAAAAAATGGTATTCGCCATTTCCACAGTTTCAGACAACGCAGCGTCCTGACCGGGCGGCTATGGCGGTATTAGAGGGCAGAGTAATCGTGATGTGCGATAATTCGCCGATCGGACTGATACTGCCGACGGACTACAATTCATTTATCCGCACCAGTGACGATTATTACAGCCGTTTTGAGATTGCGACTTTCGGGCGGATCCTGCGGTATCTGGCATCCTTTTTTGCAATGACGCTGCCGGGATTTTATCTTGCGGTGACTAATTTTCATACACAGATACTCCCGACCACACTACTTTTGTCGTTTGCCGAGGCGAGGCAGGGTGTCCCCTTTCCGGCAGTCGTGGAAGTGCTTATCATGGAATTGTCGTTTGAACTTTTGCGGGAGGCGGGCGTGCGGCTTCCCGGTGCGATGGGAAATACCATCGGGATCGTGGGTGGTCTGATCATCGGACAGGCGGCAGTCGAGGCAAATCTGGTCAGCCCGATCGTGGTGATCGTCATCTCTTTTACGGCGCTATGTTCCTTTGCAATACCGAACGAAGAATTTGCCACGGCCTTCCGTATCCTGAAATTCTTTTTTATTGCGGTCTGTGCGTGGCTCGGCTACTTTGGCATGCTCCTCGGACTGCTTGCGGTACTCACACATCTGTCGCATCTGACAAGCTTTGGTATTCCATATCTCATGCCATTCGTGGGTGCAGATCTGAATGACTATGAGGATGAGCGGGATTTTATCTGGCGGCAGCCTTTCCGGAAACTGCGCAAACGTCCGATTTATGCAAATCCGAAAGAACGGACAAAGCTGATGTTTTCAAAGAAGAGATAGGTTGAGAAAAGTTTTTATCTTAAGATAAATGGAAATCTGATGAAAAAATGCGCAGATGTTAGAAGAGATAGGGGGAAGTATGTTCTCAGAAAACAATCAAATTTCAGGCAGACAGGTGTTCCGCCTTCTGACGTATGACTTTCTTGGAATGGGGACGCTGCTACTGCCGACAATGCTTGCAGATACGGCAGGGCGCGACGGGATTTTTTGCATTCTGGCGGGGATTTTGTCCACGTTTTTGTACTTGAAATTATTGAGATATCTGTTGAAAGGCATGAAAACAAGTTATCCCGACTTTTTGAAGCAGAAGTGTGGAAAAGTATGCGGTTATGTGCTCTGGGGCGGATATTTTCTGTATTTTATCCTTATGGCTTCGTACACGGCGTATCTGTTTTCCACGCTGATGTTAAATGGTCTTGTGGAAAACGTCAGCTTTTATCTGGTGCTGTTGTTGATATTACTGCTCGCATTTTATGGAATGGCAGGTGGGATCGAGGGCAGGGCGAGAGTTTACGAGATACTGTTCTGGTTTCTGATGATACCGCTGTTTCTGATGTTATTTGCGGCATGCAGGGAGGTGAAGCCTGCCTACTGGAGCCCGGTTTTTGTGGCGGATGGAAAAGAAGTGTTAAGTGGAAGTTATTATGTGCTTTTCTGTTATTCCATGGTGTCGATCGTGCTGTTTCTGAAAGAATATGTTGCGGATCGCAGGAAATGCGTTGGCGCAGCAGAAAAAGCGGTCTGGTTTTCCGGCGGAGTATTTGCTGTGCTGTATCTGATCCTGATCGGGCTGTTTGGCGCGGAGGCACTGGCTCAGATGAAATTTCCGGCGGTCACGATGATGAGCAGGGTGCAGATTACCGGGGGATTTCTGAAAAGGACGGATGCTTTTATGTTCAGCATCTGGTTCTTTACGCTGTATGCGATGCTAAACAGCATGGTTTTTTACAGTGGAAATCTGGCTGAAAAAGTGATCCGTGACTGCGGCGGTTATCTGGAAGGAAAAAAGAGAATGCTGCCGTATCTCATTCTGCTGCTTCTGGTGTATGGTGTGGCGGTGCTGTTTTACAGGAATCAGCAGTTTTTAGACCGTGTGACATTTCTGCTTTGGAGGATTGGAACGCCGTTTGTCGTTGGCGTGCCGGTACTGCTGTGTCTGGCTGGAGAAAAGCCGAACCGAGGAATGGAGGAGCGCAGCAGCAAAGAAAATAAGGATGAGAGAAAAAGTCATAAGAAAAAAGTGCGTGTGGTGGTGCTGGCATGCTTCTTATTTGGGTGTCTTTTTTTGCAGGGGTGTAATGTCGCAGAACTTGAGGATAAGGTATTCCCGGTTCTTTTGAATATCCGGGATCAGGACGATTTCCAAAATGTGTGGCTGAATCATGAGTATGCAGGAAACAAAGAGGTGGATTACAACCATTTGAAAGTGGTGCTCATCGAGCGGTCTTTTCTGGAAAAAGAGGCGGAAGTGGAAGATATGCTATCCATGCTGGAGAAGGAAAAAGAGGTTCCGTGGAACGCTTATGTGATGACGACGGAAAGCTGTGACCGTCTGGCGCAGACAGAGGGAGAACTTGATGTGCTGCTTGGAAATTATCTGGAAGAACTGCTGGAAAACACATCGGGCATTGACCAGAAAGCGTACCCGACGCTTGGCATGCTCTATGAGGAGCGGGTTAATCACTTGGAGACACTTTATATTCCTTTTGTGGATATAGAGCGGGAGCAGTCCGGGGCAGTGCAGGGTGATACCGAGAAGGAGAAGCAGTCCGCAACAGTGTGGGATGATACGGGAAAAGAGGAGGAAGAACAGCAGCCGGTCATGACCGGGAGACCGCAGATTACAGCCTACGAAGTCTGGAAACGTGGAAGGGCGGTGGGGCTTGTCGATACGGATACCGCGCGTGCAGCATTTTTCACACAGAACTTTGCGGATGATTACACCTTACAACTTGCACCGGAACTGTATGTGAAAGTGGATGCAGCTTCCTGCCGAGTCAAAGAAACGGAAAAAATCGGTGTCGGAGGTCTGACAGAGCAGATTGTCGCAGTGACTGTGACCGGAGAAGGCGAAATCTTAAGCGGCACAGTTTCCGCAAGGGAAAAAGAGCAGCTTCTCAACACCCGGATGGAGGACTATCTGAATGCGATCGCCTCACATGCACTTGAGAATGAAATCGATATCACAAACAGCTACCGGAATCTCGGCGCTGATAACCGCACATGGTATTTTAAGTATCAAAACACTCCTGTCGCTTATGAGAAAGACATCAAGACCCAATATCTGGTAAAAATTAACTGGAAAACGGAATAAATGCAAAGCTTTCGGGAATCATTGAGGATAGAAGGTCGATGAGCGAAACTCGAATTTAGGTTATGAAGATTGCGAAAAATGAACAAAAATATTCAAGACACGCTCCCGCTATGTGTCACTCGCAGCGGTACTATATTTCTGTTTATTTTTCGCAATATAACATATTCTATGAGCGAGTTTCGCAAACGCCTATTTTTTGGCAAGTGAAAAGGAGATTTGAATTATGGCAAAAAAATGGATCGGATACATAGGAGTTGGAAGTCTGATGTGCGCTGCATTGGGATGCGGTATTTTGTATACAAGACAGGCGAGACTGCAGCAGGCGATTTCGGACAAAGTGCTGCGGTTTCATGTGCTGGCGAACAGCGACAGCGAGGCAGACCAGAACTTAAAACTTGCAGTGCGTGATGCGGTGGGAAGTTATATGCAGGAAAAACTGGCAGATGTGGAAAATCTGGAAGAATGTGAGCTGGTTGTGCGCCAGAGCCTCGGTGAAATTGAGGAAGCCGCAGCAGAGACAATCGCAGAAAACGGTTATGACTATGATGTGACAGCGGAGCTGGAACACACTTCGTTTCCGGTAAAAAACTATGGAAGCTACACATTTCCGGCGGGAGATTACGAGGCACTTCGTATTGTGATCGGAGAAGGAAACGGACATAACTGGTGGTGTGTGATGTATCCTAACATGTGTTTTTCAGACAGCATGTATGAGGTGGTCGATAAGGAAGCAGGAGAAAAGCTGCGTGAGGTACTGACCACAGGAGAGTATGAGAAGGTGCTGGCAGAAGGAGACTATCAGGTCAGAATGAAATATTTTTCGTGGCTGAATCCGTATCTGGAGAAGCTGGCTGAAAACTAAAATAAAGCAGCATACTTATAAGAAAACAATGTTTCAAAAAGCTTACGCTTGCTAAATTATAAGAAACACGCTAATATATGGCTTGAAAAGACAATGACGCGAAACAGAAAAGAGGTTTACATAAATGACAAAAGATGTACTTGTGAAAATCAGTGGTTTACAGTTTGCAGAAGATCAGGATAACGGTCCGGTGGAGATTATCACAACCGGAAACTACTATAAGAAAAATGGAAAGCACTATATTTTGTATGATGAAGTGCAGGAAGGCTTTGACGGCGTGACGAAAAGCGTTATCAAAGTGAATGATGATTTTCTGGATGTCACGAAAAAAGGTGTCACCAACGTACATATGATGTTTGAGAAAAACAAGAAAAATATGTCTTACTACAACACACCATTCGGAAATCTTTTGGTGGGAATCAATGCAACGGATGTCAAAGTGAATGAGACAGAAGATAATATTGACATCAAAGTCGATTATAAGCTGGAAGTGAATTATGAACATCTGGCAGAGTGCAGCATTTCCATGAATATCATGTCGAAAGATACGAAGGATTTTAGGATATAAGGAGTGCAAGTGAGAAGAATGCATTTATGCATTCGGCGAACGATGAATGTTAATCATGTGCCGTTTTTGCACATGATATGATAATCGTGAAGTTGAGGTAGTGTATTATGAAAAATTGTAAAATGGCATTCACAATCGGTTTGGTGTTTGCAGTAATGATGTTGGTTGCAGCCTGCACAGACAGCAACAAATCAGACAATCATATATTTGATCATGAAAGTTTGGATGTTGATGAATATGTGTATCCGTCTGATTTTGATCTTGGAGATGATTTAAAGGGCACAAATTCAGAATCTAATGCAGGATTTGAAGAATTATCAGCAATGATCGGAACGTATCATTATACTTCCGATTATGGAACAGGTCGATTAATGATTGAAGCGACAGAGGATGGCATTGATATTTCTGATTATGAATCGGAGGACACCTATAGATTTCTGGCAAATGAAACAAATGTAAAAAATGAAGAGGAAAACAAAGTATATCTGGAATACCCGGCACAGGTGTATGAAGATGATACGGTTATTTTTGAGTATTACATTTTAGAAAAAGCTAGTGATGGAATTGATGTGTATTATAGTCCATCTTCTTTTGACGAAGCTGAATTATTGTACCATGCTGTCAGGGAAAACTAAAAGAGGATTGCGAGATATCATATGATAGGTTATATTTTATTCGAATCAATTTTAACAAAATCAATTTGAATAAAAATAAACTAAATTTGCAGAAAGGTGATTTCTATGTTTATTGGCAGAGAAAGAGAGTTAGCATCCTTAAAAGAATTCTATGAAAAAGACAGAATTGGCGGATGAGGATGTTTTGCTGCTTACATTGGATTCACTTTATGGATGAGACAGAAGATAGCATTGATATCAAGGTAAATTATAAGCGGAAAGTCAATTATGAACATCTGGCAGAGTGCAGCATTTCCATGAATATCATGTCGAAGGATACGAAGGATTTTAGAATTTGAGTTTATATTGAGCCATCCACAGCGGATGGCTCTTATTCATAAAAATAGAATGTTCGCAGTGCATATTTTTTATTCAACTCAATTTTAACAAAATCAATTTGAATAAATGAGTTTTACAAGGAGGGTGTAGATGGGGATATATCGTTTGCGGGGCATCTTATCCGGGTGGAAGACTCGCCGCTATATGTCTGGACACGGGAGAAGAGTATTATTCCGCACCGGCAGTAATTTAAAAGAGTCAAAAGAGTGATATTGACGAGTCAGTTCAGTTATAGAGATGATGAAAGAAAAT
>OHAB01001543.1_pt1 | contig 13313 bp, 9 predicted proteins | sample 1577031 | NCBI WGS metagenome assembly OHAB01 (sample SAMEA3541477, study PRJEB24748) | human gut metagenome | biome: human gut; feature: human-associated habitat; material: faeces | place: China | collected 2012 | reverse complement strand
AGCATTAGCCTTCCAAGCTGAGGGTCGCGGGTTTGAGCCCCGTCTTCCGCTCTTCTGAAAATCAGATAGTTATCGAAAGATTTCTATCTGATTTTTGTTTTTAGACAATGGCGGTTTGGCTATGGTTTAACCGAGTGAGTTCAACCAAGAGTTCAACCAAAATCTTATAAACGCAACGATTAATGTAGTATGCTATAAGTGGAAAACCTTAGCAAATGGTGAATACCCATTAATGCTCCGCATCTGTAAAGACGGAAAGAAGAAATACCAAAGTTTAGGCATATCTGTCCTACCCCGTTATTGGGACTTTACACGAAATAAGCCAAAACCAAACTGTCCCAATAAAGAGTATATTCAGAAAATCATTCTTGATAAACAAACAGAGTTACAACAACGAATGTTAGAGTTCAACTCTGAACAGAAAGAATATACTACCACTACTCTGCTCAATGACGAAAACAAAAGATTTGAACTGAAAACAGTCTGTCAATTCTATCAAGAATTAATCGAACAATGCAAAAACAATAATAAATGCGGCAACAGACTTATCTATAAAGGTTCTTACAACTCTTTGAAAGTATTCACAAAAAATCAATTGGATATACCGTTCAGCGCAATAGATATATCGTGGCTTAACAAATATGAGAAATGGTTACGCTCAAAGGGCAATAAAGAAACAACCATGAGCCTAATGTTCCGTACTCTCCGTAGTGCATACAATAAAGCTATAAAAGCTAAATGCGCCCGTAAATCTGATTATCCCTTTGACGAATATAAAATCAACAAGTTCGATACGAAAACACAGAAACGGGCAATAGCCAAGACAGAAGTATTGAAATTCACTAAAGAAGTTGATAACATTGGTAAACGGCAATATGTCCAGCTTAGTAAAGACATATTTATTTTCAGTTATCTGTGTGGCGGCATTAATTTTACAGACATCGCAAATCTGACAAAAGTCAATATCACAAATGGCAGGATACACTATATACGTCAGAAAACAGGCAAACTGATAAAATTAGGCATATCAGAGGAAGCTATGCAAATCATAAAAAAATATGAGAGCGAAAGTAAAGGCTATCTGTTCCCCATTTTAAATGCTAATATCCACAAAACACCACTTCAAAAGCAAAACAGAATACATAAAATGTTAGGCAAAATCAACAAGAACCTAAAACTAATTGCAGCACAATTAAACGTTGATGCCAACATGACAACCTATGTTGCACGCCATTCATTCGCCAGTGTTCTGAAAAAATCAGGTGTAAGTATAGCATTGATAAGTGAAGCATTGGGACATTCAGACTTATCTACAACGCAGGTCTATCTTGACAGCTTCGATAACGAACAGATAGATGCCGCCATGCAAAACCTGCTGTAAAAGTAAAATGCCGCTTTGTCTCTTTATGATAAGGTGGCATTTTCCTATCTTTACAGGCAAAATCAACGACATGGAATATCAGATAATACCTATCGAAAGCATAAAGCGCATTGAGACATGGCTAAAGGATGAAACAGGTTTCAGCCGTTCAATGCTGCATACAGATATGCTCCGGAAAAATTGAGATTTTAATGTCTGATTATCCATTTTTCATCCTTTTAGGGGATAAACGGATATAAAATTGCACTTTTAAGGCATGATTTTATGCCCTAATAGACTGCCGGAAAGTGAACGGGTATGCCCCGGAATATGCACTATCCCCCTATAAATGTTTATTTAAACGCCTAAAAACATAACTTAAAAGGAAACATCATATAAAAAATATATTCCAAAAACACGATAAAAAGTATCCCCAACTTTTGTACAAGTAAACAAATATGACATAAAAGTATCCCCAACTCGGTATCCCCAACAGTATCTCCAACTCACTATTTAACATTTCGACACTCTATTATTTCCTCTTATTATTATTACTGCTTACCTTAATTTTATTGAATAGATACTCGCTTTTTCTAAACACTTTAAACAGTATATTTTTCTACTAAAATAGTTCTATATAATAATTATTTAGAATATATTTGTAGAAAGAAATATCTAAATAATGAATTTATGACTAAGGTAATTCACGTACATCTCATTTTCGAGAAGAAGGACTATTATTTCGGCAGTATCAGCGCCATCTACACCGTTCTAAATGACGCTCAAATAGGTATCAAAAAGAACTCTTTACTTCATGCTGGTCTCACTGAATGGTGGCGTTAAAATAACCCGTAGAGCCATTATCAAGCAGTCTCACCTTATTCGTAGTACCCAAGAGTAACCTCACACCAAACCGCACAGAAAAGGGCTGAATTGTGCCTCAAAAAGCATCAATTCAACCCTTCGTGTTACTCTAATATCATTTTTGCTGTTTAGAACTTCATAGAAACTCTATTAAATTAGCCCATAATATAAGCAAATATAACGGAACGTTTTGAGTATATAAACTCTGCATTTTTGCGTCAATTCCCTTATTTATAGGTATTTCAACAACATTCAGCCTATCTTCATTTACGCACAAAGTGATTTATCCCCCGTATAGGCGGTTTCAGGGGGTGCATGTAAACCAAGATGCAAACCGAAAAAACATCATGAATATTTGTATTTCAGTAGTTTGCTACAAATCAAAGACATTATCCAATGGTGAAAACCCATTAATGCTCCAAATCTCTAAAGGTGAAAAGCGAAAATATCAAAGTTTAGGCATATCTGTCCTACCCCGTTATTGGGACTTTACACGAAATAAGCCAAAACCAAACTGTCCCAATAAAGAGTATATTCAGAAAATCATTCTTGATAAACAAACAGAGTTACAACAACGAATGTTAGAGTTCAACTCTGAACAGAAAGAATATACTACCACTACTCTACTCAATGACGAAAACAAAAGATTTGAACTGAAAACTGTCTGTCAATTCTATCAAGAACAAATCGAACAATGCAAAGTTTTGTGTAAACAAAAAATACGGAACTCATTTTTGAATCCCGTATTTTCCATTTACACAAAATATTTTATAGCTCCATATTTTTTATAATAGCTAATCCTCCCTATCTTATCTGTTCAAATGAAATACTTTCATTCTTATTAGAGCTATCTCACATTAGCGTAGAGAATGAAAATTTTATTTCTATTTCTGTATCTTGACGCAACGTATCAAACTGGAATTAGCACGACTATTATTCGAATTCAGTTTGACATCATCTTTACCAAGAGTTAGATGTACAGAATTCGCGGCCTTCTCTCTATCAGTAGAACTACACCAATAATAACCATTAGTATCTGCTGCAGTTAATTTTCCATTCTTGCGACTACGCCATCCTCCTATCGGATACCACCAGTTTTGTCCGCTATCATCCATCATAACATATCCCTTACTCCATTCTGCTGCAGCAAAAATACTTGAAGTTTTATCGTAACCATCGCTGGCTCCCATCCATGTATCATTAGGAGCTACCATATAACCTTCTGGACTCGGGTCATATATAGATTTTGTAAGATTGGATGCTTTCGGATAAGTATATCCCTCTGGATTCCCCCATAATGCCCAATCAGCATAGTATAGCCAATCGTAAGCACAATAATAAGGTGGATTAGCTGTATTGCTTTTACTCCGAGAATACATAATGAACTTTGTTGGATTTTGTATGGCATATTTCACATTGCCTGTACTTTCTCCACCTTTAACTGTAGCAAAAGCAACTTCTCCTACTTCATTGTACATTTTGGCATTACTATTTTTTCCATACTCCCCTGTACCTACAAACGGATCTTTCCGCCCCCATTGATAAAGTAATCCTATAGAGGAACGTTCTCCAGGAATAACGGAAGTCGCTCCTAAATTTCTGTCAAGTACAGTATAGCTATTTCCCTTTACGTTCATACCCAAATGCTGTTCCTTGACCTCTGTCACCCAAATATGAAATGACCACAAAATCTTAGCATCTTCCGTTTTAGGATCATCCTTGTCATAAATAGCTATCACTGCATTCCCTGGTCGTCCGTCAAGATTTACAGTAAATGATTTACGATCTGAAGAGAGTGTTACTCCCTTTACAAAATCAGAAGAAACATCATTCCACAATTGTGCAGCAGACAACGGTAAATAATTATCTCCTGCAGAGATATTCTCATATGCATAAACAGAACTAGTAGTATAATAGGCAGCACAATTCACTGTAACAGAAAGCTGTCCCGGTGGTACTATCACACAATTAGAAGTACCATAATAATAAGTCCACATTTCCCAATCTATATTATCAAGCGTTGCAGTAAGTACTTTACCTGCTTCTATAGATTTTCCTGTTAAATCAAGGCTATACGTTCCTCCTCCTTTCGGAGCCACAAGCATCACATCCAATTTCCCAGTAAATGTTTGCGGAGGTAGAACAATAATAGCCTCATTATTCTCAGTTATATCAATATTTCCTTTTAAAACGACTTCACGAGACATATTTTCCTTAGTGATAATATTACCACTTTCCAAACCCAATTCTATACATCCAGCCATTATATCATCCGATTCTGATTTCAAAACGACAGATGATATAGAAGCAAATTCCTGATTGGCAGGTATTATCAATTTTAACGCACCCAATGCCGGTTTCAATTTCAAATCCGCCAATCCTTCATTATCAGCAACAGCATAATACGGACATGCTGCTACATCAACTCCGCCAGTACGGTAAATCTGGTCCTTGGGCATGTTAAACTTCATTCGCTCCTCTTGCAGCTGTACGCTTAAAGGATAGTATACCGTATATTTTTCCTCGGCAGGCACTTCATATAAACTAACCAACCCTTTTGACAAGACTTGTACCTCTTTACCATTAATACCGATTTTTCCACCGGAAGGAATATTCAAAGCAAAAGCTTCATCACCTTCTACTTTTATATGAAAAGAATTAGGTTGTTCTATAAAGACTTCCTCCATTTTTTCTTCGGTACAGCCAACTACTACTGCCATTACTCCGGCAAATAGCAGGTATTTCATCAATAATTTTATCATAAAAAAAAAATTATTTATCTAATCTTTCATCAAGCGTAAATATATAATTCTCAATATTGGTATATCCGTTTTCTGCCATTTGTGAAGCATCGTCCGGATTATTCTTATCCAAACCATATCCGTCTTCAAACTCATCAGGCATACCGTCACCATCAGTATCTAAGAGGCTCACTCCAGATTCTATTTCACCTACACCACCTAAAGGAAACTGTTGTGTATCTTGTTCATTTTGGATTATAGTCCCTTTTTCTCCCAATGAAGTCAGTTCGCTGATAAGATAAGCATCCACCTGATCGCGCACAGGCAGACTTGCACCAACATATTTCACAATCCATTCATACGCTTTTTCGGCATCCGATTGCTGAGAAATAGTAGGAAATATTTCCGGACACGTAGCAAGAAAAGTCGGATTACCAGAACAAAGTTCTTCCCAATTGATTGCAGGAAGTATTTCTACCCCATTCAAAACACCATTCTTATCTTCATCATAAAAGTTTCCAACGCAATAAGTATTAAAACGTTCATTTCCACCGATAAACGGCTTAGTTGGTGACATATCAACCAATTCCACCTTTATGCTGCCATCTTCCTGACGTACATTCTGCCAGTTAACCACAGGACCTTTAATAAAATAGTTATTTTCAATTGAAGTCAACGAACTACCTTCAGAATCACCACTCATGTTATACGCAGCGCCACTTCCCCAATTATATACAACATTATTCACGAATTGGTTCAGCCCCTTAACTTTCGGATTACGAGTCTTGTTATCAATATAAAGGTTACGAAACAATGTGATTCCATTTTCAAGATCGGTTTGCATCAATCCACCACAAGAATGATTCTGTAATCCCTGTCCAATAATAGAATTCTGTATAGTTATGTTACGTGCCGTAGTACTGTTTATAGAAAAATTCTCATCACGTCCCCACGTTACAGACAAGTGATCAAATATCATATTTTCTCCATCAGCCACTCCCGCGGCATCCTTGCCATCAGAACCTTTAATTCCCATACGAATACGCAAATGACGACATATTAAATTATCTGCATCCGTAAACGATACACGATTACCATACAAGACAATACCATCACCGGGAGCCGTCTGTCCGGCTATCGTCAGATTTTTTGAGAAAATCAATGTCGACTTCAGGTTTATGATACCAGCCACATCAAATACAATAATACGGTCAGACTTACTCACCGCATCTCGAAAAGAACCTTCACCATCATCATTAAGATTAGTAACGCGATATATTTCTCCACCACGTCCACCTGTAGCATATCGCCCAAAACCTTCTGCACCAGGAAAGGCAAGCACCTCACCATAATCGGGAAACTTTCCGGAATCTCCTTTGACATATACTTCTTTTGTGTTTATTTCTTCAGTGCATCCAGTACAAGCCAACAACATACTTAAAAGAAAAGTCTTCGTCATTTTCATACTTTCAATAATATTAGAGGTTAATAAAAAGCGTGGTCTCAAACTGCGTTATAAATGCCACAGTCACAAAACCACGCTCCAGTCTATGAGAAGTTTGCTATCAATAGCCAGGCAATTGAGTCAGATTTGGATTATCTATCAAAGGATGTCCACTAGATTTTGCAGCAAACGGACATAATTCAGAAAAGTTCTCCTTAAAACCATAAAATAATCCATCAGAACCATCCCCTTTATCAATCCAAGCAGGATAAGAACCTCCATTTTCCTCCGAACCGGTAGGCTGTTGATAAATAATCTTGCCTACTTGTATCTTACCTCTAGCAGATTTGGCAAATCCGACAACAGCTTGTCCTTTCATATTGAATTCACTGCTGAAAGCTTCAAACATTGCCCTAGGATACCATTTATCCTGCGAAGTTACATTAGAACGATGATTCTTCACAATTTCAATCAGTTCTGTTTCATAATCACTATACTGCTTTTCGTCTTCTGGAATATTTTTTACTGTAGCTATCTCCGTAGGATCTGTCAGTTCAATATAATCTATGGCAAGGAACTTATCACCGTACTTTTGACCGTCTTCCTGATATTTATACAATCTATATTTCGGCACATTGGCATATGCACCCTTACGATCGGACAAGTCTTTCATATCCTGCTTGGCTTGTCTCAACTCCTTAGCCAAACGTCCCATACGAATTAAATCGCTACGAAGAGTAAATTCTCCGGCAAACTCCCATTTACGTTCCTGCACAAGCGCATCCTCAAAACCTTGCTGATCGGTTGGAATAGGCAACTCACCCACTCCGGCACGGGTACGTACTTCCTTCAAGGCAACTTCAGCCTCGGGAGTAGGACCGTTATTCAAGTAATTCTCCGTTTCAGCATACATCAAAAGTACATCTGAATAACGTATAAGCGGAATATTGATATTTCTTTGGCTTGCAGCTTGCGGTTCCACACACCATTGGATACGACACTTACCCAATAGTATAGAAGAATAAGTAGTACCGGTATCAATCCATGGTCCTTTTTTACCGCCATCTTTGGGGTAGATACTATATGAAGTACATGTTACATCCCGACGAGTATCCTTTTTATCAAATGAAAGATAATAAGTTGGCAGAACAAACTGTAATGTCTTGCGTGAACCATATGTTCCATTATAAGAACCTGGCTGCAGATAAAGTCCGAATTCCGAGTTGGTCTTGTCACCATATTCTGCCAATTGCCAAATCATTTCAGATTCTGTCTCCGTAAGTTTACGCTGGCAATGATTATACCACAAATATTGGAAACCACTCATTCCGTCTTTTCCCTGTACCAATGAGTTCTTTCCATGTTCTTTGATTTGAAAGCATGCATCATTCGCTATTTCATATAATTCCTTAACACGTGTAGCATCATCCCTACGAGCCATTTTCAAAGTTGCAGGATCATTTGTCTCCAAATCCCAGCGCAATGAATAACCTCCTGCATAAAGAGCAATACGTGCCAACAATGCATATGCTCCTTGTTTGGTAAGACGCTCGGTCGAAGTATAACCGCTCTCCTCGTACCAAGGTAACCATTCTGTAGCCTGTTGCAAGTCCGAAACAATTTGGTCATATATACCATCACGAGGTGAACGTTTCGGATAAAAACGGTTCTCATCATTTGCATCCATTTCTTCCAGGGGAACATATACAGCAGGTACATCTCCATAGATACGTATCAAGTTGTGGTAACAGAATGCACGAATGGCCAATGCTTCCCCTAACAATTGATTTCGCTTCACAGTTTCGGGCATCTTCTTCAAACGGCTGATAGCGACATTTGTTGATTCAATAATACGGTATCCCTCTTTAAAGATAGTTGTAACAGTGGTAGGAACCAATGGGTCAAAATCATAATTACATGCCTTGTATTTACTACTGAAACCATCCTCTGCCGTATGCACTACCGTTTCACCCATACCAAGATTATAAAACATCTCCTTGTGTATAAGCCCTCTGTAACACCCTTGTACAAACAAATCCGCTTTAGTCTCATTCTCAAATATATAATCAACATCGTCAGAGGTATAAGACTCCATTTCCAGCCAATCAGTGCATGATGTCATGCTCATACCCAACGAAAAACTGAGTATTGCCACCATAACCAGTTTCTTTTTCAAACCAGCCCATTTAAATATTTTGCTATTCATATTCTTTTTCTAATTAAAACGTTAAATTAAGACCAACAACATAACTTCTTGAACGGGGATATGCGGAACTGTCATATCCCGGAGTAGTAACCACGTTATCCTTAGCAGCTCTCACCTCAGGGTCATAGCCTGAATATCCGGTAAGTGTAGCCACATTGTTAGCTGTAAAATAAATACGGGCATTGGAAATCATCGCTTTCTTCAACCACGTTTTCGGCAAGGTATACCCCAATGTAATCTGAGCCAACCGCAAGTAAGAACCGTCTTCAACAAAATAAGAAGAAGGATAGAAGCCCCATTCCTTGTTATTTTTAGTCAATCCCCAAATACGTGCAGAACCATCGGGGTTCATTTCCTGCATACGTGACAGCGTTGCTTGTTTTCCGGTAGAAGGATCTACTACACGGTAATAGTTACTGAATTCCTGTGGAATATTCTCAAATATAGAATAAGTAGTTAAGCTCTGTTTATTTGCATTATAGATATCCTGGCCAATGGCAAATTTCAAGAAAACACTTAAATCAAAACCTTTATAAGTAAACGTATTATTGAAACCGCCGATACAATCTGGAGTTCCATTACCGATTTTCACATTTTTCTTAGTAAATATAGGATTCCCTTCTTCGTCTACATCATCGGCTGCATACTTAATATCACCTGGTTGAGGAGTTCCCGACTTAGGCTTCACAATTCCTTCACGCAAAGTCAGTTTACCATCTTTTCCCTCAATGAAATCCTCCGCTGTATAAATACCTTCATATTTATAACCGTACATTTCACCTAAAGCTTCGCCGACTGTTGCATAGTAGGTAACCATACCTGAACGGGAATCACCTGCACTGAATGTCTTTTCAGTCTGTCCTTGCTCCAACGCTACTACTTTTGATTTATTAAAAGACAAATTCAGATCACTTGTCCAACTGAAATTTTTAGTTCGGATATTCACTGTATTCAGCGTGACTTCCCAACCTCTGTTGCGCATCTTACCTACATTTTGATATTGTGTAGAATAACCTGTAGAAGATGGAACAACACAGTTCAATAACAAGTCATTCGCCTGATTATTATACCATTCTGCTGTCAAATTTACTCTGCTATTGAATAAAGACACATCAAGGCCAACATTGGTAGCTACTTGTGTCTCCCATTTCAATTCCGGGTTACCCAACTGCGTACCTAATACATAAGCAGGATTAGTCATTACATTATTCATAGGATAAGAGGTCAATGAAACATTAGTGCGGTAAGAGAAGCTTCCCACGCCATTGTTACCTGTAGTACCATAACCAACACGCAATTTCAAACTATTGACAACATCATTGATACGATTCTCTTTCCAGAAACTTTCCTCAGAAATTCTCCATGCAACTGAAGCTGAAGGAAAAACTCCCCACTGATGTCCTTTGGCAAATTTAGAAGAACCATCGGCACGAAGAGTTGCAGTCAGCAAATAACGTTCATCAAATGTATAGTTAGCGCGTAAGAAAGCAGAAACGATTCCACTATGTCCATGACCTGATTTCTTTTCTTCTACATTTCCCAATGAAATATCATCAATTCCATGGTTAGGATAGGGCATCTGCTTCACGCTAATAGAATTGCTTTCATCTTCACTATAACTCACTTCGTGACCCAATAAAAGATTTACCTTATGCTTCTTTGCAAAAGTCTGATTATAGTTCAAAGTATTCGTTATCTGATAAGAATAAGATTCACTATTTCCTATGCTTCCCGTCATACCCGTATTAACTGGGTCCATCAGGTAACCGGTAGAGCGTTCATCGGAAAATGAAGTGGATTTGCTGCTATTCCATCTGTAGCTTCCGGCAATGCGGTAAGTAAAGTGTTTCAGAAAGTCAAACTCTAAACCGGCATTTACAGAAAACATACGAGAACGTTTATTGGAAGTAGAAGCTTCGTTCTGTATCAAAGGGTTAGAAGCCGTATAGGAACTCTCAGCTCCACGAAAATCCACATAGGTCTGCTCTGTCAACATTTGGTCACGGGTAAAGTAAGTACCACCGCTGATAGGTTGACGTAACACATACTTCATACCAGAATAACTGCCGCCGCCATCTACACTCTTGTTATTAAACATTGCGTTGACATCTAGGCGAATTCCTTTATAAAGTTCTGAATTGATTTTTGCACGGAAAGCACTTTTATTGGCTGAATGATTGGCAAGCAGACCATCCTGTCCATTATAATTATAACTCAACATCACCTGAGTCTTTTCCGTTCCGGTAGAGATATTTACATTATGGCTCTGCGTCATGGCATATCCACCGAATACTTCATCCTGCCAGTCAATAGAAGATGCATCAGCGTAACGCTCATGTATACGGTCATATACACCCGTATAAAAACCTGTGGCATCCGTAGCCATGCCATCATCATAAAAAGCACTCCACGTAGGAGTAATACCTGTCAACTCAGCAAACTCATACTGGTATTTCACAAAATCTTCTACATTAGACATTAAATCTAATTTTTTGGCTAACTTATCGAAAGAAAAATAGGTATTGTAAGAAACTTGTGTTTTACCTTTCTTACCAGATTTAGTAGTAATCAAAATAATACCATTGGAACCGCGAGCACCATAAATAGCTGTCGAAGAAGCATCTTTCAGTACGTCAATACTTTCAATGTCATTAATATCAATATTATCAAGAGCACTTCCCATCTCAAATCCATCTACAATATAAAGAGGTTCAGTACTTTGAGTCAATGACATACCACCACGAATGGTAATGTTGGCACCTGCACCTGGAGCACCACTCTCTGTTACGATATTTACACCGGCAGCTTTTCCTTGCAACGCCTGCATCGCGGTTGTTACCGGTACATTAGCTAATTCTTTACCGCCTACCGATGAAATAGCACCTGTCAAATCTTTACGCTTCACCTTGGCATAACCAATAGCTACTACTTCTTCCAACATCACGGAAGACTCTTTCAACGTAACCTTATAATCAGTAGGTGTACCCAATCTGATTACAGCATCATCATATCCGATAAATTTAATCACCAAATCTCTAGCGGAAGAAGGTACTGAGATCCTGAACTTACCATCCATATCAGTTATCGTACCGATAGAACTGTTGCCCTTTACTGTGACAGAAGCACCAATCACCACATCAACGGCGTCTCGAACCGTACCGGTAATTGTTCTATTTTGGGCAAAAATGCCGAGAGAACAGCCTGTTAACAGGAACATCAACAGACAAAGTTTTTTGTGTAGAATTCTCATAGTTTAACAATATAATTTTTAATTAATAATATAACAATCCAGCTAAAATGTCATAAAATAAATATAAGATTAACGATATTCAAATATTGTGTTCGAACACAATATCTGTATTGCAAAGATGATGCATTCTTAAAATTATTTATATATTACATTTGATACAAAGACTTTCTCTTTTGATTTTTATTATGATTTAGAGTAATGCAAATAGAATAGTGTACAAAAAACATTAGTTCTGCCAAATGCAGGCTACCTAACATTTAAGAAGCTAAGTTCAGGCATTTCAAAAGAATTATCATCACAAGCAAATTTATTTCATCCGAACTAATACAAATAACCGATAACTTATATTTCGAGATTGATAAAATATCTATCTTTGCCGCAAATCTAACTGCAAACTACAAATGAACATGCACATTCCTTCCCGGCAGAACATATTTCGTGAAATGCGGGATTATTTAATGATTGCTTTAGGCATGATTATGTATGGTATCGGGTGGACAGTATTCCTGCTCCCTAACGATATTACCACAGGCGGAGTACCAGGTATTGCCTCACTGGTATATTTTGCAACAGGACTGCCGGTACAATATGTTTATTTCGGCATCAACTTCCTACTGTTATTGCTTGCTATCCGTATTTTAGGATGGAAGTTCAGCATCAAGACAATCTTTGCCGTTTTTACCCTGACTTCCTTTCTGCCAATCATTCAGCAACTGACAGACGGCGTTCACCTACTGAATGACCAGCCTTTCATGGCATGTGTCATCGGAGCATCTTTCTGTGGCGGCGGCATCGGCATTGCTTTCTCTTCGAACGGAAGTACGGGCGGAACTGATATTATCGCAGCTATCATTAACAAATACAGGGACATTACACTGGGACGGGTCATGCTGTTTTGTGACCTTATCATCATCTCTTCCAGCTACTTCGTGCTGAAAGACTGGGAAAAAGTAGTATACGGCTATGTCACTCTATACATCTGTAGTTTCGTTCTGGATCAAGTAGTAAACAGTGCACGCCAATCCGTGCAGTTTTTCATCATCAGCGAAAAGTATGAGAAGATAGCCAGACATATCAATGTGTATCCTCACCGCGGCGCGACAGTTATAAATGCTTCCGGATTCTATACCGGCAAGGAAATAAAAATGCTGTTTGTACTTGCCAAAAAACGGGAATCAACCATTATCTTCCGGCTGATAAAAGACATAGACCCGAATGCCTTTGTGTCACAAAGTCAGGTAATCGGAGTATACGGAGAAGGATTCGACAAAATCAAAGTAAAATAAAAATCAAACATGAAGAATTAAGTATGAAAATTAAGTATAAGAAATAAGGAAATCTACACTGCCCCTCTGATACTCTACATTAGCTTAGCTTCTGTAAGCCTTATTATTTTATACCTTATACTTAATTATTGAACTTCCCTTCTTTCCACGTATAGATTATAG
>OHAB01001541.1_pt1 | contig 13347 bp, 8 predicted proteins | sample 1577031 | NCBI WGS metagenome assembly OHAB01 (sample SAMEA3541477, study PRJEB24748) | human gut metagenome | biome: human gut; feature: human-associated habitat; material: faeces | place: China | collected 2012 | reverse complement strand
TCTTATTTAAAATGACAAGAACTTCTTCGATATGCTCAAAATCGACTGCCGGTGTAATGGTACCCGACTTTGTAAGATTATTAGAATCCATGGTAAGTGTACTGATATAACCGATCAGAATTCCCTGCTGATAGCGGTTTGATACATAAGAAGTAACGACGGGATCACCGATGGCAACTTTATTGTCCTTATCATTGAGATTTGAAAATTCAATGACCATATTTTCATTCATATTCTGTAAACTGCCATTTACGATCAGGTTATCCGATGTGGTTGTAACCATACCACTGACTTTTATGGTATCATTTATGATAGCAGAAACTTTTGCATAGTTTGGTCCTACGTCTGTGACAATTCCTACAAGACCACTTCCCGCGATCACGTTCATGTCCACTTCGATTCCATCGTTAGATCCCTTGTCAATCGTAAAATTCGTAAACCAGTTGCCGCCGTCTTTTCCGATAACATTTGCTGCAACTTTATCGTAACTTGGATATTTCTGATCCAGTTTTAAAAGTTCTCTTAAATTGTCAAGCTCGTACTGCTCTAATTTAATGGTATTTAATTCCGTGGTCAGATCATCCACCTGACGTTTCAGGTCTTCATTTTCTGCCATAACATCATTTAATTTTTTTAGATTGTCTGCTTTTTCACCAATCCAGCTGCCAACAGAATTAATGCCGCGCTGCATTGGAATAAATACATATCCGGCGACAGTATTTAATGGTCCGCCGGATATGCCGAGTGTAAAACTGAGTAATATTGCCACAATACATACACCGCTTAAGATAAGCAATATATATTTTGTGGGAAGAACAAATTTTGGTTTTCGTTTCATACTTTCCCCTAAATCAAGATCTTACTTTTCATGCTGAAGGCAAGATGTTTGTATTTGCTGTCGGAAACAATTTTTACAAGACCACGCACAACGCACTCTTCCGGTTCTTCACAGGTATTGATATCAATTCCTGTGATATCTGCAAACAATTTATCCAGATCATGAATCTGGGAACTTCCGCCTGTGATATAGATTCCGGAATGGATAATATCTTTTGCAAGTTCCGGTGGTGTTTTCTCTAAGATCATTTTGATGGAATTGCAGATACTTTCGAGATTATCTTTGATTGCTTCATAGACAACTCCGCCTGACATTTCCATTTCGATCGGAAGTCCGCTTACAACATCTCTGCCGACAACGATCATCGTATCTTCATTGCCCGGGATACCGGAACCCAAACGTTCTTTCATACTCTGTGCCGTTTTCTGCCCGATCACCAGATTATAATTTCGTTTTACATAAGTAATGATGGATTCATCAATCTTATTGCCGCCAAAATGGAGAAGATCACTAAGTACAAGTCCTCCAAGTGAAATAACAGAAATCTCGGTCGTATCTGCACCGATATCTACAACCATGATACCGGTCGGTTCATTGACGTCTAATCCCAATCCCACAGCATCTGCGATTGGTTTTTCACATAAAAGAACACTCTTTGGTTTCATCTTGCTCTTATAGAACATGTCAAAAAACGCTTTTTTCTCTACTTCTGTGATACTTGTCGGTACTGCCACAATAAATTCTGCCCCCTTTAAGCTTCCCTTGACATGTGTTTCTAAGAAAAGCTGTATCATGGACTGAAGATTGTTGAAATCTGCGATGACACCTGTTGTAACAGGGAATGTCACATGGATAGACTCCGGAGCCTTTTCATACATTGCGTATGCCGAGTTACCATAAGCGTAGATCTCATCTTTATTTTTTAATGCGATCGTGTTTTTTTCATTTAAGATCTTGTTGGAAGATTTGCAGTAAATCTTCATATTGCATGTTCCAAGATCAATACCGTATACGTTGTTTGTCATTGTTCTCTCCCTTTGGAACGCGGTTTAAACCACGATCCTGTTATTTTCTCTGTAACTAAAGTAAGAATGATCTCCGATAATAACATGGTCGGAAAGCGGAATGCCCATCAACTGTCCGCAGTTTAAAATCCGTTTTGTAACGACATCATCTGCATGGGATGGTTCCGGTATACCGCTCGGATGATTATGGACTAAGATAAGATGTGCTGCATGACAGTTGATTGCTGTTTCAAAAACCTCACGCGGCGAAACAATCGTCTCGTTTGCACTGCCGACAGAAAGCAGTTTATCACCTTTCATGTGGCATTTGTTGTCGAACATACAGACGATCAGATGTTCTTTGTTCTCGTGGCGCAGATGCTCCATATAGTAATCTGCGATGGTTCTCGGATTAGTCATGCATACGTTTGGTGCTGATTTTGTCTGTGCAATCCGCTTTGATAATTCCGCAATACATTTTAACTGGATTGCCTTTATGGGACCAATTCCACGTATTTTCTGCATCTTTTCAAACGGAATGTCATAGAGGTTTAACAAATTGCGATGACCGTCATTTAACAGATTCTGCGCAACTTCCACAGACTTCAGACCGCTTGTCCCTGAACGGATAATCACTGCTAACAGCTCTGCATCACTTAAGTATTCCGGACCATATGTAAGAAACTTTTCATATGGCTTTTCCGAATCCGGCAATTCTTTTACCGTAGTAATTTTGTTCATAAATGCTTCCTCTCTGCTCTCCCGGGAAGCATACATAAATCACATTATATTCTATCATAACAAGTCAAGGTCGACAAGTTTTCGTTCCTTAAGTTTTTGTAAAGATTTGAGAATGCCCAGTTTTGCGTGATACCAGGTCAGTCCGCCCTGGAAATAAACGGCATATGGAGGCTTGATCGGACCGTCTGCACTCAGCTCAATGGATGATCCCTGTACAAAAGCACCTGCCGCCATGATGACATCGCTGTCATAGCCCGGCATTGCCCACGGTTCCGGCGTTACATAGCTGTCGACCGGTGCCGCCGCCTGAATTCCCTCACAGAATGCAATCAGTGCATCCGGATTGTGGAATGCGACCGCCTGAATGATATCGTGACGGCTCTCACTTCCGTTCGGAACAACCTCAAATCCAAGTTTTTCGTAAATATTTGCCGCGAAGATCGCACCCTTTAATGCGCCGCTCACCACGGTCGGTGCAAGGAAAAATCCCTGATAAAAAGACTGGATGACACCTAAGGATGCACCGACTTCTTTTCCGAGTCCCGGAGAGGTCAGACGGTAAGCAGCATTTTCGACACATTCTTTTTTCCCGACAATATATCCGCCAATCGGCGCAAGTCCGCCGCCCGGGTTTTTAATCAGAGAACCAACGATCATGTCCGCTCCGACTTCAAGCGGTTCCTGCTCTTCGACAAATTCACCGTAACAGTTATCTACCATACAGATGACATCCGGTTTGATGCCTTTGATGTAGGAGATCAGCTCTCCAATACGTGCCACGGACAGGGTTGGTCTGGTTGCATACCCTTTGGAGCGCTGGATCGTCACGAGTTTTGTCCGCTCATTGATCGCCTCTTTGATATGTTCAAAATCAAAACTTCCGTCCGGCAGAAGATCCACCTGACGGTAAGACACGCCGTATTCTGCCAGAGATCCCTTTGACGGACGGATGCCGATCACTTCCTCTAAGGTGTCATATGGTTTTCCGACCGGGGATAAAAGTTCATCTCCCGGACGAAGGTTTGACATTAAAGCAAGTGCTAAAGCGTGTGTGCCGCAGGTAATCTGCGGACGTACTAAAGCATCTTCTCCTTTAAAGCAGGATGCATATACTTTTTCTAATGTGTCACGTCCGAGGTCGTTGTAGCCGTATCCTGATGACATATTAAAGCACTCTGCACTCACACGGTTGTCCTGCATCGCTTTGATGACTTTTAACTGGTTGTATTCTGCCGTAGCATCGATCGCTGCAAAACGTTCTTTTAAGGAATCTTCGATTTTTTCTCCAAATTCATATACTTCTCTTGAAATACCAAGGGCTTCGTATTGTTCTTCCATCCACTTATTCATGACTGATTATTTCCTTTTCTTCTAAAATTGATATCATATCTGTTAAAATCGCTGCATCATCATAGCCAAATGCCTGCTTGTCGAGCCAGATCACATCCCGCTCTCTCTTAAACCATGTCAACTGGCGTTTTGCAAAGTGGCGCGTCTCACGCTTGATGATATAGACAGCTTCCTCTAAGGTACACCCGCCGTCTAAATATGCAAGGATCTCCTTGTAGCCGAGCCCCTGCATGGAAACCATCTCCCGGCTGCAGCCCATGGATTTTAATTTTTTTACTTCCTCCACAAGTCCGGCTTCTATCATTGCATCCACGCGTCTGTCAATGCGTTCGTACAATTTTGCACGCTCATCCGTGAGTACAAAATAGGCAAAATTGTATGGAGACTGTTTTTGTCGTTCCGTTTCGTTGTGCTCAGATATTTTTTTGCCGGACAAATGATAAAATTCTAACGCCCGTATCACACGTTTGATATTATTGGCATGGATCGCTTCGGCGGAAGCTGGATCCACTTCGCGCAGTATTCCGTGCAGATATTCTGCGCCATGTTCTCTGGCAAGATCTTCTAACTGCCTGCGGTAAGTCTCATCACACTGCTGCTCTGTAAAATCAATATCATACAAAAGTGCCTGAATGTAAAATCCGGTGCCCCCGGCTATGATCGGGATTTTTCCATCCGCATAGATTTCTTTTAAATATTCTTTTGCCATCGTTGTAAAACGCACAACATGAAATTCTTCGTCAGGTTCTAATTCATCGATCATATAATGCGTAATACCCTGCATTTCCTCCGGCATAATCTTGGCAGAGCCGATATCCATATGGCGGTAGACCTGCATAGAATCCGCAGAGATCACCGCTCCATTTATTTTTTTTGCCAGTTCCACCGAGAGGGCACTTTTCCCCACCGCGGTCGGACCGGTCAGAATAATCATTGGTTTTTGCTGCATATCAGACAATCCTTTTAAATTTCTTTTCTATTTCATATTTGGTCATGGAAATGATCGTCGGGCGTCCGTGCGGGCAGTTGTACGGATTTTCAAGCTCCAACAGTTCATCGATCAGCCGTTCTGCCTCCGGCCTGCTGATGTGCTGGTTTCCCTTGATAGCTGCCTTACAGGACATCGACGCAACTTTTTCCATAATGGCATTTGGTGAATCATTTTCATTTATATTTGCAAAATCATCTAACATTTCAAGAAACATTGTTTTTGTGTCAATCCCGGTAAAATCAGCCGGAATAGCAGTCACTGCATATTCCTTTCCGCCGAACGGTTCGATTTCATAGCCGAACGCATCGATCTGCTCCCTGTATTTTTCAAGCATCTCGATCTCTTCAATGCTGAGTGTCAGGATGATCGGCGGACTGAGCGTCTGTGATGAAAATGTTTTTTCACGCACTTTTTTCATCGTTTTCTCATAAAGTACTTTTTCATGCGCTGCATGCTGGTCGATGATGAACAGCTTGTCCTCATACTCTACCATCCAGTAAGTATCGAACAGCTGTCCGATGATCTTGTGTTTCTTCTTGGCATCTTTTGTCAGAAACCCTTCGGAGACTGCCGCAAGTTCCTGTTGCTCGTAAGTGACTTTTGACTCCGGTAAAGCTGCCGCTGTCTCTTCTGGCAGGCTTGCCGTTGTTTTATCCGCCTGTATTGGCTGCGGTACGGGTTTGGAAACGGTGTATGTATTGCTTTCCGATACCCGATCCGCGGACTGTTCTGTGACAGCCGTTTCTTTCTTTGGAAGAAGCGAGTTAAAGACAGAAAGGTTTTCCGGCGGTGCTGATTCCTTCTGCGGTGCTGCGCTCTGCATCGGAATTGTTGTCTGCACGTCTTCATTTTCTTTTGACGCAGCGAAACCAGACTGTCCGCCTGTTCCCTGCTGTATGTTCTGCGGCTGAAACCTTCCTCCACTCCGCACCGTTTCAACACCCCGGCGCTCAAACGGTTCCGGGAGCGGTGCCTTGATGTTTTCCCGTTTCCGTATCTTTTCTTCCTGCACCGGTACTTCAGGGATAAAATCTTTGTGCGTCAGTGCGCCCCGGATAATTTCAAACAATGTCTTATAGATCGCCTCATTGTTTGAAAAACGGAGTTCCATCTTCGTCGGATGCACGTTGACATCTAAAAGATCGGTATCCATGGAAAAGTACAGAACGCAGAACGGATACTGGTGCTGCATCAGAAAGCCTTTGTACGCTTCCTCAATCGACTTTGAGAGCAGCGCGCTCTTGATATAACGTCCGTTGATAAAGTAATTCTCAAAATTACGGTTTCCGCGGGAAATTAACGGTTTTCCGATAAAACCCTTGACATGAAAATACTCATTTTTATGGTCGATCTCTAAAAGCCCGGAGGTGATATCCCTGCCGTAGATATGATAGATCATATCTTTTTCCCTGGAATTGCCGGAGGTATGCATTTTCGTCTGACCGTTATTGATAAATTTAAAGGAAACCCCCGGATGTGACAGGGCAAGACGCTCCATCAGGTCATTGATATAATTGCCCTCCGTCTGCGCGGTCTTTAAAAATTTGCGCCTCGCCGGTGTATTGTAAAAAAGATTGCGGACGATAAAAGTGGTTCCCTCCGGCGCACCGATCTCCTCATTTTCCTTTTCTTTCGAACCCTCAATAACATAGCGGGTACCGGTCAGCTCCCCGTATGTTTTTGTGATCAGCTCGACCTGTGAAACTGCAGCGATACTTGAGAGCGCCTCACCGCGGAATCCCAAAGAGGTAATGCTCATCAGATCTTCCACGCTTTTGATCTTGCTGGTCGAATGGCGCAAAAAGGCAAGCGGAACCTGCGCCCTCTCGATGCCGCAGCCATTGTCCGTGATACGGATAAATGAAATACCGCCCTCTTTGATCTCAACTGTGACGGCAGTTGCCTTTGCATCGATGGCATTTTCCACCAGTTCTTTTACCACGGAAGAGGGGCGTTCCACAACTTCCCCGGCTGCAATCTTGTCAATTGTCTCCTGACTGAGCAGTGTAATTTCAGGCATACAGATTCACCTCTTTGTTTCAATCGTTTCTGCTGCATTTCCTGCAGCATTATTCTGTTATGGTCTTGGCATCTTAGGAACGCCGGACACCGGTTTCCCGCAAGGTCTTGTCTCGGAGCAGTATCCGAAGTAATCACATTTTGGCATAAACAGATTATCTGCGATCCAGCGCCATTCTTCCGAATATTCCGAAAGTGCTTTTCGGATGTCACCAAATAACTGGCGGTATTCCCAATATGCACGGTTACACATTCTCTGATGGCTCATCTCCGTTAAACTGCGCAGATTTCTTTTATCCACGATCGACGCCGTCATGCCAAGCGGCAGTCCGTTTGCAACATCTTCCTTTGGAATCCCGTAGTCTTCCTGCAAAGCGCGGCATTCTTCATTGATATGCGCCATTAATGCCTGATATTTTTCCAATGCTTCTTTGTTGTTCTGGATCGACGGCGGGATGATGTAATCAAATCCGCGTCCGGCATAATTGATATAGCGTGTACTTGACTGTAAACGTGTCGGTGAGCCGCCAATATGTGTATACCACTCGCGCTCTACTCTCGCGGAATAGCCGGCAATGATCATCTCTACATTTACATATTCCATGACTCTTCCATGTCCGGAAATGATACAGTCCATGCCCCGTTTATAATTTTTCTCCGGATCTTCTACATTTCCTCCCCAGCAGACACCGGCGCGCTGTCCCATCAGCGTGATCGGGTTTTTAGTTGTCTCCGGCAAAATTGTAATTGTGCCCATAAATTTTATTCTCCATTTCTACCAGCGGTTTTTTATTTTATTCTGTAATTCATAAAGTTTGTTTAATGCCTCGATCGGTGTCAGATTTCCGACATCAATCGTTTTTAACTCTTCTAAAATATCATCGTCCTTTACGGTATCAAATAAAGACATCTGTGTCAAATCAACTTCATCCAAACGTTCTTTTTTCTTTTTCGTTCCTGCCGTTGCAGGCGTGATGTTTTTCGTGACAGACGTGATATCATTTGCGCTCAGCTCTTCCACGATTTCTTTGGCGCGTTCAATCACGGAATCCGGAACACCGGCAAGTTTTGCAACCTGGATACCGTAGCTCTTATCCGCACCGCCCTGCACGATCTTGCGCAGAAATACAATGTCGTCGCCTTTTTCTTTGACCGCGATACAGTAATTGTGGACGTTGTTTAACTTTCCTTCCAGCTCAGTCAGCTCGTGATAATGTGTCGCAAACAGTGTCTTTGCACCGAGCAGACGCGGGTTGCTGATATGTTCAACTACCGCCCATGCGATACTTAAACCGTCAAAGGTACTTGTTCCGCGTCCGATCTCATCGAGTACTAAAAGCGAATTGGATGTGGCATTGCGCAGGATATTTGCGACCTCGTTCATCTCCACCATAAAGGTACTCTGACCGCTTGCAAGATCATCCGATGCCCCGACACGGGTAAAAATACGATCCACGATGCCGATCTTTGCCGATGTCGCTGGAACAAAACTTCCGATCTGTGCCATCAGAACGATCAATGCAGCCTGTCTCATGTAAGTGGATTTGCCTGCCATGTTCGGTCCAGTTATGATTGCAATACGGTTATTTCCGTTATCTAAATATGTATCGTTATCGATGAACATATCGTTTGTGATCATTTTTTCGACAACCGGATGTCTGCCGCCCTTGATATCGATCACTCCACTGTTGGTCATCTTTGGTCTGCAGTAATTATTCTGGTCTGCAACGACTGCAAGTGATACAAAAACGTCTAAGTTTGCGATTGCTTTCGCTGTCCGCTGGATACGGACAACTTCTTCTGCAATTTTATTCCGTACTTCACAGAACAGATCATACTCTAAGCTGACGAGCTTGTCCTCCGCGCCTAAGATCATATCTTCTAATTCTTTTAATTCCGGTGTGATGTAACGCTCCGCATTGGCAAGTGTCTGTTTTCTGGTAAAATAATCCGGCACCAGATCCTTGTAGGAATTGGTCACTTCCAGATAATAACCGAACACTTTGTTGTATTTGATCTTTAAATTTTTAATTCCGGTCTTTTCGCGCTCTTTTGCCTCTAACTCTGCAAGCCAGGTCTTACCCTCTGTTTTGGCATTGCGGTATTTATCGACATCCTCATTATAACCTTCCTTGATCAGTCCGCCCTCGCGCACAGAGATCGGCGGTTCTTCCATGATCGAACGATCTACCAGGGAGCAGAGTTCTTCCATGGCATCAATGTCGTTCTGGATATTTTTTAGCAGTGCACCGTCAAACTCATCGAGCAGGGATTTGATCGGAGGCAGCATGCTGATAGAATTCTTAAATGCGATCAGATCACGCGGATTGGCTGTCCGGTAAGTCACACGGGTGATCAGACGCTCAAGGTCATAAATCGGATTTAAATACTCGCGCAATTCCTCCCTTGTGATCACATGATCGTTTAACTCACCAATGGCTTCCTGGCGCAGTTCAATCTCGGTTTTATCGATCAATGGCTGTTCCACATAAGCACGAAGTGTCCTTGCTCCCATCGCTGTTTTGGTTTTATCTAACACCCATAGCAGTGAACCGCGTTTTTGCTTTTCACGCAGTGTCTCCACCAGCTCTAAATTACGTCTGGTCGAACTGTCTATGATCATATATTTCCCGGTTGAGTATGGATGAATCGCAGAAAGATTGCCAAGATCATTTTTCTGTGTTTCATACAGATAGCGGAGCAATGCCCCCGCAGCGATCGTGCCGCACGCATAATCAGATAATCCAAGCCCCTCAAGACTCTGCACCTTAAAATGTTCTTTTAACGTATTTTCTGCCGTCTCATCACTGAAATACCATGCCTCTAAAGAGTACACTGCAATACCAAGGCGATTTTTCATATCAGAGAGATCGACACCGCTCATATAAAAGCTCTCATTGCAGATGATCTCGGATGGTGCAAATTTGTTGATCTCGTCAATCAGTTTCCGCTCCGTATCGACCTCTGTAACAAAATAGTCTCCGGTCGAGATGTCCGCTAATGAAATACCGTATTTATCTGCAAGATATACGATACACATAATGTAATTATTTTTGGATTCGTCGAGAGCCTGCATGTCTGTGTTTGTTCCCGGTGTGACGATGCGGATCACCTCACGCTTTACAAGACCTTTTGCAAGTTTTGGATCCTCCACCTGCTCACAGATTGCAACTTTATGACCGTTTGCAACCAGTTTATTTAAGTATCCTTCCACTGCATGATAAGGAACACCGCACATCGGCGCGCGTTCCTCTGCGCCACAGCTTTTGCCGGTCAGCGTCAGTTCAAGTTCTTTTGAGACAACGATCGCATCATCAAAAAACATCTCATAAAAATCACCGAGTCTGTAAAACAAAATGCAATCTTTATATTCCTCTTTTGTTTTTAAATATTGCTGCATCATAGGTGTATATTCTGCCACGTCTTTAACCTCTGTTCTTTTTCTATTCATCATAATAGCGTCCGTCAAATGGATCATCTATTTTTTTCATAATTGTAATCTATCATTTACTCTCTATGGCATATCTACCGATTGCCTCGGCAACCTTTAAGCCGTCCATTGCCGCAGACATGATACCACCTGCATATCCGGCGCCTTCCCCGCATGGGTAAATGCCGCGGATATTCGACTGGAATGATTCATCACGCACGATACGCACCGGGGAAGATGTACGGCTTTCGACACCGGAAAGGATCGCATCCTCACGGTCAAATTCCGGAATCGCACGGGAAAAATGATGCATTCCTTCTATGAATGATTCCTCTAATTCTTCCGGCAGAAGTCCTCTCAAATTACAAAGTACGGAATCACCCTTTGTTGTACTCTCAAAAGCACCGTAGGAAACGGAAGGACGATTTTTACAGTAATCACCAAACAACTGCTGTGGGATCTTTCCATTTCCAAGTTTCCATGCCCGCTCCTCCAGACGTTCCTGAAAACGGACGCCGGACAGTACATCTTCTTTCCCATCGGCATCTTTTAAAACACCATGACGGATCGCATCCGCCTTAAAATCTTCCGGTGTGACGGAGACGATGATCGCACTGTTTGCGTTGCTGCCGCCACGGTCCGAGTAACTCATGCCGTTGACTGCAAGACGGTGTTCTTCGGAGGAAGCGTTTACGACATAACCGCCCGGACACATGCAAAAGGAGTATACCCCTCTGCCGGAGGGAAGATTTGCCGTCACTTTATAAGGTGCCGCAGGAAGTTTGTCTGCATATAAATCTCCGTACTGTGTCAGATTGACCTCGCTCTGCGGATGCTCCACACGGAATCCGACCGCAAAGGATTTTGCCTGCATATTTAAGCCCTTTTCCTGTAACAGCGAAAACGTATCCCTTGCACTGTGACCGATGGCAAGGATCAGGCAGTCGGTATCGATCTGTCTGTCGTGATTTAATTCGATAGATTTTAAGTTCCCGTTTTTGCCGGTGGAAAATCCGGTAACACAGGTCTCAAATAAAAACTCTACGCCATTTTCTGTCATAAATTCCCGCATCCGTTTTATCACATCTGCAAGAATATCTGTGCCGATATGTGGTTTGTTTTCATATAAAATATGTTCCGGTGCCCCAAATTTTACGAATGTTTCAAGAACAAAACGGTTCCTTCCAATGGGATCTTTGACCAATGTATTTAATTTTCCATCGGAAAAGGTTCCTGCACCGCCCTCTCCGAACTGGACGTTCGAGGCGGTGTCTAAGACACCGGTCTCCCAGAACTTCTGCACATCCGCAGTCCGTTCTTCGACCTTTTTACCACGCTCTGCCACGATCGGATGAAAACCCTCTGACATTAATGCATAGGCACAGAACAGTCCGGCAGGGCCTGCCCCCGCGATCACAGGTGTGCGTGAAGGATTTATGACTTCCGGAAGGACGTATTTTTTCACTTTGATTGACATAACATTATTATTGTTAACCTTTTTTAAAATTTTCTGGTCGTCTGCCGTCTCTACATCTACGGAGTACACATAAAACAGATCCGGCTTCTTCCTTGCGTCAATGGATTTTTTGACGATCTGGTATTGAAAAGGCGTGTCCGCCTTTAATTTCAACGCTTTTTTGATCTTTTGCTCTAACTGCACCGTATCATGTGTTACTGGCAGCTTGATCTGATTAATTCGAATCATAATTTCCTCGTTTCTTCCTGTGCGCTTTTTTTCCCGGATGTGCATATTCTCCTGCGTGGCTTCCTGCCACATATCCGCTGGACCAAGCCCATTGCAGATTATATCCACCGCAGATACCATCAATATCAACGACTTCTCCTGCGAAAAACAGTCCCGGAATTAATTTTGACATCATGCTGGCTGCATCGATCTCGCGTGTGTCCACACCGCCCGCACAGACCTGTGCCTGCGCGATATCTTTGCTTCCTGTGATGTCGACACGCAGGTCTTTCAGCAGTTTTGTCAGACGTGTCAATTGTTTTTCCGGTACTTTTTTTGACGGAATATGAAGATCAATCCCGGCTTCTTTTAAGAGTACCTCTGCAAGCTTTTTATTGCAGAGACCGATCATCGCCTGAGAGGCATCTTTTCCGTGAGCATTCATGCAAAAACGCAGTTTCAGCAGATCATTCACTTCCCCAAAAGACCGGTCCGGCATAAAATCGATCTGTGCATATACCTGTTTTTTCTGTTTTAAAGCTCTGGTTGCATATCGGCTGATCTGAAAAACCGGAATTCCCGATATTCCATAATCCGTCAGCTGTAATTCACCACGTTCTCTGGTCGTTTCTGCTCCGTTTATGTACAGTCTTATCGAAACTTCTGCACGGATTCCTGCAAGCATTTTAAAGAATGACTGCCTGCACTGCAACGGCACCAACGCCGGTACAATATCTATGATATGGTGCCCAAAGTGTTCAATATATGGAAGCGCACTGCCGTCACTCCCACTCTTCGGCGAAGCAAAAAGACCGGTTGCAAAAATGATTGATTTTGCGCGAAAATCTCCTGTGCCTGTCCGGATCAGAAAGAAATCCCCCTGTCTTTTTATTGCTCTGATCTCACAGGAGACAATCTCCTTTACACCGGTATATGCGGCTTCCATGCGAAGGACATCCAGAACAGAAGCAGCCTGTTCACTTGCCGGGTAATAATAGCCGTTTTTTATTTTTGGTTCGATACCGATCTCACGAAAAAACGCCACTGTTTTTTTCTGATCGAACTGTCTGAATACCGGTACAGCAAAAGCAGGGTTTTCGCCTCTGTAACACGATAATCCCTGCACCTCGTTTGTATAATTACATTTTCCATTCCCCGTGGCAAGTATTTTCTTACCTACACGGTCCATATGTTCTAAGATGATTGTATCTGCACCTGCTAAAGCAGACGCAATAGAAGCCATCAGCCCGGATGCCCCGCCGCCAATGACTGCAACTTCTGTTTCTGTCA
>OHAB01001534.1_pt1 | contig 13400 bp, 8 predicted proteins | sample 1577031 | NCBI WGS metagenome assembly OHAB01 (sample SAMEA3541477, study PRJEB24748) | human gut metagenome | biome: human gut; feature: human-associated habitat; material: faeces | place: China | collected 2012 | reverse complement strand
AGGGTGGAACTGAAACGAAGATTTCATGTCCGCTGAGTTATATTTAGAATAAAAAGAACAGGAGCAATCGGATGAGAGAAAACGAAGCGAGCATCAGGGGAAAAGTCATGAGGGACCTGATCGCCCATGTGACAAATGATCACCTGATTGGGAAGAAGATAAAAAACGGAGAATTAAGAAAAAAGATCGGAGATTCTGAACCGCCATGGAAATGCCCGGACTGTTTTTCCTTAGAAGTGATCGGAATGGACAACTTTTCCATGGAATATTTGCAGTCAAAAGAAAATCCAAATATAGAAAAGGTCATTTTACAGCTTCATGGAGGGGGATATGTTGGAGCAATGCGGAATGCATACCGCATGTTCGCAGGACTATACTGTGAAGTCAGTCATGGAATGAGCGTGCTGACCCCTGATTACCGTGTGGCACCGGAGCATCCGTATCCGGCAGCTTTAGAGGATGCCTATGCAGCATATTGTTATCTGTTGGAGCAGGGGTGGTTTTCTGAGCAGATCATCATCGCGGGCGATTCTGCAGGGGGTGGTCTTGCAATGGCGTTATGTCATTATTTAAAAGATAAGGGAAAACAGCTTCCATGCGGGATCGTAGCGATGTCACCCTGGACAGATCTTGCTGCGCGTGGAGAGTCTTATGAGACAAACTATGAGAAGGATCCTCTGTTTGGAAAAACAAGGGACAGCCTTATCTATAATAAGGATTATATCGGAGACAACGATCCGTTAAATGCTTATATTTCACCTTTGTATGGAGATTTCAGGGGATTTCCGCCGATGCTGATACAGGTCGGCTCTTATGAAATGCTGCTCTCGGATTCTGTGGATGTGGCTGCAAAAGCAAGAGAGCAGGGAGTTAAAGTAAGGATCAGTATTTATGATGGGATGTTCCACATCTTTCAGATGGCAGCAAAAATGCTGCCGGAATCTAAAAGAGCGTGGGTTGAGATCGGTAAATTTATTGATGTTTTGCTAAATGACTGACATCCATATAAACCGGGATACCATTTTCATATTTTACCGGAACTTCACCGAGTACGAGTGGGGCAAGGTAATCAATAAGCGGCTGCGCAACATCATTGCCGGCATCATTGATCCATTCTCTCGGAATTGATTTTGCTTCGTTTGCAATGTGTCGGATCTCGGCATGCTCATATGCGATCTCATATGGGGCATCGGAGATACGGCGCATTGTTACCATGGAAGCGGTAACCCCTTCTTCGGAAAGTGCAACAGCTTTTCTGCCGAGAGCAAATGCCTCATCAAGATCAGTCTTTGAAGCGAGATGTGCTGCGCAGCGCTGTAATACGTTGACTTCTACGGAACGGACTTTGACACCAAGTTTTTCCTTGACTAAAAATTCAAGCGTTTTTCCGGCGCCGCTTAACTGGCTGTGCCCGAACGTGTCAACAGAACTCTCAGAAGCACTGATATAGTTGCCGGAAGCATCACGGATACCTTCGGATACGGCAACGATCACGTTGTTACGCTCAAAAAGCATACGCTTTACATCCAGTAAAAAATCTTCTTTATCAAATGGAACCTCCGGGAGATAAATCAGATGAGGTGCTGTATTATAACCGTTTCTTGCGAGTGCAGATGCAGCAGTCAGCCATCCGGCATCACGTCCCATGATCTCGACGATCGTCACACTCTTGACTGCATAGATAAATGTGTCATGTGCGATCTCTAAAAGAGAAGATGCGATATATTTTGCAGCAGAACCAAATCCAGGTGTATGGTCTGTTTCGCAGAGATCATTGTCGATGGTTTTTGGAATACCGATGATACGCACCGGGCTGCCGATCCGCTTACCGTATTCAGAGAGCTTTAAAACGGTGTCCATGGAATCATTGCCGCCAATATAAAAGAATGCATCAATATGGTAAGTTTCAAACTGTTTGAAAATGAATACATAGGAAGAATCATCATCTAAATAATCTGGCAGTTTGTAACGGCAGGAGCCAAGATACATTGCCGGAGTGACTTTTAAGCGGTCGAGATATTCCGGATTCTGCTGCATTAATTCAGAAAGATTCATCAAATCATTGTTTAAAATACCTGTGATTCCGTTTAAGGAACCATAAACCGTGTCATACATATCAGAACGCATCACACCGTCGATCACACCGGCAAGGCTGGCATTGATCGCAACGGTAGGACCGCCTGACTGTGCTACCATACAGTTTTTTGGACTCATAAGAAAAACTCCTTTGTGTTTGATCTTCTTTTTGCAATGTCTATCATACAAAAAAAGACACGGTTGCGCAATCATTAATTTAAATAGAAAGAGTGATGTTATACCATGAAAATATGTACATTGTGTCCTAGAATGTGTGCTGTAAACAGAGAAGCGAAAGAACGCGGGATCTGTGGACAGACAGATGAGATCAAGGTGGCACGTGCCGCACTGCATTTTTGGGAAGAACCATGTATATCGGGTGAAAAAGGTTCCGGGGCGGTCTTTTTTTCAGGCTGCGCGCTGCACTGTGTATTCTGTCAGAATGAAAATATTGCAAATGGTACGGCGGGGAAAGTCATAAGTACCGCACGTCTGTGTGAAATTTTTCTGGAACTTCAGGAGAAAGGCGCCAATAATATTAATCTTGTAACACCGGGACAGTTTGCACCACAGATCATAAAAGCAGTGGAGCTTGCCAGAGACCAGAATTTAACAATTCCGATAGTTTATAACACAAGCAGTTATGAAAATGTGGATACGATCCGTTCTCTGGAGGGAATTGTGGATATCTATCTTCCGGATTTTAAGTATCAGGATGCCGCTTTAAGTGCAAAATATTCCCATGCACCGGATTATCCTTCTGTGGCAAAGGAGGCGATAAAGGAGATGGTGCGTCAGACGGGAGAAGCTGTTTTTGAAAATGGGGAAGATTCTCTGATGAAGCGGGGGACGATCGTGCGTCATCTGATTCTGCCGGGATGTACGAAAGATTCCAAAGCAGTTTTATCATATCTGCATGAAACTTATGGCAATGAAATATATATCAGTATCATGCATCAGTTCACGCCGCTTTCCAATGTAAAAAAATATCCGGAATTAAACCGAAGGATTACGGAACGTGAATATAATGAAGTTGTCGATTTTGCGATTGATATAGGAATAGAAAATGGTTTTATTCAGGATGGAGAGACAGCTGAGGAAAGTTTTATTCCTGAATTTGACAATGAAGGAGTTTGAGGTTGACGCTTTTTCGAATATCTCATATAATTCCATAGTGATGATGGTAATAAAGGGAGTGTGAAGCAAATGAAGAGAAAAATAGCAATTATCGCCGCACTTTTCTGCATTGGCTGCATTGTGGCAGAGCCTGCGACAGATATAAAAGCTACCGGGATTCAGGTGGCTGCTGCACAGACAACACTTTCCGCGGATAATTCGCTGGAAGTTTTATCACTTTCTGCGGGAACATTATCCCCGGATTTTACAGGAAAGACAGTACAATATACAGCTACCGTACCAAATGATGTTACAAGCGTTACGGTGACGGCAACACCGGTCAATGAATTTGCGACGGTGCAGTCGATCACAGGAAATGACAATCTTCAGGTTGGTACCAATACGATAAAAGTTGTCGTAAAGGCACAGAACGGGGCACTTGCCCAGTATACGATCACGCTGACAAGAGAAGAAGGACAGGCAGCAGACGGGCAGACGACAGACCAGCCAGCAGATGGAACGGACGGGCAGACCACAGATCAGCCGTCAGATGGACAGACGACAGACCAGTCAGCGGATGGACAGACCGCAGATCAGCCGTCAGATGGACAGACGACAGACCAGCCGGCAGATGGAACAGACGGACAGAATGCGGGGACTGAGACAGCAGAAGATGATGATACTTATAATATGGAATATCTTCAGCAGGAATACAATGACCTCTCAGAACAGTATGCGAAGGAAAAATCCTTTTCCAGAAATATGATGGGAATCATGGCATTTGTGATCGCAGTACTCGTCGTGATTATTGTTAATCTCTTATTAAGAGGAAGCAAAAGAGATGACTGGGATGATGAAGAAGATCAGGATGACTGGGACTGGGAATCTGCAAAGAAAGTAAAGGATCAGGAGCAGCAAGAGGATGCTGATTTCGAAGAAAACAGCAGTATGGAAGAAGAAAATGATATTGAACCGGAAAGAAGAGGCTTCTTCCATGGAAAGACAAAAACAGCAGATGAAACAGAAGACAGGGACGATGACGAGACAGAAAACGAAATCGGCGTGTCAAAGATCCACAAAGTACATGCAGGATTATTCGGAAGGGGTATGTCGGATGATCTTGAAGATGAGGACTGGGATGATGATGAGGAGTTCTCACCGGTAGAGAAGAAACGTCCGGAGAAAAAAGAGCAGCCGGAGGAGAAACACCGCCCGGAGAAAAAAGAGCAGCCGGAGGAGAAACGCCGTCCGGAGAAAAAAGAGCAGCCGGAAAGAAAACATACTCCGGAGAAAAAACATATTCCGAGAGAAGAAGAGGAAGATGATGATTTAGAGATCATCGATTTAAATGATTTATAAATAGGAACAGAATGGAGAGACTATGCAGATACGATATACAACAAAGGCAAAAAAAGCAATTGATCTGGCTTCAAAAATGTCGAAATCACTGCATCACCACTATATTGGAACGGAACATATCCTGATCGGACTTTTAAAGGAAGGAACAGGTGTTGCTGCACAGGTGTTAACTGAAAATGGTGTCGAGCTTGACAAAGTCATGCAGCTGATCGAAGAACTCATTGCGCCGGACGCACAGGTGTTGACGGCAGAGGCAAAAGAATATTCACCAAGAGTATTGCAGGTGTTAGAAGGTGCAGCCAGAGAGGCAGCGCGTTTTCATTCAGAGGAGATCGGAACGGAGCATATTCTGATCGCAATGATGAAAGAGACGGAGTGTGTGGCATCGAGACTTTTAAATACGTTAGCAGTCAATATCCAGAAAATGTATGTGGATATCCTGATCGCCATGGGAGAAGATGCAAGCCTGTATAAAGAAGATTTCATGAATGGAAAACCGGTGAAGAAAACTGCATCGGATACACCGGTACTAAATCAGTACTCCAGAGATCTGACTGCATTAGCAGCCGAGGGGGCATTAGATCCGCTGGTTGGCAGACAGGACGAAATCGACCGTGTAATACAGATCCTAAGCAGAAGAACAAAAAATAACCCTTGCCTGATTGGTGAACCGGGAGTAGGAAAGACAGCGATCGTTGAGGGAATTGCAGAGCGTATCACAACCGGAATGGTTCCGGACACCGTTGCTGGAAAGAGAGTTGTATCCCTTGATATGTCCGGGATCGTTGCAGGTTCAAAGTATCGTGGAGAGTTTGAGGAACGCATTAAAAAAGTACTTCAGGAAGTAAGGGCAGCAGGTAATATCCTGCTCTTTATCGATGAACTGCATACGATCATCGGGGCAGGTGGAGCGGAAGGTGCGATAGATGCATCTAATATTTTAAAACCGGCACTTGCACGTGGAGAACTGCAGCTGATCGGTGCAACAACGATTGATGAATACCGCAAATACATTGAAAAAGATGCTGCATTAGAGCGCAGATTCCAGCCGGTTACAGTGGAAGAACCAACAGAAGAAGAGGCAGTGCAGATCTTAGAAGGACTGCGGGATCAGTATGAAAAGCATCATCAGGTAAAAATCACGGATGAGGCAGTATCAGCAGCAGTTCGCCTGTCGGCACGTTATATTAACGACCGTTTCCTGCCGGATAAAGCAATCGATCTTATGGATGAGGCGGCAGCAAAAGTACGTCTGCGTGCAGGTGGAAGACCGGAAGAAGTTGTGGAACTGCGACACCGCATTAACATGTTAGAAGAGGAAATGCTGGAATTTTTACATGACGGTGATGTGGAAGGTGCAAAGCAGAAGAAAAATGAAAAAGAAGAGTGTGAAGAACAGCTTACCAAAATACAGACAAAGGCAAAGAAAGATGGCCGCAGTAAAAAGTTAAAAGTGACAGAAGACGATATTGCAGATGTGGTATCCAGATGGACAAAAATCCCGGTGAGAAAAATTGCCGAAGGGGAGGCTGCGCGCTTAAGAAAATTAGAGGCTACTTTACACAAACGTGTCATCGGTCAGGAGGATGCAGTAAGTGCGGTGGCAAAAGCAGTGCGCAGAGGCCGTGTAGGATTAAAGGATCCGAAGCGCCCGATTGGTTCATTCCTGTTTTTAGGACCGACCGGTGTCGGAAAAACAGAGATATCAAAGGCACTTGCGGAAGCGGTGTTTGGCAGTGAAGAGTCCATGATCCGCGTTGACATGTCAGAATATATGGAAAAACACAGTGTATCAAAGATGATCGGATCACCGCCAGGATATGTAGGACATGAGGAGGGCGGACAGCTCAGTGAAAAAGTGCGCCGGAATCCATATTCTGTGATTCTGTTCGATGAGATCGAGAAGGCACATCCGGATGTATTTAATATTCTGCTTCAGGTACTTGATGATGGACATATTACAGATTCACAGGGACGCAAGGTAGATTTTAAAAATACGATCATCATTATGACTTCAAATGCCGGAGCACAGGCGATCGTTGAGCCGAAAAAACTTGGATTTGCAGCTTCAGATGATGAAAAACAGAATTACGACCGGATGAAAAACAGTGTTATGGAAGAGGTGCGCCGTATTTTTAAACCGGAGTTTTTGAATCGTATTGACGAGACAATTGTATTCCGTTCATTAAATAAAGATGATATGGAGCAGATTGTTACCCTGATGTTAAAAGAACTTACAGAACGCTGTGAAAAACAGATGGGAATCCACCTTACCGTACGTGGCAGTGTTAAGAAGTATATCGTAGATAAGGCATACAACCCGAAATATGGTGCAAGACCGCTGCGTCGTCAGATTCAGAATGATATTGAGGATGAGCTGGCGGAAGAAATTTTATCTGGAAAAGTGAAAAAAGACATGGATGTGACCGTGACAATTCACAAAGAAAAGATCGTGTTCGAAACAAAATAAATTTTTACTGAAATATCCGGGAAAGCACTGGAAATCGTAACAGGGATATTATATAATAAGGGCACAAAATTTTACGATAAAGAGAAAACTACTTTATCACAGGAGGAAAAAATGGCAACGATCAGCGAATTAATTCGTTCAGAAGCAGATGGAACGATCAGTTTTGGGGATTACACATTAGGTGCAAAGGCGAAACTTGATAATTTTGAGCATCAGGGAGATATCTACAAAGTGAAGACATTTTCCGAGATTACCAAGTTAGAGCGCAATGGCATGTTCGTGTATGAATCTGTTCCGGGAACGGCTGTCATGAATCTGAAAGCAACAGATACAGACCTGACATTTCAGGTAGAGGGACCGGAAGATGCACAGATTACAGTGGGACTTGAGGATGAGGCAGAGTACGACATCACGATCGATGGCGCAGATGCAGGAAAGATGAAGACCAATCTTGGCGGCAAATTAAGCTTAAGCGTAGAACTCGGTGACCATCCGGTAGATGTGAAAGTTACAAAGTGCTAGAAACGGAAAATGAAATCAAAAGAGGCTTATGTGTCAAAGCGGCATGTAAGCTTCTTTTTTTATGTAACAGGAAATTTCGTTGAAATTCCCTGTTACATAAAATGACCACAGAGTCTGTATCGTATTGTTGTGTGTACACTCAGGTACGAAAGTACGATTGACTGCCAAAAACTGTTAAAGTAACATAAAAAATGCGCGTGATTACGCGTAATAAATAAGAAGGAGAAAAAGGTTATGAAAAGAAAAAAGCTCACGGGCTGGAAACGTATGGCGGCATTTGCGATGGCGCTAACGCTGACGATAGGAGATGGTGCATCAGTGTGGGCTGCTGTAGTGCCACAGACAGTCACAGAAACCGCAGCACAGACAGAAGATGCGATGGAAGCTGTCGGGGCTACGGAACAGACAGAAAGTGAAGCAGACAGTGAGTCTGTGGAAAATGACAACGGGCAGACGAAAGAGAGCGAGGCAGCAGAAGTATCAGAAGTTACAGAGACAACAGAAAAAGTTGACGAGACGGAAACTGAGGGAACAACTGAGAACGTGAATAACACAGAAACAACAGAAGATACGGAGAATAATGACGAGACGGAATCTGTGGAAACTGAGACTGAGACAGAAACGGAACAGGAAACTGAAAAAGAAACCGAAGAGGAAGAACGGGCTGCAATCGATAAGCCGTCAAAGGTCATCAATGTAAGCGGAGAAAGAAATTGTTATACTCTGACCACACAGTCCGGGAAGCTGTTGAGATATGTTTATGTAAATCAGTTTCAGAATGGCGTGATCGTGGCAGGTACGCCGGATGAGAGAGTTGATTATAAAATAGTCAAAAGAAGCAGTTTATGGGATAAGACAGTAGGATTATATAAGTATGGCAATGACTATTATGGACAGTGTGGCAGCACGGATATTGATGGATTCGTAAGACTGTATTATAAGGCGGAGACCATAATAAAAGGAAATACAGAGCAGTATAAAGATGCATATGGTATGTATAAGGTCAATGGAAAGACGTATCTGTATATGCAGACATGCGATAGAACCGGTTATCATTACATAACGGAAGGTGATGAGATTACGGAGATCGGTATGTGTGATTCGGACGAAGAATGTCAGAATGTAATAGACCGCTATGCGGTAAAAGATGGCGATAAAGTGATTTATTATAATTATAATGGTCACTTTTATAAAAAATTACAATCTATTAGAAAATATGATTCAAAGTCAAAAACATATAAATATATTGTATATGCAGGCAGAGGATATGAAGTTTCATTTGAAAAATCAAATGTAAAGATAAGCTGGAATGAGATTACAAATGATAAGGCGACACTCAAAAATAAAGCCGGAGATCTGATGAAAGTCGGATATGAGGTGATCTGCGATGGCAATACGAATGTTTACGGCATGTCAGGTCTGTTTCTGGATGCTTCGGAAGGAAAACTGCATGCAATGACACCGTCAGATCACGAAATAATTCCATATGTTGTCCTTTCCCAGGGACAGCAGGTAAATGTAAAAGTGCGTGCCGTATATTACCATGAAGTTACGGACATAAAGAAAGCAGAATATAAGAACTGGGATGATAACAGCAGATACATTGTAGAATCAAAACAGACGAAATATGTAGCAGACATGTATGGTCAGTGGTCAGATGTTTATACTTATAAGAATGAAGTTGTAAAACAGTTGTCGGCAGTAACTGGTGTAAAGGCATCAGTAAATGGCAAAAAAATAACGGTTTCCTGGAATCCACAGAATGGTGCAAGTAATTACCAGTTGTTTTATATACAAAGCAGCAAACCATTAAATATCACAAATGCAGACAGTTTTTTACAGTTTTACAAACATGGTGGTTCGCTGTATGATGCATATGTCAATACAAAGGGAGAAAATGATTCTTTTGAAACAGACTATACCTATGCAGTGAAACCGTATTGTGATTTTACAGTAAAATCAGCATTACCGTATAACTATTTCTGCGTCAGATTAGGAGCCACGGAAGATGGGTATTATTCTGACGGAAGTTATTCAGAAGCAGCAAACGTAACATGTAATGTAAATGGAAACATACCAGTCGTAAAAAATCTGAAGATAGAAAAGACGGAAAATGGACAAAGATGGCAGCTCTCATGGACGCCGGTAGATGCAGATGTGATCATTTATGCTTTTGAAGACAGTAAGATACCGGCATACTATAATTATGAGCTTTTGAGTGCGTATGGATATTATACGGATGGTAACGGGGCACAGAAAAAACTTTATTTAGAAGATATTTTGACAGAACTTCAGAGGAAAGAGATAAAAAGTTATGTACATGCTTATAAAGCAACAGGAAGTTATGGCGCATACAGTTTCAGTTCATTAAAGCCGGGAGTAAAATATACATTTGTTGCACACACGTATGATGCAGACAGTTCACTTTACAAGGTACAGAAGAAACCGGTATATACAATAAACCAGAAAATAAAGATAACAGATAATCAGAAAAATGAAATATATAAAGATATGTCTGTTGGAATGACTTATTATATGGCAATGAGTGCGGCTTCAAATATGGTAAGCTGCACCGAAAAAGTAAGTGTGCCATATGTATACACAAAAGCCGGAAAAAACAGCATAAAATTATCTTTTGATAAAGGAAATAATACAGGATACGAGATTTATCGTTTGTCTGGTAAGAAATATAAAAAAATAGCAACGATTACAGACCGTATCTATACGGATCAGAACTTAAAGCAAAATACAAAATATACTTATAAAATCCGTTCTTATTATTATGATCCGGACAGAAAAATAAAAAGTTACAGTGAATATAAGAACATTACAGCAAGTACCAGCCGTGTAAATAACATTGAATTAAAGGTTGTAAAAAGTTCAAAAAATTCAGCAAAACTTATCTGGACAAAAGTCTCTTTTGCAACGAAATATGAGATTTACAGAACTTCTGAGCTTGACAAGGATGTGACGGAAGTTAAAAACTCCTTAAATTCAGGAAACTCTGCCAACAATGTATATAACTCAAAATATGAACTGGTAAAAACGATCACAAATGCAAAAACAACAAGTTATACGGATAAAAAACTAAAATCCGGTGAGAAATATACTTATATTGTAAATGCATATTATAAGGATGGAAAAGCATTAAAATATATTTCCAGATCAGCGAGTGTTGAAATGCAGTTAGAAGCACCAAAAAATGTAGTTCTTACGAATAAAGGAAAGAATGTAAATGCAAAATGGGATGCAGACAAGTTTGCAGCAGGTTATCAGGTCAGATATGTAATATATGATAAATATGGACGGAAAAAAACAGCTACACCGAAAGTGGTTACGGCAAAGAAAAATAAATATACCATCAAAGGGTTAGCAGGTGGGGAATATGTAAACGTATCGGTAAGAGCCTATACCTCAAAAAAAATATACAGCGAATGGACAGCAGAAAAAGAATCTACTTCACTTGCGGCAGCAAAGTCCATTAAAGCTGTTTATGATACGAAAAAGAAAGCAGTAAAAATTACCTGGAAAAAGGTAAAAGGTGCAAAATATTATAAAGTATACCGTTCCATATCAATGCCGGTATATAACTCAGATGAAAAACTATATGCAGTGTCAGGAAATCTGATCGCAAAAGATTCCAATGATGATACAGGATACGAAAATGAGGCATGTTATACGGATTATTATGGAGAGACCGGTTCTGTCACAAAGACAACGGCATACGATAGGGCGCAGTTGAAAAGTGGAGTGACCTATTACTATACCGTCTGTGCATATGGAGAAAAGGGAACAAGAATAGCTTCTTATATGTCTTATGGAAGCGGTACCCAGTATGCTTCCGGTAAACCTGCATCCATTCTGTATGGTGTGAAAATTGCTGCAAAACTGAAAAACAACAAAAAGGGAACCGTTACAGTTTCTTACAATAAGGTGAAAGGCGCAAAAACATATCAGATCTACCGTGCAGAAAAAAAGAACGGTAAATATACGCTGATCGGAACCACAAAGAAAACAACTTTTGCAGATAAGAAAGCAAAGAAGAAAAAGACATACTATTACAAAGTAGTTGTAAATGGTAAAAATGCATTGCTTGCAGACTTTAAAACTCAGAGTTCTGCAGTAAAGATCAAAGTAAAAAAATAACCTTATCATCAACATTGCTTTTTACTGCAAAAGTAAGTATACTGATAAGCAATAAAAAGAGATGGAGAAGAAATATGCCAAAGGGAAAAACAACCGTATTTTTTTGCCAGGAGTGTGGCTACGAATCATCGAAATGGATGGGGCAGTGTCCGGCATGCAGGGAATGGAATACATTTGTTGAAGAGACGATCGACAAAAAAAGTGCAGCAAAAGGCGGCAGGGTAGCAGCAAAAACAACGGAAGCGAAGACAGTTCCGCTCTCGCAGATCGAGATGACACAGGATAAGCGTATGTCGACAGACATGAAAGAACTTGACCGTGTGCTTGGAGGTGGGATCGTGCAGGGCTCTTTAGTACTGGTAGGCGGTGATCCGGGAATCGGTAAATCAACGCTGCTTTTACAGGTATGCCGGAATTTATCAGAGAAAGGTGTGCGTGTATTATATATATCAGGAGAGGAATCTCTGCAGCAGATCAAGATAAGGGCAGAACGTATCGGAACCTTTGGTGATTCGCTGGCACTTTTATGTGAAACGAACTTAGACACGATAAAGTCTGTTATCGACAGGGAAAAACCGCAGATCGTGATCATAGATTCCATACAGACTATGTATAATGAGGAAGTTTCCTCTGCGCCGGGCAGCGTATCACAGGTGCGTGAGTCTACGGGAGTATTTATGCAGATCGCAAAGGGAATGGGGATTTCCATTTTTATCGTTGGTCACGTGACAAAAGAAGGAGTGGTTGCAGGACCAAGAGTGTTAGAACATATGGTGGATACCGTACTTTATTTTGAAGGGGACAGACATGCGGCATACCGTATTCTGCGCGGCGTCAAAAACAGATTTGGTTCAACAAATGAAATCGGAGTGTTTGAAATGAGGCAGAACGGACTGATGGAAGTGGAAAATCCTTCAGAATATATGCTGAGTGGAAAACCGGAAGGTGCATCCGGTTCTGTGGTTGCATGTTCCATGGAAGGAACCAGACCGATTCTGGTGGAGGTACAGGCGTTAGTCTGCCACAGTAATTTTGGCATTCCGCGGAGAACTGCAGCAGGTACAGATTTTAACAGGGTAAATCTCCTGATGGCTGTGCTTGAAAAAAGGCTGGGATTAAAACTGGGAGACTGTGATGCTTATGTTAATATTGCAGGCGGCGTAAAAATGAATGAGCCGGCAATCGATTTAGGAATTGTACTTGCTATCATCTCAAGCTACCGTGAAAGACCGATCGATGAAAAGACAATCTGTTTCGGAGAAGTGGGCCTGAGTGGGGAAGTGCGTGCAGTCAGCATGGCAGAGCAGCGTGTGACAGAAGCGAAAAAACTAGGATTTAATGAATGTATCCTGCCACAGGTCAGCCTGGATTCCATGAAAGATAGTGGAACTGTACCGAAAGGAATCCGCCTGACCGGTGTCAGATCAGTAAAAGATGCGATGGATGCGATACTGAAGTAAAAAGCAGTGAAGTGATTACAGCCTGATTTAAGTGTATGAATGCATTTAAATCAGGCTGCAAATTTTTTAGATGAAAAAATATAAAAAAAGAGTTGACAGAAAAAGAGACAGATGATATTATAGTCAAGCTGACCGCAAGATGTGACATAATCTTACAGCGGACAACGTCATTTTGGAAAAACTTCTAAAATAAAATAAAAAAGTTGTTGACAAACAGAACAACACATGATAAGATATCAGAGTTGTCGCGT
>OHAB01001530.1_pt1 | contig 13418 bp, 9 predicted proteins | sample 1577031 | NCBI WGS metagenome assembly OHAB01 (sample SAMEA3541477, study PRJEB24748) | human gut metagenome | biome: human gut; feature: human-associated habitat; material: faeces | place: China | collected 2012 | reverse complement strand
ATAATCTGAGCCGCGGAGGTGCGCGTGATGAAAGAATTAGTCGAAGTGATTGCGAAAGCATTAGTAGATGATCCGAGCGGTGTTGTAGTTACAGAGAAAACAGAGGGAAAGACAACTGTGATTGAGTTACATGTTTCTGATGCAGATATGGGAAAAGTAATTGGAAAGCAGGGAAGAATTGCAAAAGCAATCCGTTCTGTTGTTAAGGCAGCAGCTTCAAAATGCGATAAGAAAGTAAAAGTAGAAATTCAGTAACGGATATAAATCTGTTGAGTGGCGTAAGCTATTCGAATACAAGTGCAACAAGGCTGGTTAATCCAGCCTTGTTTATTATATGGAAGGAATATTGAATGGAAGAATTGTTCAGAGTGGGGGTAATCAGCAATACTCACGGAATTAGAGGCGAGGTTAAGGTTTATCCAACAACAGATAACGTAAGACGTTTTGACGATTTAAAAGAAGTAATACTTGATACAGGAAAGGAACAAATTAACCTTCATGTGACAAGCGTAAAATATTTCAAAAACATGGTTATTTTGAAATTTAAAGAATTTGATAATATCTGTGTATCCTTTTCGGGAGGGAAAGATAGTGGTGTGTTATTGAATTTATGCATTGATTACATCCGTCGCAATAATCTGAAGCGTAAACTTTCTGTTTACCACATGGATTATGAAATTCAGTATAGCATGACTATCGATTACGTGGACCGTATTCTGGAAGCTAATAAGGATATTCTGGAGGTATATCGCGTGTGCGTACCTTTTAAAGTAACCACCTGTACGTCTATGTATCAGAATTATTGGCGTCCTTGGGATCCGGAAATGCGTGATATATGGGTGCGGAACATACCGGAAGGCAGCATGACCGTAGAGAACTTCCCTTTTTATACGGATGCAATGTGGGATTATGAATTTCAGATGCATTTTGCCAAATGGTTGCATGCAAGGAAAGATGCGGTTCGGTCCTGCTTTCTCATAGGTATTCGTACGCAGGAAAGTTTCAATCGCTGGCGCAGTATTCACCTTGCCCGGAAATATCAGATGTATCATAATTACCGATGGACTTCTAAAATTGGAAATGATATATTCAATGCTTATCCTGTTTTCGACTGGAAAACGACAGATATCTGGGTAGCCAATGGAAGGTTTGGCTGGGACTATAATCATTTATATGATTTATATTATAAAGCAGGTGTAAACATTGAGCGCCAGCGCGTAGCAAGCCCCTTCCTTTGTGAAGCTCAGGAAAGTCTTCGCCTTTATAAAGTGATTGATCCAAGTACATGGGGCAAGATGGTAGGCCGTGTTAATGGGGTGAACTTTACCGGGATTTATGGCGGAACCCATGCTATGGGCTGGCAAACCGTCCGTTTGCCGAAGGGATATACCTGGAAAGAATTCATGCAATTCCTGCTCTCTACTTTGCCCGAAACTACCCGGCGCAATTATTTGAAGAAACTGACTGTCAGCATTGAATTCTGGCGTACGAAAGGCGGGTGTCTTGCTGAGGAGACCATTGAGAAACTAAGAAAAGCCGGTGTGTCATTGGAAGTGGTGAATACGACCAATTATAAAACGAATAAAAAGCCCGTTAAAATGGATTATCTGGATGACATAGACATTTCTGAGTTTCGTGAAATCCCCACGTATAAGAGAATGTGTGTATGTATTCTGAAGAATGATCATGCCTGCAAATATATGGGTTTTGCCTTAAATAAGGAGGAAGCATACAAACGAGATAAAATAATGGAACAATTCAAAAATATGATGTTATGAGTGTAGATCAAAGTCCGGTATATGCTGTAAAAGCTGTGCCGTTGGAGAAAATAGTGGCGAATGATTATAATCCCAACATAGTGGCACCACCTGAAATGAAATTACTGGAACTTTCTATTTGGGAGGATGGTTTTACGATGCCTTGCGTATGTTATTATGATAACGAAACCGACCGTTATATACTGGTAGACGGGTATCATCGTTATAGTGTATTGAGAAGCTCCAAGCGAATTTATCAGCGGGAAAACGGTTTGTTGCCTGTAGTGGTGATTGATAAAGAATTATCCAATCGAATGGCATCTACTATCCGGCATAACCGTGCACGAGGTTCGCACAATATCGAACTGATGTGCCACATCGTGGCCGAACTGGATAAAGCGGGTATGTCCGACCAATGGATTATGAAAAATATAGGCATGGATCGTGATGAACTTCTTCGTTTGAAACAGATTTCCGGCTTGGCGGATTTGTTCTCGGACAAAAGTTTTAGTATTCCAAATCCGGTTGAAACGCCGGTTCCCGAAGAATAAAATGCCCGTTTGGGGTATTTTTGTTTCTATTATGTTCTTTTGTTATCATTAACAAGTGAAATATCTTGTTACAAACTTGCATAAGTTAACCAAATCTCCTACTTTTGCCATCATAAACAAACGAACAGGTTTCATAAGCCTTCGGACATTATAAAAAACTTACATGAAAAATATATTGGTTAGCGGTGGTGCTGGTTTTATAGGGTCGCACTTATGCACACGGTTGATAAATGAAGGACATCATGTGATATGTCTTGACAATCTATTTACCGGCGCGGAAGCAAATATCGAGCATCTGAAAAGCAATCCTCTTTTTGAGTTTGTGCATCACGATGTGGAATTTCCCTATCATACCGAAACTCTTGATGAAATATACAATTTAGCTTGTCCGGCATCACCGATACATTACCAATATGATGCGATCAAAACGATAAAGACTTCTGTATTGGGAGCCATTAATATGCTGGGATTGGCAAAGAAGACGAATGCCAAGATTCTACAAGCTTCTACCAGTGAAATATATGGTGATCCGGTAGTGCATCCTCAAGTAGAAAGTTATTGGGGAAACGTAAATCCAATAGGCATCCGTTCTTGTTATGATGAAGGGAAGCGTTGTTCTGAAACTTTGTTTATGGATTATCACCGGCAAAACAACATTCGTATTAAAATTATTCGTATCTTTAACACGTATGGCCCACGAATGCTGCCGAATGATGGAAGAGTGGTTTCCAATTTTGTGGTTCAGGCATTGCAGGATCATGATATAACTATCTATGGAACAGGAGATCAGACGCGAAGCTTTCAATATATCGATGACCTCATAGAGGGAATGGTGAGAATGATGAACACGGAGGATGAATTTATAGGTCCGGTGAACCTTGGAAATCCGAATGAATTTTCCATCCTCGAGTTAGCGGAAAAAGTGATTCAATTGACAGGATCGAAGTCGAAGTTGGTGTTCAAACCACTTCCGCATGATGATCCTAAACAACGTCAACCGGATATCACGCTGGCAAAAGAGAAGCTGAACTGGAAGCCTGCCATTGAACTGGAAGATGGTTTGAAGCGGATTGTGGAATATTTTAAGGAATATCGTAAATAGATTATATAGATAAACGGGAAAACAATATTGTATAAGATGAATATGGAAATTAATCCTTCTGAGTACAAAATTCTCATCGTCGACGATGTGATGTCCAACGTATTATTGTTGAAGGTACTCTTGACAAATGAAAAATTTGCAATCGCTACGGCAAGTAACGGTCGGCAAGCATTAGAGCAGGTAGATAAGGAAAACCCGGATTTGGTGTTGCTGGACGTGATGATGCCGGATATGAGTGGTTTTGAGGTGGCACAACATTTGAAAGCAAATCCCAAAACCGCAGATATTCCTATCATCTTCCTGACTGCACTGAACAGCACAACGGATATTGTAAAAGGTTTCCAGGTGGGAGCAAATGACTTTATCTCCAAACCTTTTAACAAGGAAGAGCTGATTATCCGTGTAACCCACCAGATTTCGTTGGTAGCTGCCAAACGTATTATTTTGAATAAGACCGAAGAACTGCAACGTACCATTGCCGGACGTGACAAACTTTATTCGGTGATTGCTCATGATTTACGTTCTCCTATGGGCTCCATCAAGATGGTGCTGAATATGTTGATATTGAATCTGCCGTCCGAGAAAATCGGTGATGAGATGTATGAACTGCTGACAATGGCAAACCAGACGACAGAAGATGTGTTCTCTTTGCTGGATAACTTGCTGAAGTGGACCAAGAGCCAGATTGGTAAGTTGAATGTAGTATATCAGGACATTGATGTAGTGGAGGTTGTAGATGGAGTGATTGACATTTTCAATATGGTAGCTGGTATGAAGAAGATTACAATCCGTGAAGAGAAACCGGAGAAGTTAGCTGTATCTGCCGACATCGATATGCTGAAGACCGTAGTACGCAATCTGATAAGCAATGCTATTAAGTTCAGTAACGAAAATTCTGAGGTGCTGGTGAAGCTGGAAGCGAAGGATGGCATGGCAGTAGTCAGCGTGCAAGACCACGGTTGCGGTATTGACGAAGAAGGACAAAAGAAATTGCTGCATACAGATACTCACTTCAGTACATTCGGTACTAACAACGAAGAAGGTTCCGGCTTGGGATTGTTGTTGTGCCAGGACTTTGTGGTGAAGAATGGTGGTAAGTTGTGGTTTACTTCGAAGAAGGGTGAAGGTTCTATATTCAGTTTTTCAGTTCCGTTGAAAAAATAAATGATACAATAAAGAAAAACAAAACAGACCGTCTGTTCCAGGTGAACGGACGGTCTGTTTTGTTATTAGCGCCTGCACAGGTCTCTGAAATCACAGAACTCACATTTCCTTTTATCTTCAGTTTGTGTGAAGGGTTCTTCCGGATTGTATATTTCTTGTAATAGGTTTTGCAGGCGTTCGCGAAACTCATCTTCATAAAAAGCGAAGTTGTTGACCGGTATTTTTGGTTGGCGGGCTTCCCCCATTTCAATTACAGGAGAATAAGTTTCTGATGCTGCACGGTGAATGTAGAGCAAGGAAGGGGCAACCTTCAACGATTGTTTGCGGCACATGATGGAAGCGTACAGGAAAGTCTGGAAAATATAATTCGGACGTCCGTCGGCAGGAGTGAACAGTTGCTCTATATTCTCGGGAGTTTTGGGGCTACCCCCGGTTTTATAGTCTACAATACGCAAGGTATCGCCCTTACTGTCCATACGGTCGATGGTACCACCGATATTCAGTGCCAGTTTTCCTTGCGGAGTTTCTATTTCCATGATCTCATTTACAGGTTCTTCCATACCTTCCATGGTGAAAGGAGCATATTGCAGGTCGTTGCGCAACAATTGGCGGAGATAGGATGCAATCACTTTGGCATTGATAAGTTGCGTACCATTATATTCAGGCCTTTCTGTGGGGAGAACGTGGAAGAACTCTTCTTTGAAAGCTGTATCTACATAATTCTGTAGCTTCACGTCATTGCGTAACAGTTGCTCCAGGTCTTCTTTTCGTATTTCTTTTCCATTTGCAGTCAGATCCTTATATGCCAATTCGGCTGAACGGTGGAAGATAGTACCGAACAGTGCAGAGTCTATTTCAGCACTCACTTCATCGGGAGCTTTTAATCCGGCCACATAACGATAGTAGAATTTCAAACGGCAATCCAGATAAGCATTGAGTGCGGAAGGAGAGAACAGTGCTTTGGGATGGCGGACGAGATTGTATTTCTCATACATTCTCGCAATGATTTCCGGTGTTTTCTCTATACGGATTTCTCTGCCACTTTGAGGAGATTGTCCGGCTTCCAGGTATTCGCGTGAAATATCGTGCGGTGATTCAACAAGAAATTGCAGCATGAAACGGGACATTTCTCCACGGTTCAGTCCATCAGAAGATGTATTATATAATAAGGTGATATTTTCAGCGCGTTGTATCAGTCGGTAAAAGTAGTATGCATAGACCGCATTCTTATGTTCGATAGTAGTCATGCCGAAAGCTTTTCGCAGATTGTAAGGGATGAAGGATGATTCTCCACCGGCTTTGGGCAGCTGACCTTCGTTGAGGGAGAGCATGATAAGGTTTCGGAAATCAAGGTTACGTGTTTCCAGCACTCCCATTACTTGCATACCGATGGCTGGTTCACCGTGGAACGGAATATTTGAGGTTGCAAGCAAGCGGCAAAGAAGACGTTTCAAAGTGTCAGTTTGCAGATTTAGTTCGCCACTGTCAATAAGACTGAGCAGACGGTTGATGAGGGTATAGCTCTTGAATAAGGACTCCCGGTAAAGCTGATTGAAAATATCATCTGTTTCCTGTTCTTGCCGGTAGAGGATGGAGACTTCGCGAAGTGTATCCGTCAGATATTGGCAGAGGGCTGAAATGCCGGTCTGCGGAGTGAATACCTGTTCCAGAAACTCATCTTGCTTTAATTCGGAAGGCAGAGGGTAGAAGCGATTGTCTTTCGTCAGCTGTTTCTCCAGTTTTTCTGCGGAGGGGGACAATTGGCGTGTATAGGGATGTTTCAATACAGCCTGGACGGCTTCGTATGAATAACGTCCTGTGTCTCTGCGATAGCCATTGGTTTGCAGTTCCATGAGTGCGCTGATGAAACTGTATACAGGGGTCTGTGCCAGCGGAAATCCCATCGTGATATTGACATTCTTTACTTCTGATGGTATGGAGTGGAGTACGGGTAATAAAAGAGATTCATTACAAAGTACCACAGCATTCTCTTTTTCCTGGGTTGGTGTACCTGATGGATCATTTTTCATTACGGAGTGTATCCACTCCGGCAAATAGCGTGCCTGTGCATTTTCGGTAGGGGCGGAGATGAAACGTACATTTTTAGGATGTCTTAATACATCGAATGCGGTTTCGGGTAGTTCGTTGGGGAAGATTTTCAGGTTGCGGAGAATGAATTCGCCGGCTTCATGTGTGTAAGGCGGAGTCTTTTCACGAGGCAGACGGGTGTAAAACAAGTCATAATCCCAATAGAACAATGCTCTGCCGGCATCACGCAGACGCTCAAAAAAACGGGTTTCCACTTTATTCAATACATTGAAACCAACGAAAACATACCGGTCATATTTCAGCTTTTCCGGTTGCAGTTCTTCCATGACGTAGCGATACATCATACCCTCATAAGCAATGCCGAGTTCTGCGAGATTGTCGCGGTAGCCGTGATAAATATCGCCTAATTTATCCCACAAGGAGATAAACTTCTCTTTCAGTTGCGTGCGTCGCTCGATGGAGAAGTTTTGAAAGAACTGACGGATGGCTTCTTCCTGTTCGGAGTCAAGGAAGTCATAATCATCCATGATATTTTTCAGGTCTTGCAGATTGGAGAATAGACGGTCGGCATCAACAAGATTTTTATCGACATCATCGAAATCGCTGATAAGAAGTTCTCCCCAGAAATAGAAATCATCAAGTGTTTCTTCACTATGGGTTTCTTCACGAAATACTTTATAGAGCTCACAAACCAAGCGGATGGGGTCACCCAGCTTCCATGGAGAAAGCTGTCGGAACAGTTCACTGATGCTGACGTAAGCGGGAGACCATAAAGGGCGGTCACTTTGTGCCGCCAAATGCTCGTTGAAGAAAAGGCTGGCACGTTTGTTCGGAAAAACAATGGCGACCCGTGAAAGATCGTTTCCTATCTTTTGGTGTAAGTCTTGGGCAACTAATTGAAGAAAAGTTTGCATCTTAATCTTTTGTTTTTGATAACTATTCTGCACTGAACATTATGGGCACGGTGTACTCTGTGTCAACCACTTCCCCTTGTTTGGTACCAGGTTTCCATTTGGGCATCATATTAATCACCCGCAGAGCCTCCTTGTCAAAATCAGGATGGATGCCACGGATTACTCGGGCATTTGCGATGCTGCCGTCTTCTTTGACAGTGAATTGTGCTACAACGCGCCCTGTCACGCATGTATCGTTATTGGGATATTGCAGATTCTCACGTATGAAATTGAATAAAGCTTGTGTGCCTCCGGGAAATTCCGGTAGTGTTGTTTCTATTGTTTCGTAATCAACATCTCCTTCCAGTATTTCTCCGGATATTATTGTTGATTCTCCCATTGTCATATTGCTTTCACGCAGTGCAACCTGAATGTAAGTTGCTCCCTTCTTATTTATTTCAATTTCCTGTGTTTCCATTCCAACGTATTGGATGATTAGCGGATATTTACCGGAAACTTTTAGTGTAAACTCACCATTCGCATCTGTTAGAGTACCGTTTGTAGTTTCTTTTTCAGAGACATTGGCCCCGACAATTGGTTTTTGAGTCAGACTGTCTGTAACTGTACCTTTGATTAAAAAGAGTGAGTCCTTATCCGTCGGCACGCTCTGACACTCAAGTTTGATCTCTGAGGTGTTCTTTGCTGACTGGCCTGGTGAGTTGGCGCAGGCATTCATTGTGATAATCCCTGCGGACAATCCTAATAGGGTGATCGCTTTTCCCGCCATGCGTCGTCGTTCCAGTTGATGTTCCAGATATCGTACTTCTGATTCACATTTGGGACATGTGCCTGTACAATCTCCTTTGTATTGACATTCGGAAGTGATATATTCGATATCATTTGCTTCGGCAATTTGCCGGCGAATGTCTTTTAATATCTTGCATGTTTGCTTTCCTCGTACCATGATTATTCTGATTTATAATTGCCTTATATCTACTGCAATCGAAACATGACCGGGACAGTATATTCCACACGTACAGGTTGTCCCGCTACCGTACCGGGTTTCCATTTAGGGAATTCTCTGACTACGCGCAGAGCCTCTTTATCTAAATACGGATCAACGCCTCTGAGGATTCTGGCATTTGTGATACTCCCATCCTTTTCGATGACAAATCTGACTGTGGTTCGTCCTTGGGTTCCGTTACCTTGATAAACGGGTAGTTTCAGATCTAATTTTTTGCTTATGAATTTCATCAGTTCGATCATGCCCCCGGGAAATTCGGGCATTGTATCCGGTGCATCGTACTGATTTGTACCATATATGGTAGTATCTTGCGGAATAACCTCCTGTACGAGAGAGTCCGGCGGGAGGACTCTTATTACCGGTTTCTCCTGTATTTCCGGAGTTACTATATAGTAACCATGCGGAGCTTCGGAATGGATCGGCTCCGCACAGGCAGGTTGTGGCATCATTGTTGCCAATCCTGCGGATACTCCAAGTATGGTAATCGCTTTTCCTGCCATGTGTTTACGTGCCAGTTGTTGTTCCAGATACTGCACTTCTGCCTCGCATTTGGGACATGTACCCGTACAATCCCCTTTGTATTGACATTCGGAAGTGATATATTCGATATCATTTGCTTCGGCAATTTGCCGGCGGATGTCTTTTAAGATTTTGCAAGTTTGCTTTCCTCGTACCATGATTCTTTATACTTTTTCTATTAAATCTTCTTCTACGTACCACAGGTATCCTTTTATGTTTTCTTTCGGGTATCCCATGCGTGTGAGCAGTTGCATATATCCCTGCACTTGCTTATTATATTTTTTATTCTGTTTTCCGAATTTGAAGTCCACGACAACAATTTCGTTGTCGCGCATCATGACGCGGTCCGGTCGGCGGGTTCGGAGTTCCCCTTTTTCTTGCCAGATGATGTCGCACTCGTTGAACAATTGCCAGTCTCCCGAATACCAATCCTGCACTTGGGGGATGGAAAAGGCATGCCGGGTCAGTTCCCGGATTTCATCTTCTGTTTCCGGTTTGCCGATGATGCCTTCGAATATAAGTTGGTCGATGGCATTGTCGATGTCCTTTTCTGTTTCAATGGCTGAAAAAAGAGTATGCAGTAAGCGTCCCCGGTTTATGAAGCGATTGTCTGATTCATCTTCGTCAACTCCCTGAATGAAGTCGGCTGAACGGTTTGATTGCCGGAATTCGATTTCATGCCTCATGCTCTCCATGTGTACCGGGAGCTTGTCAGGCTTTTGAGCAAGGCGGTTGACTGAGGTTTTGGCGGTCGTCGTCGGCTTGCTATCTTCCGATGGGCAGAGTATTCCGCTTTCGTAAGGTTCTTCCTCGTCCCAGTTTTCATTACCTTCCTGGGCGGCTACATGTGGCAGTGCATTGGCAAGCAGTTCGGACATTGTTCCTTTCTGGCCTTTTTTACTCCAAAGGATGAGATTCTTTCCGGCACGGGTAAATGCTACATAGAGCAGATTCAGGTTATCCACCCAAAGTTGCAGACGCTCGTTAAGATACTCTTGCCTGTATACTGATTCTGCCATGGTAGAGGAATAATTGACCGGAACAATGTCGAGTGCGCTGAAAGGTGATTCGGAAGGTGAACACCATATTAATTGATTATTGGTCTCATTCTCCAACTTCCAGTCGCAGAAGGGGATTAAGACGGTATGGAATTCCAATCCTTTTGACTTGTGAATGGAAAGGATACGAATACCATCCATTTCTCCGCTGGGGATTGTTTTGTTGCATAAGGTTTCGTCCCAATAGCGGATAAATACATCCAGATCCGATGAGTTGTTTTGCAGGTACTCCGTTACGGCATCGAAAAAAGAAAAGAGATACGCATCCTGTTCTTTGATCCGGTTCATCTCAAACAGACTGAAAAGTTCTTCCAGTAATTCGTATAGCGGCATTAGACGAAGAGGCTCTATGCGGTTGACAAATGCCTCGGGCAATACATCCTCCGGTCGGGAAGTTAGTATATCATCCCACTTCGTTTCAGGCGCATTTGCTCCTTCCTTCTCCATTCGCCCTTCTTTGTTTTCGTTTGTAATTTGTAATTTGTAATTTATAATTAATGAGGCTCTTGCTACTTTATCATCAGGATTGGAAAGGTAACGTAAAGCATCCATCAACATGCACAATGCTTGTGAAGCATTCAGTCGGAAAGCTTCGTCTGAAACAATAGGCAGATGCATTGTTTTGTCGAAATAATCGGCAATGGGAGGAATGTTTTTATTCTTGCGAACGAGGATGGTGATATCGTTTAGTTTTACACCGGCAGCCAGTAGTCTCTGTACTTCTTCGCCTAAAGAGATGATGGTCAGTTCCGTATAATCGTGTTCTTCGTCCGGTTCCAGGAAAGTAGCCTTGATGTATCCTTTGGCTTCGGTTCGTGGAGATTCCTGTTCCACGTCGGCATAAGCTTGCTGCAACGGGCGGCAATCTTCCTGTAATTCTTTCAGATGGAGCATATTCAGGTACTCCACTGCGGCCGTAAACAAACTGTTGTTAAAACGGATGATATTTGTTTCGCTTCGACGGTTTGTTTTTAAAGTTTCTACACGTACAGGGTAGGGAATAGGCGTTTCTTTGGTACCCAGCGCATTCAATATTCCCCAGTCTCCATTTCGCCAACGGTAAATGGATTGTTTCACGTCACCTACAATCAAGCTGTCGGCTCCTTGTGAAAGACCTTCAAGCAATAAGATTTTGAAGTTATCCCATTGCATACGGCTGGTGTCCTGGAATTCATCGATCATTACGTTCCGGATATTGGCACCGATTTTCTCGAATACGAATGAAGAGTCTCCATCTCGTACCAGGTTATGGAGCAAGGCATTGGTGTCTGACAACAGGAAACGGTTGTGTTCGCGGTTCAGCTCCCGTACTTCTTCGTCAATGTGGGCAAGCAATTGTAATTTGTTCAGGTGTTGCAGTGATAACCGGCAACTGTTTACGGTCTTGTTGTTGCGGGGTCTGAATGTTTCTGCATCCTGCAATAAAGGGAGCAGACTTGTTTCTGCCAGATGGATGATATCGTTCTTTCGGGGCGAAGTCTTGGTGGCCCAATTCTTTGCGTCATCCAAGCTATTCTTCAGAGTGGCGTTCAGCACATCTTTGTCTGATAGCCGTCCGTCACGCAATTTACGGAAGTAACTGCCTATGCCTCGCGTTCCGCCTTTCAGGTCTTCGGCGGTGAGTGCATGTGATTCCAATTCTCCGATGAACTGGTCGTAGAAGCTTTTCATTTGTTCCAGAGCCTCGGTCTCCATTTCCCGCAACACATTACGGTACAGTTTGATTATATCCGGTTCTTTCAGTTGTTGCCGGAGTCCTTCACCGCGTTCTATGTAACCTTCGTCGAAGATGTTCCAGCCGAATCGCTTGATCTCATCGGATACATTCCAACGTTTGTCATCGGCAATGCGTTCGTTGATATAATCCAGCAACCAAGCCAGAACAGGGGAGGAAGGTGTCAGTTTTTCAATGAGACTGTCCACGGCATCGCTCAATACGTCGGCATTGTTCAGTTCTATATTCAGGTTCGGACTCAGTTCCAGTTCCCGTGCCAGATTGCGCATTACGGACTGGAAGAAGGAGTCGATGGTTTCTACACGAAAACGGCTGTAATCATGCAGCATGTATTGCAATGCTGTTCCTGCTGCCCGACGGATGTCAGAGTCAGATAAGTTTTTCTGTCGTAAATCTTCCCGGATGCGGTTCAGGTAGGGCTCTGATGCCGGATCACTTAACCAGATACCGTAAAGTTGTTGCAGAATACGTTCTTTCATTTCTGCCGTAGCTTTATTGGTAAAAGTTACGGCCAGTATTTGCCGATAGGCCCTTGGATTCAGTATCAGGTGCTTGATATACTCTACAGCAAGGGTGAATGTCTTTCCTGAGCCGGCTGAGGCTTTATATACTAATAATTCCATGTAGATTTGCTGGATTGAACTTTTGTACAAACATACGCAAAAATGTGAAATTATTGGGATTGGTGGGGGAATTAATTTGTTTCTATAAGGTTATGAGTTAAATAATAAATAATCTTTTAGACGCGGATGACACGGATGACGCGGATTTTAAATAAAATACTTCTATAGCGCAGTCTTTTAAATCCGCGTTATCTGCGTCATCCGCGTCTAAAAAATAATATACCGAATGGCACTATTCGCTAAACCCTAATCACTTTTTGCTATTTCACCTCTTCCAGCCAAAGCACCCTGCTTGAATAATCATTCTGCTTATGGTAATCTACCTTATGATTATAAGGTATCTCCAACCCATTCGCCATCAGATAAGTACCACTAAATGTCTTTCCCTCAAAACTCAGCGGATCATTATCTATCCGGTTCAGTTCATGCACTTTGTAAAGTTTATCGGGAGAGAGTCCTGCCATTTTCACTCGTGGCAGATGCTGGTTGACAAAGTGTTCTGTCTTCCACCAATAGAACACCGACTTATCTTTTTCGGGCGTTACATACATCATAGAAGCTACTCCCAATTTATCATATGGAGACATTAAACGATAGATATCACCTAGTTGCACTACCGGACGGATCGTTTTATATTCAGCGATGGCATTCTTGCAAAGTGTCTTCTCTTCTTCTGTCATATTCTTTGGTTGTATTTCCATACCCAGGCGACCACTCATCGCTACGTCAATGCGATATTTTAAAGGAATGGTGCGGAAAGTCTGGTGGTTGGGAGCGGCACTGATATGCGATGCCATGGCAATGGCAGGGAAGAAATATGAAGTTCCCCATTGCATATAGATACGTTGCAGAGCATCCGTATTATCACTTACCCAAAACTCATCGAAGTAGGGCAGGATGCCATAGTTGACACGACCGCCGCCGCTGGCGCAAGCCTGTATGG